>Ga0153999_1000434_pt1 | contig 18650 bp, 14 predicted proteins | sample TSNC083MetaG_FD_104675 | JGI IMG/M metagenome (GOLD analysis project Ga0153999, IMG submission 104675) | Attine ant fungus gardens microbial communities from North Carolina, USA - TSNC083 MetaG | ecosystem: Host-associated > Fungi > Mycelium > Unclassified | place: USA: North Carolina, Lumber... | reverse complement strand
ATGCAGCAATTCCATTATGAAGGCTACAATGTATTAATGAAAGCTTATACTACCGACCGCTCGCTCCGCATCGCGACCGTTTGGCTCCGCCAAACCGACCGTTGGAGTTCGCTGTATGCAAGTAAGCTAAAAAGACAATGTTTTATTAGTATTCACAGTGCCATTTAGACAGATTGGAGGTTCATATGGCAGAAATAAAATTTAAATCAAAACAACATGAGCAGTTTTATCATACAATGCTTGAAAAGTCAGGCAATACGGATTCTTACCACCGAGCATTTTTCTACGTAATGGGAATTGCGGAGGAAACACGGGCAAACATCAATCAGATGTTCGATTTCAAAAAGGATCGCATTAACCCAGATGGAATGCATGGAGGCTGGCAGACAAGCGGAACAGTGCGTGTCTGCCATCTTGCATTTAACCTTTGGAATGGCTACACGGAAAAGAAACACAAGGACGATTTTACGCCATACGACCTGTTCTGCTGTGAGTTCGCCCCTTATTTTATCGAGGGCATAAAACTGAAATATCCCGAATACTGCCGGGAAATATCCGATATAAAACCTGGCTGGAGATATTGACCTTCTGGAGACCTTATAAACTGTGAGTGGGAATTTGAATCTGATTTTTGCGTCTTTTATTCAAAATTCAGCTATAAATGTTTACAATCGGTATTTTTGTGGTATAATCAGATAAAGAGGTGAACAACAATGCTTATAGAATTCAGTGTAAAAAACTTTCGCTCTATCAAAGATAAGATGACACTCAGTTTACTTGCATCTTCAGATCATACCCATGAAGACCAGCTTATATTTGAAGGTAATAAACGTCTTTTGCCCGTCGCCGTATTATATGGCGCCAATGCATCCGGCAAGAGCAATTTGTTGCGTGCATTACAAACGATGCAGGATATGGTGTCCGGTAAAAGTGCCCAGATATTAAAGGCTAAGAAACTTCCCTATGACGGTTTCCAATTTACAAATGCAAAAGAAACTGCTACAGAATTTGAGGTTTTTTTCTTCTATCAGGGTATCCGATACAATTATGGTTTTTCTTATACCGATAGAGAAATATCAAAGGAATATCTTTATTATTGGCCAAAAGGAAGGGAGGCCCTGATATTTTCCCGTGATAATGGAAAATATCTATTCCGTGAAAATATCACAGAACAGGAAACCCTGGCCGGCCGTACCCCATCCAACAGGCTTTATTTAGTAGCATCCAATTCATGGAATCTTCCGCAAACGGAGAATGCATACCGCTGGTTTAATGAGAATTTATCCACCCCGGACGAACAGGACACGCCCGATATTACGATTTCGATGGAGGAGGAAAAAACAAAGATATTAAATGAGCTATTATTGGCAGACTTGGGAATCACCCAATATGGTATAAATGAGACCGGCGACAAACCAAATGTTTTAATGGTTCATCAAGTGAAAGGGAGCGCGGAAAATGAGAAGTATCCTCTTCCACTGGAAAATGAATCGGCCGGTACGCAGCGTTTCTTCTCAAGGATTGGTCCGTGGCTTTCTGCCCTTAATGAAGGCAAAATACTTATCATCGATGAACTGGAAGCAAGCCTCCACCCTCTGCTTACCAGACGTCTGGTAGAAATGATGCAGGATCCATACGTAAATACAAAAGGAGCCCAGCTGTTATTTACGACACATGACGTTATGCTTCTTGATTTATCTTTATTGCGCCGTGACCAAATATGGTTCACTGAAAAAAATCCGGATACGGCTGCTACGGAAGTATACTCCCTTTGGGAGTTTTCACCGCGAAAGAATGAGAACATCCGTAATGGGTATTTACAGGGGCGTTTTGGCGCCGTTCCGTTTCTGGGAGGTGATCTCTCGTGAGAAAAATGAATGGCAGGGGTAAGTCCGGAACCAGGAAACGCCGTCCCGTAGTTTATATCGTATGTGAAGGCAGTGAAACTGAGAAAAATTACTTTTCCCGGTTCAGGACCCGTAACAGTCTCATTGAAATTAAACCGCTTGCTTCCAAACATACCGCAGCAAAAATGTTGGTTCTGGGTGCGAAGAACCTAATCAAGCATGATCCTTACTATCCTGAAGACGGCGATTTGATATGGTGTGTTTTTGATTGTGATTCGAATTCAAACGAAGATTTGCAGGAAGCTGAGAGAATTGCGAAGGAGTACGGCTATCATATTGCCTTTTCTAACCCATGCTTTGAATTATGGTATCTGTTGCATTTCATGGATCAAGAAGCCTATTTAAAGGACAGCAATGCAGTCATCAGTAAACTTGATGCGGACGGATGCTTAAAGGGATATTCAAAATCTAAGGATTATTATGATATACTTAAACCCCTGAGGCGTGATGCTATAAGACGTGCCCAGATGCTCATAGAAAAACACCAAAAGGCAGGACAGCCTTTACTTAGGCATGACAGTAATCCGCATACATCAGTAGTATCTTTAGTGCTTTACCTGGAAACAAGAAATACATAAAACAAAACTGCAAAGAAGTAAATATATGTATTGAGGAATACGAACTAACACTTCTTTTCAGATAAGCTATATGGGCGAGTCATCGTCCTCAATCGTATTATCGCACCATATATCATCATAGATTGCACCATAATCTGCGACTAATCCAGGATGCTTACTTTCATCGAGAATCTTGCTATACATCAAATGGCATTCGTCATCGTAACAGTAATCAAGCAGGTGGTCGAGATGTCGTTCAATATCATTTCGATCTTTGACACGTCCTGCTATTATATCGTTTGTTGCAAAGGCATATCCGCTAATCACAGCGCGGGTAAATGCCCCCATCTGTTCGATATCCCCGGCCAAGGAAGAAAACGCACGATCAGCCGCCTTTAAACAAGGTATTATTTGCAACCAATTCGTCAAATGTTACCGGGGTGTAGCCGTTTATCTCAACGCTTGCATTTAGTGCATTTTCCATCGTGCGGAGAAGCCGCCAATATGTATCGTTTTTATTGTTGTGGATATGCCCATGAATCAGATATTTGCCCTCGAAACTCATCATCGGGTAGTGGCAGAGCGTAATTTTATGTTTGCCATTGCTGAAAACCTTTAGGTTTTCAACGCTTTCAAAATAATGCGATAATTCGATCTTTTTCATCCAGGAACCGTCATGGTTACCGACGACAAGGTGCTTTTTGCCGCGAAGCTGACGCAAAAACAACTCTGGGTCTGTCGCAGAGCGGAACATCAGATCACCGCAAATGTACACGGTATCACTATTAGTGACACGTACGTTCCAGTTCGTAATCAGTGCGGCGTTCATCTCGTCCACATCGGCAAACGGACGATGGCACATCTTTATTATATTTGCGTGCCCCAAATGTAGGTCGGAGGTGTAATATATCACATTGTGTCCTTTCTCGTGATGCTAAAGTAATTTATCTTCGATGTGTGTCCCGATACACCATGAATCATTTATTAATCTACTTACCGGGACGTTATTATTTTGCTATAAGCATCACAAACAGCCGATATTATGGCTTTCGTCTCATCAATTGTGTTGTACCTACCATAGGAAAGGCGAAGCGAAGATTTTGCTTGCTGTTCATTCATCCCCAACGCAAGAAGCACGTGCGAAGGTTCATTATTACCAGAAGAACAAGCAGAACTCGTTGAAACACAAATTCCCTTCAAGTCAAGCAAGTGCATAAGTGCTTCGCCGGAAACGCCTTCAAAACATAGATTAACTATGCCGGGGAGTCTATTTGCATCATTACCGTTAACTCGCATGGCAGGTATTTGTGCTCGAATACCTTTGATTGTTGCATCTATCATAAAATTAAGCATACTCGCAGTTTCTCTCATTGTCATTACGCTTTCCTCAATAGCGTAGCCAGCTGCTACTATACCTGCAACATTTTCTGTTCCTGCGCGAAGTCCATATTCTTGTTCACCACCAAATATCAAAGGAGATAATGTTGATTTTGTTTGTTTATATAGGATTCCTGTTCCTTTTGCTCCATTAAATTTATGGGCAGATGCAGTTAAAAAATCAACTCTCAATTCATTGACATTTACGGGAATATGTCCTACTGCTTGTACAGCATCGGTATGAAATAGAATGTCTCGGTCATGCAACAACTCACCAATTTCCGCTATTGGCTGGATTGTTCCGATTTCATTGTTGGCAAGCATAATAGATACGAGTTTCGTATTAGGCTTTATCGAGGCTTCCACATCAACGACCGATATGCAACCATTGCTATCAACGGGTAAATAAGTGACTTCAATGCCATTTAGTTCAAGAGCGTGGCAAGCATTCAATATCCCGGGATGTTCGATGGAAGAGGTAATAATATGCACCGTCTCCTTGTGGTAAGCTTCAGCAACATTACGCAATACCCAATTGTTCGATTCTGAACCGCCAGAGGTAAAGATGATTTCAGACGCTTCTGCGCCAATCGCAGTTGCTACTCGCTGGCGAGCCGTTTCAATGGCTCGTTTTGCTTTTGTGCCCAGAGAATACTGGCTTGAGGCGTTACCATACTGCTCCTGCAAATAGGGGAGCATTTTTTCGAGAGCCAGCTTTGATATTTTTGTTGTAGCAGCATTGTCTGCATATATCACGATTACTCCTCCTAAAACAAGTTGCAACCTTGCTCTTTGAACTCTTCAATCTTACTGTTTAGGTCATCTACAGTCACATCCAAATAGTCCGCAAGGCATGATAGGCAAAAGTAATTTTCAATGCTTTTGCCAAGTAGTTTTTTGCTTACACCAATCTCATCTTTTAATAACGGTCTTTTACCGCAAACAGAGCAATGTTGAATATTCTTCTCTTTCATTGCTCCAGTCCTCTTACTGTCAACTTCGGCATTTCCTTTCCTCGGTATTCTGAATCCAGTCGACCGATTTGATAAAGAATAATCTCTCGCATTTTCATAGCAGGCTTTAAACAGAAGGTATTGAAGTCATACAAGTCAACATCTTCAGATTTTTGCCAATGTGGAAATAATAGTTTCATGAAGCCTGTTGCTATTCTTTTGACTGCCTCAGTATCACGGGTATCAGCCGCCTCAGGAACTTCAATAAAAAAATCCACTATTGTACGATAAGTGAAGTCTTCTCTAAGCAAATGCATTATTGATGTGAAATATTCGGAATTTAAAGCAAATCCGCAGATTTTTAAGTCATCATTCATTCTTGGAATGTCCCAACCCTTTATAAATCCATGGAATCGTTCAAGTAACGCACTTTCTCTAAATAAATATGGAAGCCCTGCAAACATCTCATCATACTCATTCATTTTTTCTTTTTCAATGTTGCCAAGAAGAACGATACCTGCATCAGAAACTCCTGACCAAGCATCCCCGCGATAAACCCCATCTTCCATGTAGGTTTTCAAAACAGAGCGCATATCGCCTATGTCACTGCACGAGATTGTCTGTATTTCATCCACAGCAAGAAAGTCGTTATGAAATATCAGACCCTGTATGCGTTTGCTTTTATCATAAAAAAGTTTTGCACGGGAAATTGTACCACCCGCAAGCAAATATCCAAAGCGGCTCACTCGACCAAATAAATATGATTTACCTGTGCCTTTCGGAGCGAGTTCAATTAGATTTATTCTCTTCTCAACAAAAGGTAACAAACGCATTAACATTGCGAGTTTGTCCTTTCGGTCTTTATATCCCTCGGCATTATAATCTATTGCACCCAATAGCAGGTCAATCCACTCGTCAAGGTCAAAATAAGTACGAGCCTCTTTGAAGTAGTTAATGTCAGCAGAATATGGACAAAAGTTCTTAAACCCCGTCAACATTATTTTGCCGACGCGGCTATCATCGTTAGGCGCAAAATAGCCGAGTTCAACAACACCCCATACTTCTTTTCCAGCGGTCAATTCTTCACGGTACTCATTCCAAACTCCGTTAGTGATTATTGTCTGTTTTTTACCCAAACCAAAATCAGGAAGTTCAAAATAAATGCTTTGTGTGGCAATATCTATATCAACTGAAATACGGGTTAATAACTTAACACGCTCGTTGTCAGTCATAATACGGTCTTTAATTTTCACCCACTCGTCTTTGCGAGGCAAAAAAGTGTCGATGAATTCACGCATTTCATTCATCTCGAATTCGCCATTTTCATCTTGAAATTTCTTCAAGAGCCAATCGCGCATAAACGAGGGTAGACTTATGGCAGAAAAGAAATTGCTTTTCTTCAAATCCTTATAAACCACCATATCTTCAAAAGCATTTTTTAATTTTTCAACATAATCTTCATTCACGACAATTTCTCCTTATAAAATATCATCCATGACACCAATAGCGCTAACAAACTCAATAATAATATTATCTTTAATAACTTGATTGTCATCAAGCAGTATTACAGTAACTTTTGTAGGTTTCTTAATGTCTGTGCCGAATGAGTAGGTGGTATTATTAATTAGCACCGGTACATAAAACTTGTTATCGATTTTCAGCCTCAGTTTCTCAACCTTTGTAGAAAGTGTAACTACAATGGGTTCTGCTTGGCCACGTTTAACCTTAATTCTCGTGCTATTAAATTTTGCTGTGACCTCTGCATCCTTTAGAGACAGCTTTATTATTGGAACCACTATTTCTTCAAGCGTTGCTCCCCCGTGTAATTCAACACCGGTATATCTACCTCCAGAAAAACGATCATAGTTTGCAAGAACACAGAACCCGTTCTCATTGTCTGAAGCATATGGTGACACTTCATTGAGTCCTTCTTTCCAAACACAGCAACGACCTCCGTGTTTACCATCAACATCGGCATCAACAGTAATTGTGTGGTCATAAATACGGACTAATCTGCTTGCCCCATGATCAGAAATTATCATTACCGGTTTTTGAGATCTTGTGATTTCGGCTTTTGCCGTTTTAAGTACCTTATCTATGATTTCAAGCTCATCTACGATGTAGAGTGGTAATTTAGTTTTTGAATAGTCATAATCTCCCGTGCCCGAGTGCTTTAACGCATCTAAGTCTTTGATGTTCTTATCGCCACGGCCTTCATCAAAAAATTCATTATTGAATCTTGTCAGCGATGGCATCTCGGCTCTGACGGTCTTTATATCCGCCTTAAGTCCCAAAACGTCGCAACGTTTTGCGATATACCCAAGATACTCAGCACCCAACGCGTCAAAGAAAAAGACATTCTCAACCAATGCTTCTTTTGCAAGAACCATTGAGCGTGTCGGTAATTTAACAATAAACTGTCTTGGCGTTTCTACCGCAAAACGGTTTACAAGCTTAACAAAAGAAGGATCAACCGAATTCTTGAGTTTCTGAAGTTTGTACCACTCAAAATATTCACCCAAATCATGTGTTCTTTCAAGTTCAGAATCTGATGCCTCATCGTTCCAGAAATCAATACCAAAATAATATTCTGATAAGTAGTCAGCTAACTTTGAGTAATTTTTCAGCAAAATTGTTAGCAACTCATCCTTATTGTAGTTATGGGTGACAAGGCATTTAATAAATTCTTTCTTTTCAATATCGGTAAGGTCTGTTAAATAATAAATCTTATCTTTTCCTTTTATATCAGCCAAGTTAATAAACTTGAACATTTCAGCATCGTCAATAATTTTATTTATAATTTTGCGACGTTCAACATATGCTGATGAGAAATTGGCTTTATTCCTGTCTAATTCCAAAATATGGATGTATAGTTGAGGAATTAGATCTACCGATTTACTTGCATTCTTTGCTGCTAATACAGCATAGCTATTTTGCGTTGTATTCTTGAGCAGGAATAATAGCAACCATTTTTTATCTTCAGAGTAATTTGTGTAGTTTTCAAGAGCATCTTCAGGTTGAGTTACACCAAAATTTCTATGACAAATTGACGAATACGTTGTATTTTTTGACAGTTCGTTATACAACATTAGCCATTGGCTCTCTGTTCCAAAATCTTTTGAAAAATTATTAGCAATAGATGCGTCCTGAAAGCAAAGTGCATCATATGCCGAATCAATAGTCTTCACCGGCCAAAGACCATTTGCAAAAACTTTTTGATTTAACCTTGAAATTACCATTAAAGTTTGGCACCCGCTTTCTTCAATGGATACTACACAGTCTTTCAGATTGTTGTAACTGCGAGTAGACTTAATCTTGAATGCGGACAATGTGAGAGTAGGAGAAATATCCTTATTGCCATCAATCAGAATGACTCTATCCCTGAAACGAACGTCGGATTGTATTGCTTCCTTCAGGACGATATCAAAATGACTGCAAAGTACGATGATTCGCTGATTAAGTTTTCCGATTTCGCTGATAGTCTGTCTTAATACGTTCTCGTCCTTGAACGCCAAATATTCCATCAGCCCCAAAACTAATGTTGGGCTGTCGGCTGACTTTATATCAGAAATCATCTTATCTACATCGGGAAGCGGAATGGCCTTTTGAAAATACATCGAAAGTTTGAGCGTGTTGACCGTGAGAAGTTGATTACGCACAGCAGAATAGACATCGGCGCTGTTTGTGTTGACAAATAGCGGAATACTTCTGGTTTTATAAATTCTGGATACTGCATTTTCAATTGTAACAGCCATTGATTACTCCTCATTTTCTCTGATAATTTCCAAACCTATGGTTATATTCTCTTTAATAAGGCGCGTAAGGTACTCCTTAACCTTATCAGGGTTACCCAAATTATCTATAATTTTCAACGCCCTATCAGCACCGGTTGCATTATATCTCAACATGGCAAGCTCTCTTAGTTTTGCTCTGACAGTATCGTTTGACCACCAGTGATAAGGCTCGTCTGTAACAGTACGTAGCAGATAATCTTTTGCCTCATTTATGCCGATGAGAGCCGAGTATTCTTTGCTTACACCCTTTACAAAAGCAGTATCGCGCTTTTCTTCAGAGGAAAGGTCATTCCACCACAAAATGCTGTCTATATATTTCAGCGCCTCATCTGCCATTTTGCTGTCTGGATTGGGATGATTGATTGTGCCGAAATACTTACTGGCAGTTGTTACCTCTTCGTCAGGAGCAAGAGCTATAATCGGAACCTTGTATTGTAAAGACCATTCATAAGGAGTTTCAGTGTTTGTCTTACTTTTCCATGCAGCACGGAGCTTTTGCCTGCCAAGATTTTTAATATAAGCATTAATGGTCTTTTCAACTTCGGCCCAATATGTCTGTTTATCGACAGCGAAAGTGTCTGATGGTAAGCGGTGGAATACCTCGTCTTTTTGCTCTTCCAAAAGCTCAACGAGCAACGCTTGTGCAATTGACTTAAACAGCACGGTACCTGACGACAAGAACGCGAGTAATTCTTGTTGGTGCAATTGTAGCAGTTCTAAGAACCTACCAGCATTTGAAATCGTTCCATTCTTCCTTAGTATTACAAGCATTTCAAACAATTCGTTTTCTTGGATGCCATTGTTTTTTACAGCATCATATGAAATGCGGCAAAGTTTTAGTTTTTCAATCCATGCATTTAGTAAATCGGAAAACGTAGAGGCATTAACTCCAAAAGTACGGCTTGATTGAATAATTTTGTATTCTATTATGACTTCATCGATTCTTTCATCCGCGGTTTTTTGATTCCATGCCCAGTTGGCAGAATCGACTTTACTAAACTTTTCTTGAAGGCTGTCTACGTATTTCTCGCCTATGCCCAAGCGTTCAGAAAGAGTTTTCAGTTCTCCGTTTCGATATGCAGCAATATATTTTTTCATGCCAAGCAGGCAATTATCACGGATTACGAATTGCGATAACTCATCAATAACCGACGGCGTTTTAATAAAGACTCCGCCAATTTCTTTGACAAGCTGGGTTTCCTTTGCTTGACCGTCACCATAATTATCTGTATTTGCTACACCGACATATTTATTGATAAGTTCTTTAATGATGTCGTTGGAAACGCTGAAGCTGTTATTGTTAATAATTTCGCGCAAATAGAAAATTGGGAACCCAAAGCTCTTCATTTCTGAACGTAACATTTCACGCACTTTGCCGACAAAGCATGAACTCACATTGATCTTGAATATGGTCGCTGTTCCTTCTGCAAATTTGGCTTCTTCCTGGCTTTTTGCCTTAATAATTTTTTCTGTCGGACGATTTGGTGGACTCATTGAATCCTTAATAACTGACTCAATGAGGTCACGCAGTTTATCCTGTGTCAGGACATCATCAATATTTCTGTCGCTGAAATAATATTCGCCTTCATTTTGAACGTACTCTTTGAGCAAAAATCCTAGTATGAATGCTGTTAAATTACAGTTCATTAAACCATAAGGTTTCGCCTGCAATTTAGAATACAAGTCAGTTAAATCAACCTCTGTGTTAACATCTAATGATTGGGAGAAATATTCATCAACAAAAATTTTAAGTTTTGAAATCAATAATCCAGGCGAAACTTTCCAGTAGTTCGGAATATTCCATGCACCTCTAAGCGCTTTTTCAAGCGGCTTGTTTAAATTTTTATAGGTGCCACCGACTTCTTGTTTGATACCAAAACCTGCTCCTTGCTTCAAAGGGCTGGAATTAAACATATTATCAATAACATCGTAATGCAGTTCGAGAGCAAGAGGGTATTCTGTGCGATCAACTTCTTTAAGTTGGTCTTGCAAGTCTACAAGATTAGCTGCCCTCAAATTGCTTTTTTGTGCTGGTATGTACCAAATCGAGAAATCGCTTGTAATAAGGCTGTTCTTCCAAGTTTCCAAAATTCCCTTTGCAGTTCTTCCATGTTCTTCAGATTCCTGGGGATTTCTCTGACGCAAAACTTCTTGACGCGCTTTTGCGTCCAAATAGCGCACCCATAAGTCATTAGAAAGCTGGGAATGTGACATATCTATAAAACATATAGGTGCACAACCCGTTGGTACCAATTTTTTACTTTCTTCTTCGATGAGCTTGAAAAGTGCATCGCTCTCTTTATCATCACGTGCAAAACACAGCAAAACAGGTATTTTGTGTTTGTGCTGCCCGGTCTGCGTTTCGTTATTGAGTCGGCCGACCTTCTGTCTGATGTCGTTGACTGTCGCAACACGAACTTCAAAACGTCCTCTGAATGCGGGTTTTAAAGCGAATACTTCAGCAAGCCCAGCCTCATCAACCAAGTCAGATGTGAGTTTGTCTTTTTTAAGCTTTTCAATTGTTTGCTCAATTTCGATTTCATTTACTTGTTCTGTAGCAACTGAGAAAACAGTTTTCCCCCCAACGATTGATCTTTCATATATGATTTTATCTCGAACCAGATTATTAGCTATGGTAATTGCACTCACGCCTGAGATTTCAGTTCCTGTGAATGCAAGTCTTACGTTATCGCTGTTTGGGCGAAGCAATTCTTCGGCATCATTAACACTTCTAGATGTTGCAATGAACATAAGAATAGTCTTGAAAACACGCTTTTCTGCTTCACTTAAAGAACGAGCATTTTGCCTATTATAGGCATCCAAAATGCCCCGAATTTCAGGCGAAAGTTCGTTTTTGCCTTTTTCATAGAAAAAATCCCATAACCAATCAATTGTTAACAGCTTTTGACTATCCGCGTCGTAGGGTCCATGATTCTTAATAAACCACTGGAATGCTTTTATGTTGTCACCATTATCCGCTTTAATAAAGTCAAACATACTTCTTTGGTTGGACTGAAATTTCTCTGCAAGATATTTGAGAACAAGAGCGGAGTAAGGGTGTAACGGTAATATTTCGCGTAGTTTACTCTCATCAATACCAACACGCTCTGCTACACGTTTTCTGGCATCGTGCGTTTCATCGTTTATGCTTTGTGAAACCCTCCCCCATTCTTTTTCGATTATGGGATCAGTGTTATGTTTGAGAGCTGTACCAATAAGTTCAAAAGCAATACCATCAGGCAGCTCAATACGGGATGTCGGCTCAATGAATCTGTTGAGGATTTTCTTTTTGTCGTCGTCCGCACCAGAAAATAAGCCGCCACTGACGTGGGTAACGGGAATAAGATAAAACGGTGTAACGTTCGAAAGGTTAACTATAGCTTGAAAATCTGTCAGTCGATTACGGTTGTTTTTGAAAAACTCGGTAAACTCATCCCAAATGAAGACGATTGCGGATAGAGTATTGTCTTTTATAACACCTTTTATCCACTTTAAGAGAGAATCGATATCGGGTTGGAATATGTTGATATTACGCTCTCTGCCAACTTCATCAATAATACGAATAAGCTTAATCACGTAATCTCTGTCGGTTGAGTTTCTAAGTTCGCTTACGATTGAAGCCACGTCCTTTCCTGTCAGACGATAGCGGTCATCATTGTCAATGATATTTTGAAAATGCTTACTGTTCACATTGTCAGAAAGCCATTCAATCCCCTTTTCTTTAAGAGCCTCCTCTCCCCCTACAAGGCCTTTATCTTTCATTGCATTTCGAATACTCTCTTGAATAGCAACGATTAAATCACGGTCACTTAGAATATTTGCCGAACCGTCACGAAAGACTGATAGGACATTGCAATTATTCTTTATACTTAAAAGCTTTGCCAGCAAATTCTGTGGTAATTTATACGTGTTAAAATACTCAGTCACTTCGTCAGCCGAAGCATCAAGAAGCTTTTTCAATGTAAGGATTGCATATGACTTACCTGTTCCATATGCACCTTCGACCCACACAGACTCCTTACCTGTCCTGCCACCTGAAAGAACAGATGTGACATCCGAGAGCATTTTTTGAAATTTATCATGTGGATAGAACTTCTTCCAGAGCGTTGGTGATGCGTTAAATATTTTCTCATCCACGCACTTGTAAAATTCTTTATCAATATCGAAAAATTCTATGTACTTTCTCTGTGTAGGCATTACTAGCGTCCTCCTTAAAATAGCTCTAATACATCTGCAGCAGTGTTCACTTTTCGCAGGTCAATCGTCTGCAGTCCAAGCGTTTCGCTGAAACTTATGAAGTCCGGATATTGGACGGCAAGTCCTCTAATTATTTGTGCAAGCGTTTCCTCACTCAACCCGAAAATCTCTGCTGGACTGATACCTGTGCTATCAATTGAAAAATCCATCAAACGGGATAGCACAAACTGATAGTAACCGTCACAGGCTTCGGCAAATTTATAGAGAGCATATAGGATTACACGAGGGTCTGGGTTTGCCCAAGATGTTCTTGAAAAATACTTTTTACCTGATATCGTAGCAACCTTACCAAGTCCAAGTTCTCCAAGTGGAGTACCCGTAAAAATTATAAATGCTTGTGAAATGTGAGATGGGGCCTTCGACTCAAAATTGTATTCACCAATATCTCTGGCACGGGCCTCAAACTCATCTCTCGGCATCTGCATATCAAAACTTAATGTTTTAATGAACCATGCAATTTCTGGTGAATATGCAAGGTTTGTATAAATCAACGCCCAACCAATATTGTCGTTATTTAATCCGACTCTCTTTACTGAAGCAGCAAAATCGCTGAACACTTTATTAATTACAAGCTCGGAATCTCGCAAGAAACAATTAAGCGATTTCACTTTGTTTGTGCCGAGGCTAACATCTTTGGCATAATCACCATCATTTTTTATAAATGCCTCAATCCAGTTTGCTTGTGGAGCAAGGTTTCCATACCTATTAATAGATTTACTATTCATTTTGCCCTCCTTTGATTTCCTGTGAGAATTATAGAGTAAGCATCCGTTTTCAATCTCATGACATGATGAGCAATGTTGGCAACCGATAATTTGAATTTCTGTATTTTTTGAGGAAATGCAACCGTTTGTGCAGTTTGCTTCGCACTCTCCACATGCAATACAATATGCCGCTTTTTTGAATACCTGCTTAAAGTATCTAAAAAAAGTGGCACGTGAGTATATATCCTGCGCAGAAGTTAAAACTTGATACTCTTGGGCAGAACCCTCTACGCTAAATATAGTTTTTACGCCTTTATGCTCTACGGAGTAAATGTTGTTTCCTAACACTTCAAAAACACCTGCTGTGGGCATCCACATTTTCCAGTCGCAATTTGCATTAAGAACTTTAATAACTAAATTTCCGTCTTCAATACTATCGAAATATCTTTGCTCATGATTAAAAAATACCGTGCCACTTCTACGAGCTTTCCAACCGCCGTAATCCAAATAAGCGTCTATTCTGGAAGTATCGCTTAAATCAGCAAAATTACTTTTTCGAATCACATTCAAATATGCTTGTGATTCGATAGAGTAGCATGAATTTTTTATATACTCATTTTTACTTGCTGCAAGAGGGCAGACTAAGCACCCTACACGGCTACTTCCTTTTTTGTAAGCCTTGTTAATCATCAAATCATTTTCGAAAATATATAAAAATAATTCAGCAGAGTTCCAATCTAAAATGGGATATGCGCTGCATTGCCCATTATGCTTTTTACCATATTCAAGTTCATTGTATTCGCTACGTGAAGCACTTTCGTCTCCACGTACACCAATAAACGCAACTCCGCGAAAATTGGATTGCTTCAATTCTTTACGCATCTCAATGATTTGAGGGGCTGTTTTATGGACACTGCAACACCATCTCATTCTCTGAGAAGGAGGCCCGAATTGTTCCCAAGAAGTCAGAGGGTCGTAGATATTGTTTTTTGCCCTAATGAATTTTATTTTCTTGTGGATAAGTTCTGCTTCAACCTCTTCAATTAGCTTGTAAGTGTCAGGAAACTCCATGCCAGTATCGCCAAAGACAACTTTGAATTGGTCGTGGGGCAAAGCGCGTTGAACTAAGTCCAAAAGAACTACACTATCTTTACCACCACTGTAGGCCACATAAAACACATCGGTTTTTTCGAGGGTTTCCCTATATGTTTTTACAATCCACTTAATCGATTTATTTGTCAAAGTAGCCATTATATCTCTATTTTTCTCAACCATAGCTTTGACATCAACAGAACGCAAAGGAATCCCCTCTCCCTCTGGGTGTTGTTCGATTACCTCGATTTTAGGTGCGGTGAAAAGCGAACCGCCATGGGTCATCCCAATTTTACGTCCACGATACCAATAGTTATTTGCCTCTGCCCACATTATTGGAACATTCTCATCATCAGCGTATTGCCAGTATCTATTAAATCCTAATAAATCCAGTTCTAAGCAATAAACTGGGCGAGGTTCTTTGCTGAATTTTAGTGGCGTTGAATTGAGGATATACCCGCCTGTTTCAGCATCCCATGCATACAAATACATAATAAATCACGCCCCTTCCTTGGGCAGGAAGCGGTCGCCGTTCTGCCAATCTTTTTTGTATGTATAAACGCTGCCGATTTTCTGTCTGATAACTTTCATAATGTCTTGTTTTGATATTTGTTCATTACACTCAAAGACGTTAGAAACATTTTCTTTAATCTCATTAAGCAAGGTATTAATAGTAATATAACCATCAATGGCAATTTTAGAAGATATAATGTTTTTAATTTTTCTAATGTCGGTATCTTCAATATAAACGTAGTCAACGTGGGCATAGTTGATGCCATCAACGGTGACGATTTCTGGATCTCCACTATTAAGTGCCTGTTCGACTTTATTTTTCGGATAGCCCGGAAGTTCCTGAGCGATTCTGTCTAAACTAAAAGGCTGAATGTCTTCGCTAAGAAGTTTGATAATCGCTAATGTTATCTCCTCGCTGATGCTTAGAGAATTGTTATTGTTACAATTAGTGATAAACATACTCTTGCGATTTGCTTTGTATGTACCACTAAATACGATTTCAATTATTGTCAATAACAAATCCTCATTGACAGCAACCGATAAGTCAGATTTGAATATTTTATACAACGGCCTTACATATACACGGCTATGTATATCGCTTTTTGAAAGTTCATTTTCAATAAACTGTTGCATACTTTCAAGTGTTTTAGACGATACAAGATTGTCAATGTGCGTATAACGGTTATCAGCTATCTTAATTGCGTTGTTTCGAATCAGAGTATATACGGCATCATCACTCAATAAAATATCAGATCCGAATTGCTGTTCATATGCAGCTTTCAGTTTCATTAGATCAGCAAATCCGAGGTTCATACTCATCGGAAAAGTTTCCTTGAATGCATACAGAACATTTTTCTCTTCGTCCGTATATTTTTCGGTTTCTACAAGAGAAGTGCGCGTTGAAGCAGTTAAAGTAACAGTGCCTTTGTTTATATACGAAATCTCAACTCCACAAATATCTGCATCACACAGTTCTAATATGGCTTTTGTGATAACTACCACATCGTTAGCTGACCAAGCAGTGTCAACATATAAACCACAGTTGAGTTTTTCGGAATAAGATACGATGTTGGGCTTATAGGAGCAAAGAACTCTGCGTCCGTTACCATATGTTAATGCTGTAATGTCTATATCAGGGAAAGTCATTACTGCATAGTCGTATACATTCATCAAGAGGGCTTTCCATGATTTCACGATTATAGTTACATTATTCTTTTTAAATGTTATCGAATAAGGCTTAGTGCCATTAACATTTGTTGGGTTTTTCCAATTATAAACGATAACGTCCGTCTCCATAGTAAATTTCGCGGTGCCGCTTGTAGTTTGATTGAGTGGCGACTTGACAGGAGAAGTGACTTCTTTTGCCTTTATTGAATCATTAGAATCCTCTGTTACCAAAATGACAGATTCTGAATTGGCTTGATTCCACGGCTTTTCTCTGAGAAACTTCTTATATAGTTGTCCTACGATGATAAATGTTTTGTATGTATCTTTCTCCATAATACGAAGTAGCTTAGTATCCAGAATTTTTGTATAAATAGGCTTGAAGACACTATGCTGCGTGACGCTCCATAAATCGGTGTGACAGATTTTTTTATTTACAGCATATTCCGATATTTTGTCGATGCAAGCGACTGCTACAGAAGGAGAATACTTCTTTGCGTTCCCTGCAGTCAACCAGTCGAAAAATGCTTGTTTTGTATTTGTGGAGGTGCTGGAAGCTACAAGGATGCTTTTTGCCTCTTTTTCGATAACATTTTCATTAAGGTTAAGTTCAATATCCATAAGTTTCTCCTCCTTTCCACGTGGTTATTATCCATTAACTGATGTCCGAGCTTTTTCCACTTCTTACCCAATCGTCTATTTCAGATATTTTAAATCGGTATTGCTTCCCAACTTTGTAGTGGGGAATCTTGTTTTTGCGGATATACTCCCTGACAGTATCCACACTCAACTTGAGATGTTCGGCAACTTCATCTATGGTTGACCAGCTTTCGTTTTTATTTCCCATGTTTTTATCGCCTCTCTCTCGGCAAGCTAATAGTTCACACAATTTATTTATTATATCGTATTTCGACACGGATTACAAGGGGATTTCTGGGGGATTCTAAGGTTTGCTATGGATTGTTGGGGAAGTATGTTGACAACCTGCACTTCATAAGTAGGTGAGAAGATCGGTGAAACGGTCAGTGCAGCAGAACTGCAAATACTTTCTCTTTTACGCGAGGATCCAGCATATATCTATGCTACCCTTGCGGTGAAAACCCAGCTTAGCCAGAAAACTATTTATGTGAAAATCTAGGCTTTAAAGGAAAAGGGTATCCTGAAAAGAGTTGGCTCCGATACAAACGGTTATTGGGACATCAACGAAAACAAGTAGAAGCATAGTGAAAAACAAAGTAGTCATAACATGATTGTTACATAAAAGCGATCAAAAAATATTTTAGTTGGCGGATACATGTCATAGAAAATGGCATACAACTTGTCAAGTATCTCGCCGATGACATGCGAATGAAAACGTGTTATGATTGTATCGTCCCAAAGTGGGCGTGGGCGAAAAAGCCGTTTCCGCAGCTGTGAAAGCTGGTTTAAGGAGGCGGCTTTTTATTTTGCCTAAAAATTATATAAGGAGGTCTACGCATGACACGAAAATTCCCAATCAAGGAACGCATCATCAAAGGGTATTGGTCCCTCGTGGCGATGAGTTCTGTACTCATCCTTACGCTGCAGCCAGTCATGGCCGAAAGCATCTTCGACCGATTCAGCAAAATCATGAAAGACGTGTACGGCCAGCTCGTTGGTATCAGCACCATTGTCGCCGTTACCGCGGCAGCCGTCGCACTGCTCGTCAGGATGATATCGCGCAACCAGCGTGCGGTCGATGAAGCCACATCCTGGCTCAAGCGCATCATCGTGACTTGGGTCATACTCAACACGCTTGGCTTTGCCGTCGCCTATCTGCAGCCGCTGATTGCTGGTGGAAATTACAGCGGATAACAATGAACCGTTCCCCAGTTAAATCAGCTATCTCAGGAGGTGATTCGCTATTTTAGACTGGATTTTTGAGGGTATAGCCAATTGGATAACAAGCATCATCACACAGCTCATGGATGCCGTTTCCGGCATCTTTTTAAATGCCCTGGGCACTGACATGGTCGTAATGGAAGAATACTTCCCGTTTGTAACGAAAGCTTTCTCGATCCTTCAGTACTTCGCCTGGGCATTGATATTCATTATCACTGTGTGGCAGCTATTCCGGGTGTTCGGCGGCCCGATCACAGAAGCAGAGAACCCCTGGCACCTGATGGCGCGAAGTTCCATCTTCGCGATCCTGATCGGGTATTCAAAACCCATTTTCTTATTAGTGCTGGATATCGCCCGCGCTCCATATATAGCCCTTATGGACGCCAGCATGGACCCAGGGGATTTTACTTTCGCGGGCATAGAACAGTCGCTGTCGAACGGGCTTGTGACCTTGATTTCAGTCGCTTCGGTT
>Ga0153999_1000433_pt1 | contig 18663 bp, 16 predicted proteins | sample TSNC083MetaG_FD_104675 | JGI IMG/M metagenome (GOLD analysis project Ga0153999, IMG submission 104675) | Attine ant fungus gardens microbial communities from North Carolina, USA - TSNC083 MetaG | ecosystem: Host-associated > Fungi > Mycelium > Unclassified | place: USA: North Carolina, Lumber... | reverse complement strand
GGCGAGAAATTTCCTCCGAAAAAAACAAAAAACCACTAACTGTCTGTCACAAGACCAGACAATTAGCGGTTCTTAATACTTCCTATATTTGCAAAAAAATGGGGATTTGAGTGGTGGAGGCGAGGAGAATCGAACTCCTGTCCAAAAGCATTACTGCATAGGCCTCTCCGAGCGCAGTCGGTTATTTAAAATTCGCGTTCTTGCCGCCTACCGACGGGCTGCTTGAGCACTATCTCGATAAATTTTCCCAGTCGGCTCTCCGAGAATTGAGCCTCAGGTATCCCACTAAATGACGTCCTATCCTAGGCCGCGGGAGTGCGCAGGCAGAACGTTAGCATTAAGCTGCTAAAGCGTATTCGTTGTTTGCTTTTACTTTAAGTCCACCGTGTTGACGGGCTGGTGGGATCCCGGCTCGCTACCTATACCATAACTACCCCTGTCGAAACCAGTACGCCCCCGTAATAAAGAGCCACGAACGCTTCATATGGAGTTTGTACCCCATCTGAAGTTTAGTCATCGGATAAATGGTTCTTGGTCATTGTTGTCTTACTTTGCAAACAAGATGACACTTTACTAACTGTATTATAGCATAAAATCTTGTTCAAACCAAATAAAAAATTTAACAAATTAGACCGAACAAAGCGCCACTGCAAAAAGCAGTGACACTCGCACTCTTGCCGGAATATTGACGATCACTATTCTTTCTGCCTGTCACGCAATGCCCGTTCCATGTCACGCTTAGCATCCCGTTCGGCTAAATCCTGACGTTTATCATACGTATGCTTGCCACTGGCCAATCCAAGTTCAACCTTGACCTTGCCCCTGGTAAAGTATAGTTTAAGCGGTACTAAGGTATAGCCTTTTTCTTTAGTTTTGCCGATTAATTTATTAATTTCATAGCGATGCATCAGCAGCTTGCGGGTCCGGAGCGGTTCGTGGTTAAACCGATTTCCTTGTTCATAAGGGCTGATATGCATATTGTGCAACATAACTTCAGCATTATCAATCCGGGCATAAGAATCTTTCAAATTGGCTTTTCCGGCTCTGAGTGATTTGACTTCAGTACCGGTAAGGGCAATTCCGGCCTCATATGTCTCATGAATGTGATAATCGTGACGGGCTTTCCTGTTTTCCGCCGCTATTTTTATCCCTGCTTGTTTGTTCATCGCCGATCACTCCTAGAAATGTTACTGTTATGCATATCTATTGTATATTATCTGCTACCGCGCGTCAATTGTGCTGATGGCTAATGCTTGGCCAATGCCTACGGGCTACTTTTTCGGTTTTCTGGCCTTACCTGGTTTAGTGTCAATTGATGATTTCTTTTTAGGCTTTACAGGTGAGGCTTTAGCAGTATTACGGCTTTCGCCCGGTTTGCTGCGTTTTTTGTCTCTGGCCTGAGTAGCAACAGCTTTCAATGGTTTTCCCTCTTTGGAAAGCACATAATCGATCGTACGCTCAGCCGGATTGGCCTTGGCCACGATGATTCTGACATTGCCGCCGATCCGGTAAATGTTGCTTGTCCGCTCGCCAATCAAGGCGTATTGCTCCTCAACATACTGGTAGTAGTCGTCGTCAAGGCTCGATACATGCACCAAACCCTCAACCCCGTTAGGTATCTCGACAAAGAAGCCAAAGGCCGTAACACCGCTGATAATACCGTCGAATTCCTGACCGACAAATTGAGCCATATATTCTACTTTTTTCAGGTCAACAGTGTCCCGTTCGGCTTCCGCCGCCGCCCGCTCCCGCTCTGATGAGTGCAAGGCAATCTCGGGCAGCATGACAGATAATTTTTGGCTGCGCTTGGCTGAAATATCACCGGCTGAAAATGTTTCGCGGATAATGCGGTGAACGATCAAATCTGGATAGCGCCTGATCGGTGATGTAAAGTGGGTATAATAAGTGGCCGCCAGTCCAAAATGGCCCAGGTTCTCGGCATCATAGCGCGCCTGTTTCAGTGAACGCAGCACAACTGTGCTGATAATTCTTTCTTCCGGCCGTCCGGCAATCTTGCTTAACACCCGCTGCAGCGACATTGGCTGGACTTCCGCTGACTTTGGCAGACGCTGGCCGAAATTGTTAAGCAGAATGTTCAGTCTGCTCATTTTTTCTTCATCAGGTTCTTCATGAACCCTAAACATCGACGGTACACCAAGCAAGTGCATATGCTCGGCCACTGTCTCATTGGCAATAAGCATAAACTCTTCGATGATCGATTCAGCAATACTGCGAATTCTTTTTTCAATTGCAACCGGCTGTCCCTTATCATCAAGCTTCACTTTTATCTCCGGGAAATCGAAATCAATAGCCCCCCGGCGCATGCGACGATCACGTAAAATCCGGCACAGCCGTTCCATTTCTTCTAACGGCTCTACTAAATCGGCATACTGTTCCCGCAGCAGCTCATCGTGATCAGCAATAATCTGCCGTACAATATTATAGCTTAATCTTGTTTTTACCCGGATAACACTTGGGAAAATTTCATGACTGACAACCTGACCACGCCCATCAATCTCCATTTGCGCCGACATTGCCAGTCTGTCTTCACCGGCGTTCAGGCTGCAAATGCCGTTGGACAAGCGCGGCGGCAACATTGGCAGCACTCTGTCGACAAGATAGACACTAGTGCCCCTTGTTCTGGCCTCATTGTCAAGCGGTGTATTTTCCCGCACATAATGGCTGACATCGGCAATATGTACGCTCAGCAAGTAGCGTCCGTTTTTTAGCCGTTCGACATGTACGGCATCATCTAAATCTTTGGCATCATCGCCATCAATCGTTACAGCATTCTGGTCACGTAAGTCACGTCGGCCGATAAGCTCCTCGTCACTAATCGTTGTCCTGACGCGCGCAGACGCCCGTTCAACTTCAGGCGGAAATTCTGTAGGAAGGTTGTGTCTCTTGATAATCGATAATATCTCAATCCCTGGATCGCCTTGACGACCAAGCACCTCGATAATTCGACCTTCGGCACTTTTTTGCTTCTGAGGCCACTCCATAATTTCGACGACAACCTTCGAACCTGATTTTGCCCCATTAAAATCTTCTTTGGGAATGAAAATATCCCGTCCAATCCGACGGTCATCAGGCAGAACAAAGCCGAAGTTACGGCTGGCCTCAAATGTACCCACAACTTTACTATTGTTCCGGGCAACGACCCGGATGATCTCCCCTTCGACAGCTTTACCGGATACATGCCGCCGGTGCATACGAGCAACTACCCGGTCACCGTGCATAGCACCGCCAATCGCATCAGGAGGAATAAAAACGTCATCCAGTTCGTGATCTTCAGGCAAAATAAAACCAAATCCTTTGGTAGTCGCCGAGAACTTGCCGACAACCAGGTTCATGCGATCAGGTACTCCATATTTACCATAGCGGGTTTTTATGATCGCCGCAGTTGCTTCGAGCTTGTCCAGTATCTGCCAAAACTCTTCCAATTCCTTGCCGCGGATACTTAGACCATCGGCTAAGTCTTCGACCGTAAGCGGCTTATAAGCTTCTTCCCGCATAAATTCCAATATTTTCTCTGTTAAGTCCACTATTATCCGTCTCCTTTTATGACGACTGTCGCCTTGCTCTCAGCCGTAACTGTTCCGTCTCGTAAAATAATTTTACCGGCTAGTTCATACATTTTTCCCCGTTTACCGGTAATCCATCCGCTAACAGTTAGTTGTTGCCCGATTGGCGTCGGTTGGCGAAATCGCACCTCTAGTTTGGCAGTAACGGCATTAAAGCCTTTAGCGTAAAGATAGCGAGCCATGACCTCGTCTAATAACGTACTAACCAAGCCGCCATGCATCACGCCTTCATAGCCCTGATATTCAGGACCAGGCACTAATGTCGTATAATATGTATCCGCTTCTTCGCGAAATGTAAGTTTTAAGCCAATGGGATTACGAGAACCACAGGCAAAGCACCATTGATTTCTGTCACTCATCACTACACCTCATTTATTGAATTGTCAGATGTTAAAAATTCGGCAATTTTTTGAAAAACAAATTCCCGTTCAATATCAAGAGTAACAAGGTGGCCGGACTTATCTAACCAAACAAGTTGTTTCTCACTACTTGCCAGTTGATCATAAATATACTGAGCGCTGGCCGGCTTGACCGTATGCTCGCGTTTAGACTGAACGATCAGCGCCGGCACTGTTATCGTCGGCAGCAGAGCCGCTACATGGGCAACTAAGTCCAGCAAACTCGCTAGACTGCTAAGCGGTATCAGATCATAACAGATAGAATACCTATCTGCCGGCGCAGGAATCCGTCGGCGTTTTTTAGCGACATAGTTTGTAAATATCCGGTAAAGCGGCAATAGCTTCAGCCGCTTGTGAGCAATGTAGATCGGGGCGCTAATTGCCGCCACCCGTCTAAGCGGATATTCGCTCGCTAGTTTCAGTGTTAGCAGGCCGCCCATTGACAGGCCTACCGCCGCAACAGTTGTGCATATTCCACACAGCAGATGATAGCCGTCTTCCACAGTGCTGTACCAATGCGGCCAAACTGTTTTCGCCATTTCCTCAGGTGAAGTCCCATGTCCCGTCAAACGCGGAGCAAATACTGTATAGCCCAAATTATTAAAATACTCCCCTGCCAGGCGCATCTCTGACGGTGCGCCGGTAAATCCATGCACTAGCAATATCCCGTATTTACCGCCTGGCAGAAAAAATGGCTCGGCTCCTGGTAGTATGGCCAAGCATAACTCCCCCAATATCAAAATAGTAAAGTATATTCATTATTATACCATCTATTCCCATGTTTTAAAATCAACTCTAAAAAATACTACCTGCGCGACTGGTAAGCGGCATTGACAAACGCAGTAAACAACTCAATCATGCCAGGCTGTTTTGCCAGCAACAACTCGGGATGCCATTGAACACCTACAGCAAAGGCGGCCGTTCGATGCTCGATGGCCTCGACAATCCCATCTTTTGCCCTGGCACTTACTGCCAGTCCCGGTGCAACTGCTTTGACGGCCTGGTGATGAAAACTGTTGGTCAATACACTAGTGCCTAATATACTGGCCAGCTTGCTGCCCATTTCTATAGTAATCGTGTGGCCGGCATAATCTCCGGGAGATTGTTGATCATGCTGAATAAAAGCTTCGGCTGCCGATAAATGCTGGTGGATCGTACCGCCTAAAGCGATATTAAGCATTTGGCAGCCGCGGCAGATCGCTAATATCGGTTTGCTTACAGCCAGCGCCCGGCGCACTAGTGCTAATTCATGGCTATCTCGCTCGGGAATTACCCGGCCTAATTCCCAAGCCGGTTCTTCATTAAACAATTGCGGCTGAGCATCGCCGCCGCCGGACAATAGCAGGCCATCAACAACGGCCAGCTGCTGCTCAATAGCTGCCTGACTCGTGATGATCGGCAGCAGCAGCGGCACACCACCGGCAGCTGACACCGCTTGCACATAAGCATCACTGACAAATTGGCGCTTAGCTCCAGCCATAATCCCGTTCTCAGTAGTAAACTGATTGGTAGTAATTCCAATTACCGCTTTTCCCACATCCATCCCCCTTACCCGTCCATTACTCTTTTGGTTATCTTAAATTATATGCAAGGGAACTTGTTTCAGTAAATCTGAAACATCGGGGGTTCAGGTGGAGAGTCTACTCCACCTGAACTGAAGCCGCCTGTAGAGGCGGGGTCTTGACTCAATGTGTAAGATAAATGGACTGTTGGATATTCCTGAGCGTGTTGTTGAGTAAGGAAAACGCCAAGCTAAAAACAGCTTGGCGTTTATCACAATGAAGTTTAGAAGAAAAGCAGCGGAGCAATAATAAGCGAGATCGTACCGGCAACCTTAATGAGCGGGTTCATAGCCGGACCTGAAGTGTCTTTAAACGGATCACCAACAGTATCGCCGATAACTGCGGCAGCATGGCTCGGAGTCCCCTTGCCGCCATATTTTCCGGTTTCTATCCATTTTTTTGCATTATCCCAAGCGCCACCGGCGTTGGACATGAATAGGGCTAGTAGTACACCTGTTGCAGTTACACCAGCCAAGAAACCGGCCAGCGCTTTTGCGCCAAGAATAAAGCCAACAAGAATCGGCGAGCCTACGGCAAAGATACCGGGCAGCATCATTTCGCGGATAGCTGCTTTAGTGCTGATGTCGACACAACTGGCATAGTCAGGACGGCCAGTGCCTTCCATAATGCCAGGGATTTCACGGAACTGACGACGGACTTCAGCGATCATTTCGAAAGCGGCTTTACCGACAGCTTCCATCGTGAACGCGCATACTAAAAATGGCAGGGTAGCTCCAAGGAAAATGCCGATAATTACGCCTGGTTCGGTCAGGTTGACGACAAGATGGCCGTTAACTAGCAGACCAGACAGTTTCGGGTTTTTGGCAATTTCTTCACCGAAAGCGGTAAACAGCGCCAGTGCGGTCAGAGCCGCCGAACCGATGGCAAAACCCTTGGCAATCGCAGCAGTCGTATTGCCGACAGCATCAAGTTTATCCGTAGTCTTACGGACTTCCGGGCCAAGATCGGCCATTTCGGCGATACCGCCGGCATTGTCGGCCACAGGGCCGAACGAATCGACAGCAACAACCATGCCTGCAGTACACAACATACCCATAGCCGCCATAGCAATACCGTAAATACCGGCCTGACTATAAGCGACCCAGATAGCAACAACAAATACGAGCATTGGCAGAGCCGTACTTCTCAGACCGCAAGCGAGACCGGCAATGATATTGGTAGCCGCACCGGTCTGAGAGGCATCGGCAATATGTTGAGTCGGTGATTTGTCATTCGACGTATAGTACTCGGTAATCATACCAACAAGCACGTTAACGGCGAGGCCGCAGATAACAGCAACCGTAATGCCAAAAGCTTCGGCAGGGAACAGCATGCTGGCAATGACATAGGTAGAAATAGCAACAAGAATATTGGTGCCCCAAATACCGCGGTTGAGAGCGTCCTGGGGATTGCCGTCTTCACTCGTCCTAACCAGAAAGGTGCTTATTATCGAAGCAAAGATCCCGGCTGCTCCGATAATAAGCGGAAAAAGCACCCCGTTGATATCGCCCTTAAACACCGTTTGACCGATAAGCATCGCCGCAATAGCTGTAGCGGCGTAAGATTCAAACAAGTCTGCTCCCATACCGGCAGTATCACCAACATTGTCACCAACGTTATCGGCAATAACGGCTGGGTTACGGGGGTCATCTTCAGGAATACCTGCTTCTACTTTGCCGACAAGGTCGGCGCCGACATCAGCCGCTTTGGTAAAAATACCTCCGCCGACACGGGCAAAAAAGGCAATGGCACTGGCGCCAAAGGCAAAGCTGTTAATAACAACAGGATCACGGAATACTATGTACAATCCAGAGACACCTAAAAGACCAAGTCCGGCAACAGACATACCCATGACGGCTCCGGCGCGGAACGAAACACTTAACGCTTTGTTCAAGCTGTGACGAGCTGCCTCAGTTGTACGGGCATTAGATTTAGTCGTTGACGTCATACCAACATAACCGGCAATAGCTGAACAAACAGCCCCTACGAGAAAGGACACGGCCAGCTTATAACCATCAACATAGAATAAGATAAAGAAAATAACTACCGTAAAAGGAATGAGAGTTTTGTACTGACGGTTAAGAAAAGCCATGGCGCCTTCAAAAATTGCCTGAGAAATCTCTTGCATCTTCTGGTTACCCGGGCTTTCACTCAAAACACTAGCCATCAAGTAACCGGCAAATGCCAGCGCAACAAGACCTGCCAGCGGCGCGATGTACAATAAATCCATATTTAATTTCCTCCTTTGAGCTAACCTCAAAAAATCCCCAACATGTCAGAAAGAATCCGGCCATTGAGGTTTGTGAGCCTATTGCATTAATTTAACCAAAGCTATAGTTACGACTCCGAACAGTGCCGCAATGATAACTGTTGCTCTCGCCAGAATTCCATCAAGACCTTTGCGCTTGCCGCCAAAAAAAGATTCGGCCCCACCGGCAATTGAGCCCGACAAGCCGGCGCTCTTTCCTGACTGAAGCACTACGACAGCAATCAACGCAATTGAAAGTACTGCTTCCAAAATCATTAGTCCTGTTAACATTTCCTGATACCTCCCCACGACTGGATCCCTTGTCTTCTGCCACAATATAAGTTCCAAGGCATTAACAACATTCTAACACACTTAATTGATGCTTGACAATTATTTAGTCATTTTTTTCACTATTTTATTATACATATTTTTTCCTTTTTATAAAAAATTAAACAGCCACGAGAAAACGGCTGCTTAAAACTATTATATTACGCCTTAACGGGAGGTTTTAACCGGAGCGGGACGATTGGTTACTTGCGGAATCTTATAAAGAGAGACGCACGCTTCAGGTGGGTTTTACCCCATCTATAGTTTAGTCGACCTTATCCGAATGTCTAGCCGCTCTTAACTCCCGCTTACAGAAAAGGGAGTTTAGATGCGGTTTAGTCATCGGATCAACATGGGTGTTGAGACGGCTAGTACAGGCAAACCTTCCTTCAGCTTGTTGGATCACTTCCATGTCAGAACTGCCACAATGCTCGCATACCCTGTCAGTCAGACAATCCATGGCCTCAGTTTCACACACATACAAGTAACCGCAATCAGTGCATCTTAGCAAATATCCCCGCAGCATCTAGTTCACCTCCCTTCGGCGCGAACTTATCTTAAGTTATAGAATACGTTACGACCGCAATACTTAGATAAATCATCCAGTTGCTCTTCAATCCGAAGTAGTTGGTTGTACTTGGCTACCCTGTCGGTACGGGCAGGAGCACCTGTTTTAATCTGACCGGCATTAACGGCGACGGCAATATCGGCGATAGTGGCATCTTCCGTCTCTCCGGAACGGTGCGAAATGATGCATGTATAACCGGCGCGCTTCGCCATTTCGATGGTATCAAACGTTTCAGTCAATGTACCAATTTGATTTACTTTAACCAAAATCGCGTTGGCTGTCCTGGCAGCAATGCCCCGGCTTAAACGCTCGACATTAGTGACAAACAGGTCATCGCCGACAAGCTGCACTTTGCTGCCAAGACGCTCGGTCAACAGCTTCCAACCATCCCAGTCATCTTCAGACATGCCGTCTTCAATTGAAATGATGGGGTATTTTTCAACGAGCTGACTATAGTATTCCACCATTTCAGCCGAAGTTTTCACAACACCTTCACCTTCGAGATGGTAATTTCCGTCTGTTTTAAATAATTCAGTGGCAGCAACATCAAGACCAAGCATAACTTGCTCACCAGGTTTGTAGCCGGCATTTTCAATGGCTTCAATAATGACTTTAAGTGCTTCTTCATTTGACGCCAGATTGGGAGCAAAACCTCCTTCATCGCCAACAGCAGTCGCTAGTTTGCGGCCGCCCAGCACTTTTTTGAGGCTGTGATAAATTTCCGTACCCATTCTAAGAGCTTCGGCAAAGCTTGTCGCGCCTACAGGCAAAACCATAAATTCCTGAATATCGACATTATTGTCGGCATGCTTGCCACCATTTAAGATGTTCATCATCGGTACAGGCAGTTCTTTGGCGTTAGCCCCGCCTAGATACTGATAAAGGGTAAGACCGGCGGCCGCCGCCGCCGCTTTCGCTACAGCCATCGATACCCCCAGGATAGCATTGGCGCCTAACTTAGCTTTGTTAGGCGTACCATCAAGCTCAATCATCGCCCTATCAATACCGATTTGGTCAAGTGCATCCATGCCAAGAATCTCGGGAGCAATAATTTTATTTACATTCTCAACAGCATTAAGCACACCTTTACCCAAATAACGTTTTTTGTCGCCATCGCGAAGCTCAACAGCTTCGTAAGCGCCGGTCGATGCCCCCGAGGGAACGGCTGCCCGACTCATTGTGCCATCTTCTAACAATACGTCAACCTCGACAGTAGGATTACCCCGAGAATCGAGAATCTCTCTCGCTAAAACATCAATAATTGATGTAGACATACGTACCATCCTCCTATTGTTCAATTAAACTTTTACCAGTCATCGCCGCAGGTTGGGCGATACCGGCCAGCGCCAATATCGTCGGTGCGATATCGGCCAACGCGCCGTCACGCAGTTTATGGCTGCGATGCGTTTCCGAAACCAGAATAATCGGCACGTCGTTAGTCGTATGCGCCGTAAATGGTTCACCTGTCTTAGCATCGCGCATCACTTCAGCATTGCCATGGTCGGCCGTCACCAGCATGACACCGCCCCGGCTCCGCATGGCCTCGGCAACACGGCCAACACACTGATCGACTGTCGTCACCGCCTTGATGGCCGCGTCGAGCTTGCCGGTGTGCCCGACCATATCGCTATTGGCATAGTTGAGGACAATCAAGTCATACTTCCCTGAGCGAATAGCCTCAACGACTTTGTCGGTCACCTCGGGAGCGCTCATCTCCGGCTGCAAATCATAGGTAGCCACTTTAGGCGACGGAATGAGCAAACGGTCTTCACCGGAAAACGGCTGCTCTTCACCGCCATTGAGGAAATAAGTGACATGAGCATATTTCTCAGTCTCGGCAATTCTCAGCTGGGTATAGCCAGCTTGACTAAATACTTCACCGAGGGTGTCGGTGGGATGGATGGGCGGAAAAGCCACCGGCACATTTAATGTCTCATCATACTGCGTCATCGATGCAAAATACAACGGGAACCAGCCTTCAGTGCGTTCAAAACCGTCAAAAGCCTTGTCGGTCAATACCCGGGTGAGCTGCCGTGCCCGGTCAGGACGGAAGTTAAAGAAAATAACACCATCATTCGCTTTTATACCACTGTAGCCACCGTGACCGACAATAGTCGGCTCAACAAATTCATCTGTTTTCCCTTGTTCGTATGATGCTTCTAGCGCAGCCATAGCGCTGACAGATCGAACGCCCTGACATTTGACGAGAGCTTCATACTCTTTGCCGGTACGCTCCCAACGCTTATCCCGATCCATGGCATAATACCGCCCCGCAAGCGTTGCAATTTCACCAGTGCCCAGCTCAGCCATTTTATCTTCAAGCGCTTTAATGTAAGTCGCAGCGCTGGCAGGCGGTACATCCCGCCCGTCTAAAAAGGCATGAACATAAACCGTCTCTACGCCCTGTTGCTTAGCTAATTCCAATAACGCATAAATATGTGAGATATGACTGTGGACACCACCGTCTGATAATAGCCCCATAAGGTGGAGAGCAGTACCGGCTGCTTTAGTTTGCCGGCAAATCTGACACAGTACCTGATTTGTAAAAAAATCACCGTCTTTGATCGATTTGCTGATCCGGGTAAGTTCCTGGTAAACGATCCGGCCTGCCCCAATATTGAGATGTCCCACTTCGGAATTGCCCATTTGGCCTGCCGGCAAACCGACAGCTTCACCAGAGCAAACTAGCTTGGCAGTAGGGTATAGCTCAGCTAACAGGCTGACATGCGGGGTACCTGCTCTGGCGATAGCATTGTCCGGGTCGTCGTCTCGGCCAATTCCCCAGCCGTCAAGAATAACAAGCGCTATCGGCGCTGATAGTTTTGGCACATTTCTCGTCTCCTTACTTTCGCGTACTACACCTGTACTGAAAACTTAACTAATTTGCTAAAGCTGTCGGCTTCCAGGCAGGCTCCGCCGACTAACGCGCCGTCAATATCAGGTTTGGCCATCAGCTCAGCCACATTGTCGGGCTTCACACTGCCGCCATATTGAATACGGACGCTGTCGGCAGCCCCTTGTCCAAACATACCGGCTACAGTATGGCGGATAAACCGGCATACAGCGTCAGCCTCATTGGCTGATGCCGTGCGTCCGGTGCCGATTGCCCAAACCGGTTCATAAGCAATTACCAGAGCGGACACCTGTTCAGTTGTAAGGCCGTCTATTCCCCCCTGCACTTGCCTGCCAACTACTTGTTCAGTAGCACCGGCCTCACGTTCAGCCAGCGTCTCGCCAACGCACAAAATCGGGTTTAAACCATTCTGGAAGGCAGCCTTGACTTTGCTATTAGTTGTTTGATCGGTTTCGGCAAAATATTGACGACGCTCCGAATGACCGATAATAACATAAGTGCAGCCAATATCCTTCAGCATGCCGGGCGAAATTTCACCGGTATAAGCGCCTTTGTCTTGCCAATGCATATTTTGAGCGCCTAAAATAATTTTGGAGCCTGCTGCAGCGCCGGCTACAGCGGCTAAAGCGGTAAACGGCGGGCAAACTACAATGTCAACAGCACTATCGGTATCGAGTAGTGCTCTTAGTTGCTCTACGAGCGCGACGCCTTCTCCCGCGGTTTTATGCATTTTCCAGTTACCGGCAATAATGGGTTTGCGCATATTTCCCACTCCTTAATTAAGCTTACTTATCGGCCAAGGCAGCTACGCCCGGCAATTGTTTACCTTCTAAAAATTCCAGCGACGCCCCGCCGCCTGTTGAGATATGTGTAATTTTATTGGCCAAATGCAGCTTTTCAATTGCAGCTACCGAGTCGCCGCCACCGACAATGCTTTTGGCGCCTGAGTCAGCAACTGCCTTGGCGACAGCTTCGGTGCCAACGGCAAACGCGTCAAATTCAAATACGCCCATCGGGCCATTCCAAACGACTGTTTTTACGCCGTCCAGGCTGCGCGCAAAGCAAGCTGCACTAGCCGGGCCGATATCAAGAGCCATCCACTCGCCCGGAATTTGATCAACAGCCACCGTTTTTCGGTCGGCGTCAGCGGCAAAGTTATCCGCCACAACGACATCTTCCGGTAACAGCAGCTTAACCCCTTTTGTTTTGGCAGCAGCGATAATTTCTTTGGCTAATTCAAGCTTATCGGCCTCTACCAGCGATTTGCCGGTCGCATAGCCTTGAGCGGCCAGAAACGTGTTGGCCATACCGCCGCCAATAATCAGTATGTCGACTTTAGTCAATAGATTCTCGATAACACCAATCTTGTCCGAGACTTTGGCGCCGCCGATAATAGCTGCAAATGGACGAACCGGGTCGGTAACAGCCTGACCTAAGAACAGCAGCTCCTTATCCATCAGAAATCCGGACACTGCAGGTATGTATTTAGTGATGCCGTGTACCGAAGCATGCGCCCGATGAGAAACGCCGAAAGCATCATTAACCAAGACCTCGGCCAATCCAGCCAGCTGCTTGGCAAATTCAGCATCATCCTTTTCTTCTTCGGCATGAAACCGCAAATTTTCCAGCATAAGAAGCTGTCCGCTGCCAAGGGCAGCCGCCAAATTTCCCGCTTCCGAACCCACGCAATCAGGAGCAAACTGTACTTCGCGGCCAAGCAACTGTGATAGCTTCCGGGCAACAGGCTTGAGAGAAAACTCCTGAACTACCTTGCCTTTAGGACGGCCAAGATGACTGGCGATAATGACGGCTGCATTCATTGACAGCAAATATTCCAATGTGGGAATGGTAGCCCTGATGCGGGTATCATCAGTAATATTCCCCTCTTTATTCATCGGTACGTTATAGTCGACGCGCACTAAGACTTTTTTCCCCGATACCTGAATATCATGCAAGCTCTTTTTATTCACGCAAATTCCCCCAGCTTTTTTGAAATGAGCGAAAGATGAAGCAATCCCAAACACCATTGAGATTGCTCCCCTTGTAAAAATTATAGGCCTTTGCCGATAATAAAGCTGATAAGGTCGACAACGCGGCTGGAATAGCCCCACTCATTGTCATACCAGGAAACAACTTTGACTAGATTGTCTCCGACCATCATCGTTAACGGCGCGTCGATGATCGAGGAATGCGGATTGCCATTGTAGTCCTTAGAAACAAGCTCTTCTTCAGCAAATGCCATGATGCCTTTGAGTTCGCCGTCAGCCGCTTCCTTAAGAGCCGCATTGACAGCTTCGGCAGTAGCCGGTTTTTCCAACTGAGCAACTAGATCGGCAATCGATACATTAGGCGTAGGAACCCGAAAGGAAAAGCCATTGAGTTTACCTTTCAGCTCCGGCAGAACGAGAGCGACGGCTTTAGCGGCACCGGTCGTTGTCGGAATGATCGACATGCCGGCTGCCCGGGCGCGGCGCAGATCCTTATGCGGCAAATCAAGAATATTTTGATCGTTGGTGTAGGAGTGAATCGCCGTCAATAAACCCGATTTAATACCAAATTTTTGATGCAGCACTTTAGCAAACGGAGCAAGGCAATTAGTGGTGCACGAAGCATTGGAAATGATATGATGGCTGACCGGATCATATTTGTCTTGGTTGACACCCAGGACAATAGTAATATCTTCATTTTTAGCAGGAGCCGATATAATGACCTTCTTGGCGCCTGCTTTTACATGGGCCAAAGCCTTATCTTTTTCCGTAAAACGACCGGTTGATTCAACGACAATATCGACACTAAGCTCTTTCCAAGGAAGATTAGCCGGGTCTTTTTCCGCAAATACTTTAATAAGCTTGCCGTCGACCTCAATACCACCGTCGACACTCTTTACCTCGGCGTTCATCGTGCCATGAACCGAATCATATTTTAAAAGGTGTGCCAGTGTCTTAGCGTCAGTCAGATCGTTTACAGCCACAATTTCGAAGTCAGGATTGTTGACAGCAGCCCGAAGAACATTGCGGCCGATACGGCCAAACCCATTAATACCAACTTTAGTAGTCATAAGAAAACTCCCCCTAAATATAATTTGTGTTTATCAGTAACTGAATGGCCTTAGCCGCCGCCTCATCAGTGACAAGTACATCTTGTCCGCCTGTACCGGCTACAGCCAAAATTGCCTTGGCTTTAGCGCTGCCGCCGGCTACGGCAATGACTTTATCGATACCGGCCAGGTCATCCAGTCGCAAACCGATACTACTTGTAACATAAACAATTTCCCCTGGAAGCGCACAATACTGCCCGAGCGCTTCACCAACAGCCTGACGGCGTTCAATCTCAGCAATCGTTTCAGCCGGCATGCCGCGGCGCTCAGCCATCGGAGAGGCTTCACCAATGCCGTGCACCAGAATATTAGCCTGTTTAATGACTTCGGAAACAGTCCGCAAATTGGCATCGCCGGCCAAAATAGCTTCAAGCATCTCTTCACTGACGCCATCAGGAATATGCAGCAGGCGATAACGGCCGCCAAGCTTGCCGGCCATACGCGCGGCAATAGTGTTGGCCTGATATTCCACCACTTCGCCAAGACCGCCCCGGGCCGGCACAACGACGGTAGTCGGAGCACTAAAATTGATAGCTTCAGCCACTTTAGCCATCGTGGAGCCACCGCTGACAGCGACAATCATATTATCTCCAAGGTGCTGTCCGAGTACTCCGGCGGCCGCCCTGCCGATTTCCCGCTGCACGGCGCTGTCGGCCTCACTATCACCAGGAATAATAATGACTTGTTCCAGGTTGAGACGCTCAGCCAGTTCTGCTTCAAGACCGACAAGACCATGTAAAAGGCGGATATATTCAGCTAAATCGGCCAACATCACTTTACCCTCAGCAGTTATACTCATGCCTACCTGAGAAAATTCAATCAGCCCTGCGGCCTTTAGCCAGTCTACCTGAGCTCTCACTACCCGTTCGCCCTTATCCAGCATGGTGGCTACGGCCCGCCGGCCAACCGGCTGAGCCTGCTGAATATGGCGCAGGAGATTGTATCTTGCTTCAATAGTTTGCGTTAGTTCAGGCGCAATCTTGCGCTGCAGTTGAATAATTTTTTCCACATTAATCCCCTTTGGGTCTTTGAATGTCCCGATTGAACGCATTATGTCCCAATATAGCTATAAAATCTGTCTGCCCCATTGCCATACTATTCGCCTGAATGGAATCAAATTCCTGCCTATTATATATGCATCTGACATTTTTTTATCCGATTACCAAGCAAAGCCTGGTAATCGGATAAATCGGCCTGGCATAAAGTTTGTTATTCTTCCCAGTCCATTGAGCGTTTGACTGCTTTTTGCCAGCCTTTATACAGTTTGTCACTTTGGTCAACAGCCATGGCCGGCTCAAAGCGGCGATCAAGCTTCCAATTTTCAATCAGGTCTTCTTTATTGTTCCAGACACCGGCAGCCAGACCGGCCAGATAAGCGGCGCCCAGAGCTGTCGTCTCGGTCACCTTGGGACGGTCAACCGGAACACCGAGGATATCAGCCTGGAACTGCATGAGAATATTGTTGGCTACAGCCCCGCCGTCGACTTTGAGCGCCTGTAACGAAATATCCGAGTCGGCCTCCATAGCGCTTAAAACATCTTTTGTCTGGTATGCCATTGAATCAAGCGTTGCCCGCACGACATGCGCTTTAGTCGTGCCGCGGGTTAAGCCAAGGATAGCGCCACGAGCCGTCATATTCCAGTAAGGCGCGCCCAGACCGACAAAAGCTGGAACGACATATATACCTTGGGCATCGCTTACTTTGCCGGCAATATATTCCGAATCGGGAGCAGCATCAATCAGTTTAAGTCCGTCCCGCAGCCACTGTACGGCCGAGCCGGCAACAAAGATGCTCCCTTCCAGGGCATACTCTACTTTACCCTCCAGCCCCCAGGCAATGGTAGTGACCAAACCATTTCGCGATTCGAGTACTTTATCACCAATATTCATCAGCATAAAGCAACCGGTGCCATAGGTGTTTTTAGCCATACCCGGTTTAAAGCAGGTCTGACCAAAGAGAGCGGCTTGCTGGTCACCGGCGGCGCCAGCAATTGGAACAGCCGCGCCAAAAAACACGCTAGGATCGGTCGCGCCGTAAACGTGACTGGACGGGCAGACTACAGGCAGCATGGAAGCCGGAACGGTCAGTATTTCCAACAGCTCTTCATCCCATTTAAGATCACGGATATTATACATTAAAGTACGGGAAGCGTTGGAGTAGTCGGTTACATGCACCTGACCCCCTGTCAGCTTCCAGATCAGCCAAGTATCAATCGTCCCAAACAGGAGGTCTCCCTGCTCGGCTTTGGCGCGAACACCCTCAACATTGTCAAGGATCCATTTAACCTTTGTTCCCGAAAAATAGGCGTCAATAACCAGACCGGTCTTCTTGCGGAAAATGGGTTCCAGCCCTTTATCTTTCATGTCATTGCAGATATCCATAGTTTGGCGGGACTGCCAAACTATCGCATTATACACCGGTTTACCCGTTGTTTTATCCCAGACAACAGCCGTCTCCCGCTGATTGGCAATACCGATGGCAGCAACATCTACAGCACTGATACCGGCTTTGGCAATAACTTCGGCTGCAACACTGATCTGGGAACTCCAAATCTCATCGGCACTGTGTTCTACCCAGCCGGGGTTGGGGAATATTTGGGTAAATTCCTTTTGAGCAACAGCAACAATAGTGCATTCCTGGTCAAATAAAATAGCGCGTGAGCTAGTCGTCCCCTGATCAAGAGCCATAACATATTTTCGGGTCATACTGTCAACTCCCTCTTTTTATTAACATTTTTTATATGTCTTTAAACCAAAGCATCAACTTAACGAGTAAGCCTATAGCAGCCCAGCGGCTTTAGCCACAACAACAGCTACACCTCCACCTGCCATTGGGCCGACAACAGGAATCCAGGCATAACCCCAGTCAGAGCTGCCTTTGCCGGCGATCGGCAAAACAGCATGGGCAATACGAGAGCCAAGGTCACGGGCAGGATTAAGAGCATAGCCGGTCGGACCGCCAAAGCTAAGACCAAGCGCCCAGACCAGCATGCCTACAAGATAGGGGCCAAAACCCGGGCTTAGATTGCCAACAGCTTGAGAGAAAATAGCAAAAATCCCAATAAGCAATAAAGCGGTAGCAATAATTTCGCACAGCAGGTTGGTAAACGTATTGCGAATGGCCGGAGCAGTACAAAAGACAGCCAGTTTGGCGCCTTTATCTTCAGTAATTTCCCAATGCGGGAGAAAGGCCAGCCAGACAACTGTTGCCCCAACGATGCCGCCTGCAATCTCAGCTATCATTGTCATTATCGCATGTCCCGGCTCATATACACCCAAAAACATTTTGCCAAATGTTACTGCCGGGTTAAGATCTGCCTGCGGCGCACCAGTGGCAATTGCACTAAATACACCAAGCATAACCGCCATAGCCCAGCCGGTAACAATAGTCAGCCAGCCAGCGCCCTCGGCTTTCGATTTGCTTAACAAACAGTTAGCAACAACACCACAGCCAAACATACAGAGAATCATGGTTCCAAAAAACTCACCAAACAAGTTAGTCATGTACAAGTTCCTCCCTTTTCGTTAGTTGAAATTCTTCGCATAATTTTTTCTTAGCACTTTACGCCCAGCTAGCCCCCTATGGGCGAAATAAAAAGAAGAAGCCAAATTTTACCCCTTAAGCAACGAAACACTAAGGTAAAAATTTGGACTTCTCTTTATCTCTGTCCCGATATTTATTTACTAAAATTATTATTCTCCTTAATAACTCAACTTTCGCACCTCTAAATGGGCAGCAAAGCCATGATATAATTGGGTAGTCCGTTAAATGAAATTAACGCTTGATGAAATTGAAGGAAGAACTCTTATAATATTTTAGCAAGGATTGATCGCTAGTATAAGTTGGGGAGAAGGGGGCGTCCTTTTGGCATTGCCCCAAAAGGACCAAAAGGTCTAGGTCTGAGGCCTCCAAAAGCTGAAAAGCCAGGTGGTCTTCCTAAAATCCGTAAACTCGCTATGCTCAAACAGTACGGATTTCTTTACGGAATACCACCTGGCTTTTCTCCTTCGGAACGCTTTTTCCG
>Ga0153999_1000432_pt1 | contig 18726 bp, 21 predicted proteins | sample TSNC083MetaG_FD_104675 | JGI IMG/M metagenome (GOLD analysis project Ga0153999, IMG submission 104675) | Attine ant fungus gardens microbial communities from North Carolina, USA - TSNC083 MetaG | ecosystem: Host-associated > Fungi > Mycelium > Unclassified | place: USA: North Carolina, Lumber... | reverse complement strand
GCGCAACCGCCGCAGGCGAGGAATTCCGCAAGCGTAATTCTATTTTAGTTTTTGTTGGCTATTTAAGTTTATTATGATAGAATGACTGTTATAGACTGAAAGGATTAAGAAAATGAGGATATTAGTGGATGCGGATGCCTGTCCGGTAGTTCATATCGTTGAGCGGATTTCAGAGCAAAAAGGTATCCCTGTGATATTATTATGTGATACCAATCACGTGCTTAAGTCGGACTACAGTGAAGTGAAAACGATCGGAGCGGGAAGAGATGCGGTGGATTTTGCATTAATTGGACTCTGTCAGAAGGATGATATTGTTGTAACGCAGGATTATGGTGTGGCGGCTATGGCGCTGGGCAAAGGTGCTCGGGGGATACACCAATCAGGGAAATGGTACACCAATGATAATATTGATCAGATGCTGATGGAGCGGCATATGGCTCAAAAGGCACGCCGGGCATCCGGGAAGCACCATTTTAAGGGACCGCAAAAGAGAAGCAGAGAAGATGATCAAAGGTTTGAGCAATCGTTTCTGCAATTGATAACAGGAGGAAAGTGATGATAGAAGCAGTATTATTTGATTTGGACGGCACATTACTGCCGATGGACCAGGAAGAGTTTATTAAGACATATTTCGGTGAACTAACGAAGAAAATGACAGCACATGGATGTGATCCGGAATTGCTGATCAAATGGGTATGGGCCGGAACCGAAGCAATGGTAAAAAATGATGGCAGTAAAACCAATCGGGCAGTATTTTATGAGGTGTTCTCCGAGGTGTCAGGTTTGGATACCGAGGTTTACGAGCCGATTTTTGACCGGTTTTATCAGGAGGAGTTTGATTCCGTACGGCGGATTTTGGGGGAATCATTTGGACAGAGAGAAATGATCGAAGAGCTGCGGGAAAAGAAGTACAAAGTGGTACTGGCAACGGCGCCGGTATTTCCTCAGGCGGCAGTTGAGACAAGACTGAACTGGATCGGACTGGATAGAGGAAACTTTGATCATATCACTACATATGAGAATTGCCATTATTGCAAACCCAATCCGGAATATTACCGGGAAATATTTGAAACCATCAGTTGTGAAGCCCCTAATTGCCTGATGATTGGAAATAATGCACGGGAAGATATGATTGCTTCAAAACTGGGAGCAGATACATTTTTGTTAACCGATTATCTGGAGAAAACAAATTGTGAAGATGCTAATCTGTATCGGAATGGTACTGCTAAGGAGCTAATACGGTTTTTGGATAAATTACCGGTGCGGTATTGACATTAAGGATAAAAGTGGTATTATAATTAGAAAGACACTCGTTCTGTAATATAATCTATGGAGGGGGGAATACTCTTTGAAAAAAAATAGCAAGCGTCCCGAGGTTAGGAAAAATGAACTTATTGAGGTTGCATCAAAGTTGTTTGCCGAGAAAGGATATGAGGCGGTTTCCGTTAGAGATATTTTGGATCAGGTAAACGGAGCTCCAGGTATGTTTTATTATTACTTTAAGTCAAAGCAGGAAATTTATATTGCGGTTATGGAAGAGTATATTGCCAAAAGATTAGAAAGAAAATGTAAAATCTTAGAGGATGAAAATGTTTTATTTGAAGAAAAGGTGAAGACATTTCGTAATATGATTACTGAGGATATTGACGGTTATCTGAAGCGTTTCAAACCACAGGCCAATACATCTATTTCAGATTCTTCCTACAAAATCTGGGAACTGGTACAAATGTTAAGTATGATGATAAAACCTTACTCACATTTGATTTTGCAGGGGATTGAGGAAGGAAAGGTGAAAAATAACATCGGCATAACAGAAGAAAACGCAGAAGCTTTTGCGCAATTTGTACTTTATGGTTCCTGGGGAATGATTTACAATAATAAATTTACGGGAAATGGTAATCAATACGAAGCAAAAGATGTTTTAGATATAACCAATAAACTCTTTTATTAAATATTATAAAAATTGAATAAATCGCAAAAACAACGAGAATGTTCGCTTATGAGCATTCTCGTTGTGGCGTTTTAGGAAGACAGAACGAATTCGTTCTGTAATATATAAAATATGAAAGGAAGGTGTTAAACAATGATGGAAAGGCAAAAGACGAAACAGGGTATCCCCAGGTTACTGGAATTATCCGGTGAAAAGGGTGGTTCTATGATAGCCAGCATATTATTATCGGTTGCCGGAACCTTGTGCCAGTTAATTCCGTTTTGGTCTATTTACAAAGTTATGGCAGAATTACTTAATCATGTTGCGATTAATAAACAACTGGATGTGAACATGATGATAAAGTGGGCATTTTATGGACTGATTGCCATGCTGGCAGGGTATTTACTGGCTTATATCGGTGGAATGCGGTCACATACCTTTGCTTATCGGGTTATTTGTAACATTAGATTGAAAGTTGCTGAACATATCGGGAAACTGCCAATGGGGTATGTAAGTAACAATTCGGTCGGGAAGATAAAGCAGGTACTGGATGCTGATGTGGAACAGATCGAAGCATTTCTAGCGCATCAGCTGCCCGACTTTGTGAGCACGTTAGCAATGCTGCTTGTTTTGTTCATAATTATGTTTTCAATGAATATATGGTTGGCATTGGCGTGTTTTACTCCGATTGTCATCGGTTTTGGCTGTCAATTTATTGTAATGATTAAGATTTTAAAAAGCGGCGGTTTAAAGGAAAATTTTGATGCCTTGGAAAGGATCAGTGCATCTTCGACGCAATATGTCAAAGGTATGCCTGCCATTAAAATCTTTGGCCAAACGGTTAAATCATTCCGAATGTTTTATGATGATATTATCCGTTACCGGGATTTTACTACGCGCATGACGGAGGCGATACGCCCGGGATATGTGAGGTTTAGAATGTTTGTGCTGTCTGTGGCGACGTTTATTGTGCCGGTTGGATTATTGATTTATCTGCAAAGACCGACAGATGTTTCCTTTGTAATTACATTTTTATTCTTTTTGATTCTGGGACCGGGAGCCGCAACGCCAACGCTTAAATTGCGCAGTTTTTCGGAAAGTATGAATGTTATCACAGAAGGGGTGAAGCGGGTAGAAGGTGTTTTAAATGAAACGATAATGGCGGAGCCTAATCACAGCAAGAGACCGGAATCCTATAATATTGAGTTTCAAAATGTTGAATTTTCCTATGCTGATAAGGGGGAAAAGGTGTTAAAGCAGGTGTCATTTATCGCCAAGCAGGATGAAATCACGGCACTGGTTGGTCCTTCGGGAGCCGGGAAATCTACAATTGCAGAGCTGATCCCGAGGTTCTGGGATGTGACTGGGGGAAGTATAACAATTGGCGGAGTCAACATTAAAGATATTGCCTTCAATGATCTAATGGCATGTATGGCTTTTGTATTTCAGGAAAGCTTTCTTTTTTCAGATACAATCTACAATAACATTGCTTTAGGCCGAACGGGAGCAGCCAAAGAAGAAGTTGAGAATGCTGCCAGAGCAGCCCAGTGCCATGATTTTATTATGAATTTACCCAGGGGTTACCAAACCAAAATTGGAGATTCCGGAACCTTTCTCTCAGGCGGAGAACAACAGCGTATCTCCATCGCCCGGGCAATTTTAAAAAATGCTCCGATTCTTGTTCTGGACGAAGCCAGTGCTTATGCGGATGCGGAGAATGAACATGAAATGCAGCTGGCATTATCTGAACTCATAAAAAATAAAACAGTCATCATGATTGCCCATCGGTTAGCTACAATTAATCATGCAAACCAAATTTTAGTGGTTGATAACGGAACAATTATTGAGAGGGGAGTCCATCATGAGCTTCTGCATAACGGCGGTACATATTCATCTATGTGGAAGGCTTCAATGGCATCGAGTTCATGGGTAATTACAACAGGCGAGGAGGAATTAGCGTGATAAGACATTTATTTTCATCAATTACTTGCAGCAATCCCAGAAGATTACTAAAACCCTCTGTCTGGAATGGACTGGCCAATTTGCTAAACTTGTTTCCTTTTTTGTGTCTGGCTTATATCGTCAGTTGCATTTACGATTATTATACCAGCGAAGCTTTGCATAAGAATTCGTTGTGGATGGCATGGGGTTTAATGGTTGTATGCTTTATCCTTACTTACATTTTTGAAAATATTGCGTGTAAGGTTACATATCGAGATGGCTTTATGGCCTCGGCAGAAGGCCGGATAAAGCTGGCAGAACACATTCGCAAATTGCCGTTAGGTTTTTTGACCAGTAAAGATTCGGGAACAATTGGTAATACCATGATGAATGACATTTCCCGGACCGAGTCGTCGATGACTCACGTTTTGCCGCAGATAATCAGTGGTGTGCTGGTCGCGGTTTTGACCTCAGCAGCAATGCTAATAGCTGACTGGAGAATGGGACTGGCAATGTTTTCGGGGTTTCCGATTGCGTTACTGATCATGTTCGGAATGAAAAAGCTAGAAAAAGGTTTAGATACACAGCTTGCGGCAGCCAGGATAGAACAGGCGAACAAGCTTCAGGAATATCTGTTTGGAATGAGGATTATTAAATCCTACAATATGCAAGGCAAGAACTTTGTAAAACTAGATAAGGCTTGTACTGATTATCGGGATGCCTGCATCAAAGTAGAAGGCAGTATAGGGCCGCTTAATTTGGTTTCTGCTGCATTCCTGCGCAGTGGTCTGTCTTTGATGACCATTGTAGGAGTATATTTGATCGCCGGCGGCAGCCTTGATGTTCCGGAATTCGCTTTGTTTTTGCTGGTTGGAACACGGGTGTTTGATCCACTCGCTGTAGCCATCATGAATTATTCAGAATTAATGATGGGTCAAATGGCTGGAGAACGGATTATTGACTTACTGGAAGAGCCGGAAATGAGTGGCAGTAAAGAAGCGCCAACGAGTCATGAAATTTGTTTTGAAAATGTTACTTTTGGCTATGACAAAGAAGATGTGCTTCATGATATAACCGTTCAGTTAAAACCTGGTACATTAACGGCGTTGATCGGACCCTCAGGTTCTGGAAAAAGTACTATGCTGCGTTTGATATCACGATTTTACGATCCTACCGCAGGGAGGGTGTTATTCGGTGGTATAGATGAAAAGGAAATAGAGCCGGAAAAACTTATGCAGAAGATTTCGATGGTGTTCCAGGAGGTATATCTTTTTCAGGATACCGTAGCAAATAATATTCGATATGGAAAAGAAAATGCTTCCCAAGAGGAAGTGGAAGCGGCTGCCCGATTGGCAAACTGTTATGATTTTATTACGGAGATGCCAGAAGGCTTTGAAACGATAGTAGGTGAGGGCGGTTCCACATTGTCAGGTGGTGAGAAACAACGGATTTCCATTGCCCGCGCAATTTTAAAGGATGCACCGGTGGTGCTCCTTGACGAAGCCACCGCTTCGCTTGATCCGGAAAATGAAGCGCAAATACAACAGGCAATTTCACGGTTAATTAAAGACAGAACCGTAGTGGTCATAGCTCATCGGTTGAAAACCATTCAAAGCGCTAATCAGATAATTGTGTTGGACAAAGGAAGGATTGTAGAGCGGGGTAATCATCAGGAATTAATGAAAAAAGAGAGCCTGTATAGTCGGTTATGGAAGTTGCAAATGCAGACGAAGGATTGGAAAATCAAGTAGAATTTATTAATAGTATTTAAGCAGTATATATAACTTAATTGCATATACTGCTTTTTTTGTGTTAGAATGCATATAGATAGGTAATGGGAAACAGGAGCGTATGCATAATGTTTAAAGTGAGGTTTTACGACGAAGTAAAAGACGAGTTGCTGCAATTTGCCGTAATCATTTCAAAGTATAAAGGGAAATGGGTGTTTTGCAGGCATAAGGAAAGGCAGACCTATGAATGCCCGGGCGGGCATCGCGAAAAAGGCGAAGGGATTATCTGGACTGCCAAAAGAGAATTATATGAGGAAACCGGAGCACTGGAATATGACTTGAATCAGGTATGCGTATATTCGGCACAGAAGTATAACGAAGACGGCAGTACCGGCAGAGAGGCTTACGGTATGCTTTATTATGCAGAAATCAAGTCGCTAGGTGAGCTGCCGCAGAATTCGGAAATGGAGAGGATTGAATTATTTACCGATCTGCCTTCGAACTGGACTTATCCTGAAATCCAGCCGTTATTGGTACAAAAAGTAGCATTAATTGTAGGTGAACATTAACATGAAAGAATATGAAAGGAACGAAGATTGATAATGAAACAGAAAGCAAAGATAGCGGTAATTGGAATCGGTGGAGTCGGCGGTTATGTGGCGGCGATGCTCGGGAAAACATATCCGAATACAACGCTGGTAGCCAGGGGGGAACGGAAGAAAGCAATCATGGAAAACGGACTAATTCTCCATAGTGAATGTCAGGGCAAAGATATCTCCGTTGATACAACGCAGGTAGTTGAAAAGGTCTCAGAATTGCCGGAGCAGGACTATATTTTTATCTGTGTTAAGCATTTTTCACTGGCTGAGGTCTGTCAGGATTTGAGAAGCGTGGTAACAGACAATACGATTATTATGCCGATTATGAATGGCGTCGATCCCGGTGACCGGGTACGAGAGCTGATCGGAAAGGGGACTGTTCTGGATGCGTTAGCTTATATAATATCTTATGCTGATCAGGACTACTCGATTGTGCAGAAAGGTGATTATGCCAAGTTTAGGATTGGCACCATGTCTGCAAAAGAACGGGAACTCCTGGCGGTCAATGAAGTGTTGGAATTGATGAAAGGAGCGCAAATTGACTGCCGGGCAATGGATGATATTCAAAGCGCTATCTGGGAAAAGTATATTCTAAACTGTGCTTTTAATGTACTGACTGCATATTACTCATCTGATGTGAAAGGTTTGCGGCAGGACGAAAAGAGGATCGATGATTATAAGGCAATACTGAAGGAAGGCATTTGTGTGGCGGCAGCGAAAGGTGTTCATTTACCGGAAGGGTTATACGAAAAGCTGGTTAATCATTTTATGCATGTGCAAAGTGATGAGGGGACAAGCTCCCTGCGGCGGGATATGGATGCCGGGAAAGATAATGAAAAGGAAGCATTCGGCGGCTATCTTGTGCGTGAGGCCAGACGGCTGGGAATTGCAGTGCCGGTTTCGGAATGGTATTATAGTCGGATGTAATAGCAAAACAGGAGGAAATTAAGATGGAGAAACAACTAGATGTGATTGCATTGGGGGAACTGTTAATTGATTTTACCATGAATGGACAGAGCGAACAGGGAAATAAGATGTTTGAAGCGTGTCCTGGAGGTGCTCCTTGTAATGTGTTGGCAATGCTGAATAAACTGGGAAAGAAGACGGCTTTTGTCGGCAAGGTCGGGGATGATCAGTTTGGAAGATTGCTTCGGGAGACACTGGATTCCATACAGATAGATACCAGTCATTTATATATAGATAAAGAAATAAATACGACACTGGCATTTGTACATACCTTTCCAGACGGGGATCGTGAGTTTTCTTTTTATCGCCAACCTGGAGCAGATATGATGTTAACGGAAGCAGATATTGACGAAGATTTCTTCAAACAAGCGAAAATCTTTCATTTCGGCACTCTTTCCATGACGCATGAGGGTGTACGTAGCGCAACGAAAAAGGCTCTACAGACAGCCAAAGATAATAATCTGTTGATTTCGTTTGACCCGAATTTACGGGAGCCTCTTTGGAGTTCACTAGAATTGGCAAAGGCACAGATGGAATATGGATTTGGATGCTGTGATATCCTAAAGATATCAGATAATGAAATCCAGTTTGTTTCCGGCAAAGAAGACTATGATGAAGGGATCAGATATTTACAGGAACGATACCGGATTCCGCTGATAGTCCTCACTTTAGGAAAGAACGGAAGCCGGGCATATTATCAGGATATGCGCGTAGAAGCGGTCGGTTTTATCCAGCAGAATACCGTTGATACGACCGGGGCAGGAGACACCTTCTGCGGTTGTATTTTAAACTATATACTGGAGCATGGGATGGAAACGCTAAATGAAGATAAGCTAAAGGAGATGATGTTGTTTGCCAATGGTGCGGCATCGCTGATCACGACCAGAAAAGGTGCGATACGATCGATGCCGGAGCCGGATGAGGTAATGTCATTGATCGGATAAAATAAATGTAAAAGGCAGGAGTGCAATCAGCCTCCTGCTTCATTTTTGCGTCCTATAAGACCATATTTAAAAAGTTCTGAGTTCTTTCGCTCTGTGGGTTACCAAAGACATTCTCCGGTTTTCCCTGTTCCACGATAACGCCCTCATCCATGAATATTACCCGATCTGCAACTTCGCGGGCAAAGCCCATTTCATGGGTTACCACAACCATCGTCATCCCGTCTTTGGCAAGCTGCTTCATAACACCCAGTACTTCGCCGACCATTTCCGGGTCAAGTGCCGAAGTTGGTTCATCAAACAGCATAATATCCGGATTCATTGCCAGGGCTCTGGCAATTGCGACGCGCTGCTGCTGACCACCGGACAAATTGGTGGGATATTCATCATATTTCTCTCCCAGGCCAACCATATCAAGCAATTCTTTTGCCCGCTTAGCAGCCTCTTCCTTGCTCATCTTTTTTAGCTCTACCGGAGCAAGCATAATATTTTCAGCGGCAGTCAGATGTGGGAAGAGATTAAACTGTTGGAACACCATACCAATATTTTCACGTAGTTTATTAATGTTGTTATTTTTATCAGTCAATGCTCTGCCATCAATGATGACTTCGCCGTGAGTTGTTTCTTCGAGCTGATTCAGACAACGCAGAAAAGTGGATTTTCCCGAACCGGACGGACCGATCAGGCACACTACTTCGCCCTCTTCGATAACCAGATCAATTCCTTTTAAGACTTCTAAATTACCAAAATATTTATGTAGATTCTTAACGTTTACCTTTTCCAATTGCCAACCTCCTTTCGATGTATGTGGAGATTTTTGTCAGTGTAAAGATTACAATAAAATACAGAATCGCAATCATTGCATAGACTTCAAAGCTTCTAAACGTCCGGGCAGAGACGACATTTGCCGCTTTGATGAGTTCTGGGGCGCCAATTACCGAGATAATCGTAGTATCCTTTAATGTAATGATAAACTGATTCATGATCGAAGGAATTACGATCCGGATTGCCTGAGGCAGAATCACCTTGCTCATCGCTTTACCGTATGGAAGCCCCAGACTCCGGGCAGCCTCCATTTGTCCGTGATTTACAGCATTGATACCACTGCGGAAGATCTCGGAAAGGTAGGCGCCGGCATTCAGAGCCAGTACAATGATACCGGCATTTTTATTACTGATCTGGAAACCCAGTGCCGCCGTCAGACCAAAATATAAGAAAAAAGCCTGTGCTAAAAGTGGTGTCCCGCGGATAATATCAACATAAACGGTAGCGATAATATTTAAAAATTTCAAACTGGATATCCTTAAAAAGCAGATCAGCATTCCCAGAACGATGGCGATTAATAATGCAAAGAAAGTCATCTGCAGGGTGACTCCCATTCCCTTTAAAAAGGATGGGAGGCTTTGCAGAAATAAATCAAAAAAGCTCATAAATTATACTCCAATACTAATTATTCTTGAATGTAAGTATCCAAAATCTCCTGATATTTTCCGCTTTCCTTAAGATTTGTCAGGCCATCGTTAAACATCTTAAGAAGTTCTGCGTTTTCACCCTTCTTAACAGCAAAACCATAAGAAGAACCCTGTTCTTTTTCAGTTGGAATCGTTAATTCAAGACCCTGGGTGATCGCATAACCAATAACCGGATAATCCTCAAAGCAGGCAGCGGAATTGCCGGTAATTACATCCTGATACATTGCACTGGAATCATCAAATATAATCATTTCAAAGTCGTATTCTGTAGCGATTGACTCTGCAAATGCATAACCTTCGGTGCCAGTCTTTACAGCTACTTTTTTTCCTTTTAAACCTTCATAACTGGTGACAGCGGAATCCTTCTTTACGGCCATAACAACACCGGAATCAAAGTAAGGTTCTGAAAAGTCGAATTGTTTTTCTCTGTCTTCGGTAATGGACATTCCGGCGATAACGCCATCTGCTTGTCCGGAAGAGACGGCCTGGGTTGCAGCATTGAAACCAAGTGACTGCAGAGTATACTTAAAGCCCTGATCTTCCGAGATTGCTTTGAGAAGATCCATATCAATACCGACTTTTTCCCCTGTCTCGTCCTCAAATTCAAATGGTGCAAAAGTTGTATCCGTTGCAATAATATATTCTTGAGTTCCGGTGTTGTCATCGGTAGTTGTATCTTCGGTGGTGTTATCTTCGGCAGCAGTTTTATCCTCTGTCTTGGTTTCGGTTTCCTTCGAACCACAGGCCGCTAAAGAGAAGACCATAGTTAATACGAGTAATGTTGAAAAAACCTTGATTTTTTTCATATTCTTTTCTCCTTTTTCCTTTTCTTCATAAATTTCCCTATGAGCATCATTCCCTATTATACTGTTTTTTCCCACTCAGTACAAGAAAAAAAATTATGAAGACTGTTAACTTACTCCAAATAACGGCAGCGAAGGTGGAAATACTGTAAATATGCCAAAGCAAACGGCGATAAAGATAATCATCGCCGGTGCCAGTTTCAGCGGAACATTCCGCCAGGAACGGTGCAGACAGTGAAAACAGGATACCGAATAAGTCAGAAAAACCGCACCAAGAAAAATAACGATATCCAGCAGCAGATTTTCCTGACCCAAGATACCATAATAGGTATAAAAGGCAACCAGGATAAATGCCATACCGCTGATAACACCAATCAGTTTTGCAGTGGCAAAATTTGAAAATCTTTTACCCAGAAAAAAGAACTCAAAGAGGGCATACAAGATGAACGGGAAAAAGAGCATTTTTAAATGCTCCCAGGGGGATTCGTTAACGGGTGCAACAATTGCTGCAAACGTTGCATTGCCGGACCATTCATAAGTAAAAGGTAATAAAGAACCGATAATCCAGACAAATACAATTCCGATCAGCTCCGTCCGCTTAAATGAATTTTTCATGTGGTTACTCCTTAAAATTAGAGATACGACAGTGGTCTGCCGTATCTCCTTTTTACTGATTATTGCATAGAAGGTTGTGAAAAAGTTGATTTTACGTTTTCTACTTCTTCCTGAGTTGCTTTTGCAGCCGGAACATAGTAATTTTTTTGTCGTGCGAGCTGATACAATTTTTCCTGTGACATTTCGCATTCGTTTCGGAGTTGCTTTAAGCATTGTTTTAATTGTGGATTTTCTGTTTCCTGAATAATACTTCCAAACATTTTCAGTTCGCCGTTTACGCCAGTTAAAGCGTCATTTACCATTGCTTTTTCATTCATAATTCATTCTCCTTATAAAAATTTCATTAAGTCTTGTTTGTTCTTCATTGCACTGTTAGCAGCATCTTCGAATAATTTTTTGATTTCAGGATCCTGTGCCTGATTTGAATAATCGGTCATTTTGCAGTGGGAAGTGTCATATCCCCCGATAAGATGACGAAGATTCTGAAGATCCAGCATTGAAATATCAGCCATGTTAAATTACCTCCTTATTGAAATTTGTTAAGTTTACAGTCATAGTATTTGTGCAATTGGAAATAAATATGCGAGTATTTTGGAAAATAATAGATTTACTCGATTCCCATTTTTATGAACGCAGAAAACAGGTGCTGCATTGAGGATGAAGTGTCCAGCATACATTCCGGATGCCATTGTACACCAATGATAAATGGATGCGAAGGCATTTCGATCGCTTCGACGGTTCCGTCTGAGGTAGTGGCGGATGTGTTCAGTCCGATGCCCAGTTTGTTGATTGTTTGGTGATGATAGCTGTTGGTGAAGGCAGAAGTACCTAACAGCTGATACAATTGGCTGTCATGCTTTATGTCGATGCGGTGGCAGATATCTGAACGATCAGATGAGGTTTGCATATGATTAAACGGATTTCCCGGCTGTAGTGAAATATCCTGGTAAATTGTCCCGCCGCATGCTACGTTCAGTATCTGCATGCCGCGGCAGATTGCCAGAATCGGTTTGCTGGTATGATGGAGGATCTGTTTCGTCAGATTGATTTGAAATTGATCCAGCCGCAGATCAACTGCGCCAATGCCAAAGGCCGGCTCTTCCGAAAACAACAGCGGGGTAATGTCAGCGCCACCGCAAAACAAAAAACCATCACAGAGCGAGACATATTGTTTTAGTAATAAGGGTGATCCGGTCAGCGGAATGATCAGCGGAAGACCACCGAAGCGGATGACGGATTCAATATAAGGGGTCGTGACAAATTGACGGTTATCTGTTTGTCCGCAGATGACAATACCGATTTTAGGGTTCATATATGACTCCTTTTTTGATATAATTAGAATATAGTGATAATTATGTGAAGGAGACAATAAATATGAATTTGATTGATATGCACTGTGATACCTTGTGGAAATTTATGGACGATACGAAACCCCGGAATCTGATGGATAATGACTGTAGTATCAGTATTGAAAAGCTGAAAAAGGCGGATGCATCGGCCCAGTTTTTTGCATGTTTTATTTATATGAAACAATTCAGCGGAGCGGATTGTTACGAGCAGGGGTATGATTATGCAATGAGGATGCTGACGCGTTTGAAAGACGAAATAAAGCAATATCCGGATGATATTGCAATGGCAGGTAATTATGCCGATTACATAAGCAATAACCAAGCCGGAAAGATATCCGCATTTGCGACCATCGAGGAAGGTGGTATCATTCATGACGACAGGATGAGAATTCAAACATTATATAATGAAGGCATCCGCTTGATAACACTCCTATGGAATTATGAGAACTGCATGGGGTATCCGAATAGTAAGGAAGAACAGATCATGAACGCCGGTTTAAAGCCGTTTGGGTTTGAGACTATCGATCTGATGAATGAACTGGGAATGATTGTGGATGTATCGCATTTGTCGGACGGTGGTTTCTGGGATACATTGAAGCACAGCAAATATCCGGTGGCAGCCTCTCATTCCAATGCCAGGGCCCTGCGGAATCACCCCCGGAACTTAAGTGATGAGATGCTTCGGGCGCTTGCCGAAGCCGGCGGGGTGGCCGGCCTTAATTTCTATCAGTGGTTCTTAGGTGAAAGTCAGGACTCGCGGATTGAGCAAATGACTGCTCATGTGCTGCATATGATGCGAGTCGGTGGTGAAGAAGCGGTTGCCATTGGCACGGATTTTGATGGCTTTGATAATGAGGGCATCATGGAAATACCGGATATTGGTGAAATCGGGAGACTGGCAGCAGCACTTGGAAAAGCCGGAGTGACACAGCGGCAGTTGGATAAAATCTGGTCGGAAAATGTGCTGCGTCTTATCCGGGAAGTACTATAACTAATTTGATGTTTGTTTCAGCTTAAAGCCGATACATAAATTCAAATTGATATCGCGGTAAGCCCCGCCCATGTAAGTTTCGTTAAAGAATAAATACATGGGCTGCAAGGTATAAGCATCCGTGCCAAGCTCTGCAAAAGCAGCTTCGCAGTACGTTTCATAATGGACCTCACCTCTCATGTAGCTGCCGATTGTGTATTCAACACTGTAATCGGAGATATCTTTATTATCCGGCACGGCTGAGAGAATCCGATTGTAGAACCAGTTGTATCCGAGGGCGGCTACCTGCGGACAGGTTTCGACTTCCCTCAGATTTTCGCCGCTGAAGATTTCTAAGATGACATCATCAGGAAAGTCATCCAGTTTTTCGGCAGTCAGATTGTATTTGGCATTATAAAAATCAAGATAATAGGATCCCAGATCCTGGGAACCGTTTTCATAGCCAAGCTCTATGAGCAGCGGCGCAATACTGGTATCGCGGACATGTTTCTGCGTGATTTCAGCGGTACTTCCCAGATCATACAAAGCCTGAATCGCGCTATTGCCGCTGCGTTTCGTTGTGTGCCCGAGCAAAATCGGCGAACCGTCAAATCCATAGGCATCGGAAGCTGCTGAAAGTGTGTATTTACTGTAATTTTCGGTCGAAATTGTAAATGAATCGGAGACATATGAGTAGAAGTTGTCCGAGTTATTAATAACCCGGAAGGTAAGAGATACTTTTTCGCCCGGCTGATAAATGCCTCCAAGGATGCGGAAAATATCTTCCGTGGCGTTGATATTGATATCTCCGGTGTAATCTTCCGGAATCGTATAGATGATCATATCCTGCGCGCGGGAGGAGGACTTATCATGCTTTTCGTAAGAAACTTCGATACCTTCGGAGGTTGATTTAAGCGCAGGCGAGGCTGTATCCCATTTGGAGGATTCCCGCTGCAGACTGGACCATACATTGCGCAGGAACGGATTCAGTGTCCGTGTGCCCTTGATGATCGCATCGTCTAAATAGATGAAATTTACACCATATACCTCTTCAGTGACAGAATCGGCTTTCACAGATAATTTTATGGTACTTGAAAAAAAGATGCAGATCAGCACCAAGAAAGATACAATTATTTTTTTATATCTCATGTAATACATCCCCCTAAACTAATATTCACTTTATTTATACACCCTTATATATTTTATGTACAAGCAGGGGAAATATGCCTGGAACGCAAAAGAAGACAGGAAATTATCCTGTCTTCGTAATTTTCTTATTTTTTGTCTGTTTCTGCCTTCTTTAAAGCGCGGACAGTCAGCGGCAGACCGAATAATGTGATGAATCCTTCCGCATCATGATGATCGTACAGATCTCCGGTAGTGAAGCTGGCCAGTGATTCACTGTACAGGGAGTACGGTGAAGTAGTACCGGCTTTGACGATATTGCCTTTATACAATTTGAACTTCACCTGGCCGGTCACGTCTTTCTGGGTCGCGGTGACAAATGCTTGAATGGCTTCGCGCAGCGGTGTAAACCATTTTCCTTCGTATACGACCTGTGCCATTTTATTGCCCATGTCAAGCTTCGCTTCGAAGGTGGCGCGATCCAGAATCAGTTCTTCTAATTGCTTATGTGCTTCCATCAGAATGGTTCCGCCCGGGGTCTCGTAAACTCCGCGTGATTTCATACCAACCACTCGGTTTTCGACGATATCAACGATGCCGATGCCGTGTTTTCCACCGAGCTCGTTCAGCTTGGTGACGATTTCCGACACTTTCATCGACTGACCGTTGACTGCGGTCGGTATTCCGGCTTCAAAATCAAGGGTTACATACTCGGCCTCATCCGGTGCTTTTTCCGGGCTGACGCTTAAAACCAGCAGATTGTCCATATCCGGTTCATTGGCCGGATCCTCCAGATCCAATCCTTCGTGGCTGATGTGCCAGAGATTGCGGTCGCGGCTGTAACTGCTGGAAGGATCAAAGGGAAGATCGATATTGTGCTGGTGGCAGTATTGGATCTCGTCTTCGCGGGACTGCATGGTCCAGACATCGGTCATTCGCCATGGGGCGATGATCTTTAGATCCGGTGCCAGTGCTTTGACGCCGAGGTCAAAACGAATTTGATCATTACCTTTTCCGGTAGCGCCGTGACAGATGGCAGTAGCTCCTTCTTTACGGGCAATCTCAACTAATTTTTTGGCAATTAATGGACGTGCCATGGCAGTGCCAAGCAAATATTTATTTTCGTAGACAGCCCCCGCTTGAACGCAGGGCATAATGTACTCATCGCATAGCTCATCGATGACTTCTTCAATATAAAGTTTCGATGCACCGCTTAACATTGCGCGTTCTTCCAGACCATCCAGTTCATTTCCCTGTCCGCAGTCGACACAGCAGCAAATTACATCATAATCAAAATTTTCTTTCAGCCAGGGGATGATAGCAGTAGTATCCAATCCACCTGAATATGCAAGTACGACTTTTTCTTTCATTTTATATATACCTCCTAGATTTTCAACATTTCTATCAAAGACTATACAACAAAACTGAACGAATATCAAGTAGAAAATGAATAAATATGCATTTTTTTGAATTTATATTCTAAATTAGAACTTGACAATTAGAGAAACTAGTGTAAAATAAAAACAATAGTTACACGTTAAAAGGAGATGATGAAATGAAATGTACGAATAACCGTCAACATGGATTCCATCAGACTCTGCCGGTTACAGGCAGTGTTGTTTTTGTGCCTAGAAAGCCCTTCGGGGTATATCAGGTATAAAACTCAATACGGACTGTAACAGATATATAGTTGTGCTTTTTATGTTAAGAAGATGAGTATAGCAATATACCATCTTTTTTTTATGAAATAGGAAAGTGCTCCGCGCTTTCCTATTTCATAAAAACCCTCCGGGGGATCGCACTGCGGCGTACAATGTATATGTTGCTGGCGCAACCGCCGCAGGCGTGAGTTTCGCAAGCGAAACTCTTTATTTTTTCATAGGGAAAGGAAACGTGTAATGTATTCAGAAATAAGAAAAGCTTTAAAAAATAAAAAACGCATTGTAATTAAAATCGGAACTTCAACAATTACCCATAAAGAAACAGGAAACATTGATTTGGAAAAGTTGGAAAAGTTTGTCCGGATACTGACCAATCTACGGAATAAAGGCAAGCAGGTGATTGTCGTTTCGTCCGGAGCTATCGGCATCGGCAAGAGGGCTCTGGGATATACCGAAAGACCTAAGGAGGCAGCAGTCCGTCAGGCTTGTGCGGCAGTAGGGCAGGGCAGACTAATGATGCTCTACGAAAAACTGTTTGGCGAATACAGTCAATTGACCGCCCAAATCCTGCTGACCAAAGAATCGATCACCAATGAAGAATGCAAAAAACATGCGCAAATGGCTTTTGCCCAGCTTCTTAAAATGAACGTTGTGCCTATCGTGAACGAGAATGATGCCATATCAGTAGATGAAGAAGCCTACGGAATATTCGGCGACAATGATACCATATCGGCGCATGTGGCAGCGCTTGTTGGTGCGGATCTGCTGATCATGCTGTCGGATATCGAGGGCCTGTATACCGATGACCCGAGAAAGAACCCAAAAGCCCGTTTTGTCCACACGGTAAACCGTTTTGACGAGGAACTGGTAAGCATGGGTAAAGGAGCAGCCAGCGAAGTCGGAACCGGTGGCATGAGTACCAAGATTGAAGCAGCCAAACTGGCTACCGGTGCCGGGGCAGACATGGTAATTGCAAATGGAAATAATATTTATGTAATTAATGATATTATTGCCGGAAAAAAGGTTGGAACCTTATTCTTGGCGAAGCGTAGTCAATATGAAGGCGGGAATGAGCTGGCACCGGAAAGAGAGCAGTTCCGGCGCAAGGGTAAGCGGATGAGAAAGGAGGAGAAACGTCATGAGTTACATGAAGCAGTTGGGATGTAGAGCCCGGGAAGCCTCCGGCAGTGTTCAATTTTTAAGTCAGCCGGCAAAAAATCTGGGACTTCAAAAGGTGGCAGCAGAATTAAGAAAGAGCAGTGCCTATTTAATTAAGGAAAATCAAAAAGATATCGAACGTGAACGAAAAAAAGGTACGAAAGAATCATTGGTCGACCGGCTTTTGTTGACCGGGGAACGGATTGCTGACATGGCCTCGGGATTGGAGCAGTTAGCCAAATTAGAGGATCCGGTGGGGGAAGTAATCAACATGAAGACCCGGCCCAACGGTCTGCAGATTGGACAGAAACGGGTGCCGCTGGGCGTAGTGGGTGTGATCTATGAATCCCGGCCAAATGTCACTGTAGACGTCTTCGGATTATGCCTGAAAACGGGAAATGTGGCTATTTTACGAGGTGGATCTGATGCGATTTATTCCAATCAGGCGATTATCAAGGTGATTCAGACGGGATTAAGAGAAGCGGAAATTACCGAGGACGCAGTTATATTTGTCGAAAATACTGATCGAGCCGTAGTAAATGAGATGATGCGGTTAAATCAATACATCGATGTACTGATTCCGCGAGGTGGAGCCGGACTGATTGCATCTGTGGTGGAAAACAGTACCGTACCGGTCATTGAGACCGGAACGGGGAATTGCCACATTTATGTCGATGGCTCGGCAGATGTTGCGATGGCGGCAGATATCATTGAAAATGCCAAAACCCAGCGGATGGGTGTATGCAATGCCTGCGAATCGTTGGTGATTCACCGTGATGTGCTGGAACATATTCTGCCTTTGTTAACGAAGCGGCTGAAAGCAAAAAATGTTGAGATACGCGGGGACGAAATCGCAGCGTCGCTTCAGGAGGGTATCGTGCCGGCGGTCGAAGCCGACTGGGGAACCGAATATCTGGATGCAATTATTTCCCTAAAAACGGTTGCTTCAATTGAGGAAGCAATTGCTCATATTAACCGCTATAATACCAAACATTCAGAGGCGATTATTACCAATGATTACGCCAATGCACTGAAATTCCAGAATGAAATTGATGCGGCAGCGGTATATGTCAATGCTTCTACCAGATTTACCGATGGATTTGAATTTGGATTTGGTGCCGAGATCGGTATCAGTACCCAAAAGCTTCACGCCAGAGGGCCGATGGGGCTGAATGCACTGACGACAACCAAATATATTATCTTTGGAAACGGGCAGATTCGATAATAAAGTGAAACTTTTTATAAATAGCACTTGAATATTATACATAATTAATGTATAATTATGCAAGTGCTATACATATGTTATAGAAACAGTTAGATTGAAAAAGGAGATTCATTATGATAAATGCAGGAATCATCGGTTCAACCGGATATGCCGGCGGGGAACTTGTCAGAATATTGATGCGGCATAAAGAGGTTAATATCAAGTGGTATGGTTCGCGAAGTTATATTGACCAGCAGTATGC
>Ga0153999_1000430_pt1 | contig 18735 bp, 20 predicted proteins | sample TSNC083MetaG_FD_104675 | JGI IMG/M metagenome (GOLD analysis project Ga0153999, IMG submission 104675) | Attine ant fungus gardens microbial communities from North Carolina, USA - TSNC083 MetaG | ecosystem: Host-associated > Fungi > Mycelium > Unclassified | place: USA: North Carolina, Lumber... | reverse complement strand
ATGAGTATGATCGTGCTTTCCGGATACTTCAGAAAACGCTGTAATCAGTTCCATTTCATCCGCTGTAAAATGAAAATAACATTCTTAAAAACTATTTCAACCCTGGGAATCGCCTCTTTCATTACCGAGGTTTCTTCCGGGATCGTAATCATTGTTTTCAATATAGTGATCCTGAAGCTGGAAGGGAATCTGGGAGTAGCCGCATATGGAATCATTGCTAATCTCGCCCTGGTGGCTACTGCGATTTTTACCGGTATAGCCCAGGGGATCCAGCCTATTATTAGTGAGAATTACGGTACCGGAAAGAAAGAGAATATAATCAGAATCATCCGGTATGCGGCAATTGCATCACTGGTGACGGCTGTTATTCTGGCGATCGTGGCAGGTGTGGCTGCAGAACCTGTTACGGCGGCATTTAACAGTGAAAACAATCCTAAACTGGGCAGTCTTGCCGTGAAGGGGCTGCGGATTTATTTTACCGGATTTTTCTTTGCCGGTCTGAATATTATATTTGCTTCATGGTTCAGTTCAGTGGAAAAACCGGGCCCGTCATTCATCATATCCATACTTCGGGGGGGCGTAATAATTATTCCGCTGTTGCTGGTGTTTTCGGCAGTGCTGGGGATAGAAGGGGTGTGGATAACCTATCCGATCACCGAATTACTAACCTTATTAGTGGCATGTAAAGCAGCCTTGCGGTCTTTACGAAAGGTTTAAACGAAATAAGAATTTCAGTGGCTAATTGCCAGGTGTTGTGATAAAATATATAAGTAGTTTCTGTAAAAAGGAGGATTTATATATGACGACATTTCAAAAAGTTAACCCGGAAAATTTCGATTACAGTCCATTTCGGCTGATTGGCAAGGATTGGATGTTGATCACTGCAGAAAAAGATGGTAAGGTAAATAGTATGACCGCTGCCTGGGGTGGTATGGGTTATATGTGGAACAAAAGCGCAGCCTTTGCAGTAATCCGCAAGAGCCGCTATACCAAAGAACTTGTAGATAATTCAGAATGGTTTTCATTAACCTTTTTTGATAAGGAAAAATACGGAAAGATGATTAACTATATGGGAACCGTGTCCGGACGTGATGTGGATAAGGTAAAGGAATGCGGCCTGACCGTGGCGCACTATGAAGGAATTCCCTATTACGAAGAAGCTTCTAAGGTGCTGCTGTGTCGTAAAATGTGCTGTCAGCCGATAGTACCGGAAAGTTATACCGATGATTCGATTGATCAGCAGTGGTATGCCGATAAGGATTATCATGATCTTTATATTGGTGAGGTGGTAGAAATCCTTGTGCGATAGTATTTACTTAGGTGTAAGCGTAGTATTTCCGCTGCTGTTTTATATGATGATAGGTGTGGCAGTGAAAAAGCTCGGCTGGGTAAGCGATAAAACGCTGGCAGAGATGAACCGGCTGGTGTTCCGGGTATTGATGTCAGTGATGGTCTTTCTGAATGCATATACGATTGATATTGGCAGTGCTTTCAGCAGGGAAAATGTAAAGGTTTTGTTACTGTGTATAGCAGCCATGGCAGCGATATTTTTCGCTGCCGTAATCGGCTGCCGTAAATTTGTCCGTGAGAAGACCAGAAAAGCGGTGCTTATTCAGGGGATTTACCGTAGTAATCTGGCGCTATTCGGTCTGCCGGTTAGTACCGCTATATGCGGAGAAGGAAATCTTAGTACGATTTCAATTCTGATTGCTGTCATAGTACCAATTTTTAATATTATTGCAGCGATTCTGCTTAACTGGGCCAAGGACAGTAACAGCTCGGTTGGTGGGATCTCTATAATGGCATTTACCAATCCACTGGTATTCGGCTCGGTTCTTGGACTGGCCTGCAGCCTTATCAATCTGCCTCTTGCGGAACTGATATTGACGCCGCTTACTGGTTTGTCTAAAGCTGCAACGCCGCTTGCATTTATAGTGCTTGGCGGAAGCTTAGTAGTGGAAAGTATAAAGAAAGACCTAAAGTCGATATTCTGCGTATGCCTGATACGGCTGGTTCTGGTGCCGTGTGCCGTGTTGGGCGGTGCGATTGCAATGGGCATCTGCGGCCCGCCGCTGGTGGCAATGATGGTGGTATTTGCATCTCCGATCGCGGTCTCTTCTTATACGATGGCAAAAGAGATGGAAGTTTCGCCTGATCTGGCGGGGGAATTGGTTGCGGTAACTACAATTATATCGATGATAACAATGTTTATGTGGATTGCAGTACTTGATTTCTGTAAATACATATAAAGTGAGCAGATCAGCTATAGCAGCTGGTCTATTTTAGAGGAACTATACTATACAGGAGACTTGAGATGGATTTTGATAAATTAATCAGCATGAGAAACAAAATAAATAAATTTGACCGCTTTCTGGGGATTCAGATATTGGAAATACGCGAGGGATATGCCAAAGGGGAAATAGAGATATCCAGACAGCATATGAATATTATTGATTCAATTCATGGCGGCTGTACCTTTTCGCTGGTGGATACGGTTGCCGGGGCGGCGGCTCTTTCGCACGGAGAGCTTATGACCACAGTATCCGCAAATATAAACTACCTTTCACCAACGCTGGGGGTTGAAAAACTGATTGCCGAAGCAGTGGAAATTAAGCATGGCAAGAAAATCAGCGTATATGATGTGACGGTTACCGACGGGAGCGGCGTAGTGCTTGCGACTTCCAGTGTCACATATTATAACCTGAATATGACGATTGAGAGCAAGTTGAATGAGATGAATGCTATGTAACAATTGTTACCGATTTTTCCTTTTAGATGTACTATGCTATTATTAACAGAAAAATTTAGATAAAAGGAGACAAGGTTATGAGTAAAATTTACAAAAATCAGGAAGCTAACAATATCTTTTTAGAACTTTTTTCGACAGAGGCGAACGGAGACGTAATTAAGCTTGAGGAAGTAAAAGCGAACACAACCGATGCAGCGCAGGAAAAACATGTTCCAGTCGTAAGCGTAAAAGGAAAGATTGTGGAAGTGGTAATTGGTTCCGTGGAACATCCAATGCTTGAAGCACATTATATCACCGGAATATATATCGATACAAAAGCCGGTGGGCAGTTCAAACGGCTGGCACCGGGAGAAGCACCAAAAGCAACGTTTGTTCTCGGTGAGGAGGATGAATTTATTTCTGCATATGAGCATTGTAATTTACATGGAATTTGGAAAGCCTAAAAGGAAGGAGGAAATAAGAGATGAAAAAATATGTTTGTGAGCCATGCGGTTATGTATATGATCCCGAAGTAGGCGATCCTGATGGCGGAATTGCACCGGGGACGGCGTTTGAGGATATTCCGGATGACTGGGTATGTCCAGTCTGCGGTGTTGGAAAAGATGAATTTTCACCGGAAGAATAAAAAAACAGGACGGAGCTGATTATACAGCTCCGTCTATTTCTTCCTGTAATAAGTCGGAATTGATTATCCGGATAAATTTACGTTTTTCCAGCCGGATTATGCCGTTGTCCTGAAGATGCGACAGTTCCCGGGAAAGTGAGGGCCGGGTGGTATTTAGATAAATAGCCATTTCTTCCCGGTTGAGCGGCAGTTCAAGCAGAGGATATCCCTGACTTAAGATCTGCAGATAGCAGGCAATGCGCTGACGCAGCGTCCCGGAGCTCAGAAGCTGGATTTTAGTTGCATTGCGCTCGGCGGCTTCAGCAAAGATGTGCAGCATGTTAAAGATAACTTTCTGGTGATGGGCGCATTTTTTTTGACAGACTCCGGCAAAGAAATGCCTGGTAACGGCTAGCAGTTTTACATCGGTTCTGGCAACGGAAGAGTAGTTGTACCCGTCTTTCTGCAAAAATAAATCAGTTTCACCGAAACAGCTGCTTTCCCTCAAGTATTCAGCATACATCTGGCGTCCATTGATATTAATCTGTCCAATTTGTACCGTTCCGGACATAATAATATAGAGGTAAATCGGTTTTTCACCCTGCTGAAAGATGTAGCTGCCTTTTTTATATTCAACCACTTCTGCTCTGGAACAGTGCAGGCTTTTATCAATTTCATTGTCGTTCAATTCTCTGAATATGTATAAGTTTTTTAAATTCAAGGATCATCCCTCTTTTGTGTTAGAATATTTGCTAGAAATAATTATATCTATTTGAGATGTGTATGTCAATAACATAATTTAAAAAATAAAAATAATAATAGTTATTGTTATTGACAAATTATTAAATGTATAGTATGATGGATAACAGATAAGGATATATTAACCAATTAAAATCAAGGAGGTAATCGAGATGTCATTAATCGGAAAGGAAATCAGTGATTTCACAGTACAGGCATATCATGAAAACGAGTTTAAAACAGTAACCAAAGAGGAGATCATCGGAAAGTGGTCGGTATTTTTCTTCTACCCGGCAGATTTTACATTTGTTTGCCCGACAGAATTAGAGGATCTGGCAAATAAATATGAAGCATTTAAAGCAGAGGGATGCGAGATTTATTCTGTTTCCTGCGACACTCACTTTGTTCATAAAGCATGGCATGATGCATCGGAAACGATTAAGAAGATTCAATATCCAATGCTGGCAGATCCGACCGGAAAGCTGGCACGCGACTTTGAAGTTATGATCGAAGACGACGGAATAGCAGAGCGCGGAACCTTTGTTGTAAATCCGGAAGGGGAAATCGTCGTATATGAAGTAAATGCCGGAAATATTGGCCGGAATGCAGACGAGCTGCTCCGGAAGGTGCAGGCCGCTAAATTTGTTGCAGAGCACGGTGATCAGGTGTGCCCGGCAAAATGGGAACCGGGAAAGGAAACTTTAAAACCAAGCTTAGATTTAGTTGGATTGCTTTAGGAGATGAATTATGAACGATCGTTATGATTTAGTCATTGTCGGCGGCGGCCCCGCCGGTCTGGCGGCGGCGATATATATGGCGCGGGCCAGATACCGGGTACTGGTAGTGGAGAAAGATACCATCGGGGGTCAGATCACAATCACTTCCGAAGTGGTCAATTATCCGGGGATCCGCCGCACCAGCGGCAAGGAACTCACCGAGGAGATGCGCCTGCAGGCGGAAGGCTTCGGTGCGGAGTTCATGATCGCCAATGTGACCGGTATAAAGGAAGATGATATCTATAAGATTGTTGAGACTTCTAATGGTTCGCTTAAAACATTAAGTGTTTTAATTGCAGCCGGTGCCAATCCCAGAAAACTCGGTTTTGAAGGCGAGAAAGAATTTCAGGGGCGGGGTGTGGCTTACTGTGCTACCTGTGACGGAGAATTTTTCACCGGGAAAGATGTTTTTGTAATCGGCGGAAGTTTTGCGGCGGCAGAAGAAGCGGTATTTCTGACCAAATATGCTAAGCAGGTTACGATTGTGATGCGCGGGGAAGATTTCCGCTGTGCCAAATCAACAGCAGATGCAGCAAAAAATCATCCTAAAATCAAGATCAAGTATCAGACGGAAGTTACATCTGTCGGCGGCAGTCAGACGGTTGATTTTGCCCGGTTTTATGATAAAGCCGCCGGGGACAGTTGGGAACACCGGGATCCGGAAGGGTTTGGTGTCTTTGTATTCGCTGGTTATGAACCGGCTTCGCAAGTATTCCGTGATATTGTTGAAGTCAACGAACATGGTTATATCCTAACCGATCGGAACCAGCGTACCAATAAGGCCGGGATCTATGCGGCCGGTGATATCTGTGTAAAGGATCTGCGGCAGGTCGTTACGGCGGTAGCCGATGGAGCAGCTGCGGCTACGGATATAGAAAAATATGCGGCTCACTTATATGAAGCCCATGATCTTGAGCCGGTTCGACGTCCGGAAAAAAATGCGGAAGTGGGAAGCGGTAAGGAAACCGATGGCAGTTTTTTAACGGCTGATATGATCGGAGAACTAAAAAAGGTATTTGCTAAATTTCCTCAAACGGTGCTGATCAAATTTTCCCCGGATCATCGTCCCGTTTCTCAGGAAGCAGACGCATTTTTAAAAGAAGTAACGGGTATTTCCGATAAGTTACAGCTTCAGGTTGAGGCACCGGCAGATGAGGCGGAAAAAAGACTGCCGTCAATGGAAATCTGGAATGCCGATGGAAAATTCACCGGAATCAGCTTTCATGGAGTCCCGGGCGGGCATGAGTTTAATTCTTTTATCATGGCTCTTTATTATGCGTCAGAAGCAGCGCCGTCAGTACCTGATGAGTTAAAGGAACGGACGGCAGCGATTCAGACTCGGGTGAACTTAAAAATAGTCGTATCACTTTCCTGTACCATGTGTCCGGCGCTGGTATTGGCAGCCGAACGGCTGGCGGCGGCGAATGACAATATTGAAACGGAAGTATTCGATTTGACACATTATCCGGATTTACGTGATAAATATCATATTATGAGTGTCCCATGTATGCTTGTAAATGATGAACATGTGCATTTCGGCAAGAAAGAAATGCCGGAGATATTGGATATCATTGAGCATATTTAATCCTATGAAATCAAGAACAGGCGGCTGCAAGATAAGTATTGCAGCCGCTTTTAAAGTTCTATATAATAATCCTAGGAGCCTAGTATAGTCGATCAGAAAGGTATTTAATGTCGACTATAATAGAAAGGAGGGTGTTATGCAGTATTTTATTGCATTTTTAGAAGGAATTATAACGTTTATCTCGCCATGCTTGCTGCCGATGATACCTATTTATATCTCTTACTTTGCCAATGGTGAGGATAATCGGAGACAGACAGTGATAAATGCGGCAGGTTTTGTCATGGGCTTTACCATCGTTTTTGTCACTCTGGGTGCATTTGCGGGTACCGTGGGCCGGTTTTTGCAGCAGTACCAAACCGCATTGAACATATTAACTGGGTTGATTGTGGTTATTATGGGGTTGAATTTTAGCGGGATTTTAAATATTCCCATTCTAAACAGGACTAAAAAAATCGACAAACAAGTTGAGAGCAAAGGTTTTTTCACTTCATTATTGTTCGGTATCATTTTTTCGATCGGATGGACACCTTGTGTTGGTGCATTTCTGGGGGCTGCCCTGATGATGGCTTCGCAGCAGGGGACGGTAGTGCGGGGGATTGTGATGCTGGTTTTATATTCGCTTGGCCTGGGTGTTCCGTTTATGCTTAGTGCGGTGCTGCTTGACCGTCTGAAAGGAACCTTTAATCTGATTAAGAAGCATTACGGGATTGTGAATAAGGTGTCCGGTTTCTTTCTGGTAATTGTGGGTGTTCTGATGATGACTGGAATGCTGGGGCAGTTTTTAGCTTTTTTGAGTTTATATTAAAATATTACATTAGCCTATTGATATAAAATGTAAAATGTAATATAATGAAATCTAAGGATAAAAAAGCAGAAAAAGTAAATTGTACACCGTAGGAGGAGAACGATAATGAATGAAACTGGTATTGTTAGAAAGGTAGATAAGGTCGGAAGAATTGTATTACCCAGAGAAGTACGGTGGAAATATAAGATAGAATGTGGTGATATGGTAGAAATTTACACGGACCAGGATTGCATCTGCCTTAAGAAGTATGAAACAGATACCAATGTAATGGGACAGGTAGAGGTCTTATATGAAACTGTGGATAAGACGGAAAAGGAATTAAAGGAAACCAAGGAACTAGAGGAATATCTGAAACGAGTCAGGAGTAAACTGGATCAGCTCCAGAAGCTGAAAAGAGTGTAAATTCCTTTGAAATGAAAAGAGATACCCGAAACATTCGGATACCTCTTTTTTTTACTGTTCTTTATGCAGATGAATTCTTTTGATATATTCAATAATAGTTTCTCTATTTTCATTTTTCATTGGCTTTACTTGATGAATTTTACTATTCGCTGAATTATCATACCATACCTTCATAGCATAATATTTCTCTAAGCTCATTTTTTTCTCCCTTATCTCTTTTCGTAAATATATTCAATAGTCATGTTAAGAGTGGTCAATTGAAAGACCTGATCTATTGCTGTTTACGAGCCTGAATGTCAATTTTGCTTAGCTTTCTGTGGTGGCGGACTAAAAAGCTATAAGGAAATGTTTTATATTTAATTTTTTGATAAAAAATTGTACATGATTAATATTCCTGTATTTTATATATTTCCTAGTTCTCAACTCATTGATTGTATCATGAATGTATACTTATGTCAAATAAAATAGTGGTCGACATCATGCGGTCTTATTTAATACCGAAACCTTATCAATAAACTCTTTCAAGTCATCAACATAATTATACGGCTCATATTCCGCATAAATCTCGGGGCAATCCAAGATCACAATCTGCACATCATCTGCCCGTAGCGCTTCCAACGTTCCAGGGAGACACCTTGCTTCATTGAGCGTTTTAAATCGGTATGCAAGACAACCTTGCTGGTCAAATACTTTGGCAATAACATAGATATCTTTTTCAAGCATTAAACTCACCTCGCCTTTCTTCGAAATTCTTCAAAAATTCCTTCTCTGTTTTTATATTTTCCATTTGATATAACTCATATAATCTTTTTCCAATTTCAGCATTTGCATATTTGTAAATCCATCTATGACTCCAGACATTAAACTGATAGTCTTTAGCACACCACAATTGTACTTCAATCGGATATGCACGGTTATCTCTTTGATAATATAAATGAATAGCCCGATATCCATCATCAATCTGTTTCCCATTTCTCAAATCCACTACCCGGTAGTATTCAGGGTAGTTTTCGGGATATTGATCAAAGTGCAGCCGAAATCCCAGCACATCATTAAAACATTGCTTAAAGCCACCGCCAATTCGTAACGTCTTTTGGTATTTTCTGAATATAGAATCATCACTTTTAAATCTGGAACCAATTAGATTTTCTGCTACTAAAATATCCATATAGCTTGCACGATATTTGGCTATATCAATTAATATATTTTCAATCGGTGTTTTAGTTAACGAAATTTGCTTTAAGCTTCGTCCCATAGTAGAAGTATAAGACAACTCATCTAATATTTCTTTTGCAATAAACTGATCCATTCCGTTTAGCCTCCCTTAAACCCTAATCATTTGTAACTAGTGTACTGTCCCACTGATTTTTAGTGAAACAGCGCCGAATATTTTATTGGCCTGCAAGGCGGAGGAGGGCGACGTAGCGGTGGCTACGTCAACTGACGACAACGCGGCAGGCGATAAAATAGGCGGTGCTGTTTTGCTGAATATCACTGGGACAGTACACTAGTATAGACGACATTAAAGAACTTGCTGATATGGTGAGGATGATTATGCGAGAACCGTGATGGCAAAACGTAGTCGTAGCGGGCTACGGCGAGGATTTGACGTTGCGGTTCTCGCGGAATCCAGACCAGCGTAGCAGTAAGTTATTTATGATCGTCTATACTAGTATTATAACACTAATAATCATTTTATCATAGTCATTTATATTGACTACTGCGGTGATGAATCCATTAAATTTAATGTTCAGTTAACCTTCTAAATGTATTCACGAAAGGTAGCCTATGTATACTTGCGCAAAAGGGAGGCTATAAAAAATGAGAAAAAAGCGATTTTGTAATTTTATTATAGTTGGGTTATTGATCTTTAGTGTGTTGCATCCCATTTCTGTCGAAGCAGGGGAGGATTCAACAAGGGATTCAATTGGAGCTGACATCGATCAATATATAGAAGAATGCAAAGAGGGCACTGCATCTATTTCGGTTGCTGTTTTTAATGGACAGGAGACGCTCTATTCAACTCAATACGGCTATTCAAATGTAGAGGATCAGGTGGAAGTTGACGAAGATACGGTATATGAGTGGGGGTCTGTTACAAAGCTTTTGGTCTGGGTGAGTGTAATGCAGTTGTATGAGAAAGGCCAGATTAATCTTGAGGAAGATATACAAAACTATCTGCCGGAAATTTTTTTAACAAAACTACAATATGATGAACCGATTACCATGCTCCATCTGATGAACCATACTGCCGGTTTTCAGGAAACAACATATCCTGTTGAAACTGACAATCCCCAAGATATAGAATCTCTGGAAGAGACGCTGAAGCAAAGTGAGCCAACACAAATTTATGCTGCTGGTGAAGTATGTTCTTATTCCAATTGGGGGGTATCACTCGCCGCATATATGGTCGAATGTATCAGCGGGCAGACATTTGATGAATATGTAAAGGAAAATATTTTTGTGCCGCTCGGTATGGAGCATACGGCAATACTGCCTGATTGGTCTGATAATACATGGGTACAGGAGCAGCGTCAGGAACTATATTGCTATTCAATATATGAAGACAGTTTTGAGTCTTATGGGCAGTCGATATTTTATGTCTTGCTTTATCCAAGCGGCGCGGCTACCGGAACACTGGATGACTTTCTTACATTCGCAAAGTCATTGGTGCCGGAAGAGGGGGAATTAAGTCCGCTCTTTGAAAAGGAAGCTACACTTGATTTGTTATTGAGTCCGACATCCTACTACGGAGATACAGGCCTGGTGCGAAATTGCCATGGCTTATGGACAATGCCATATGGAGATGGTATTCTCGGACATAGTGGGAATACTTCCGGCTGCTCTACCTGCTTGTATTTTGATCCGGATTTCAAAACAGGAGCCGTTGTAATGACGAATGAGATGGGTGAAACGGCATATTGTTACGGTCTGCTCTCCATTATTTTCGGAGATTATGATTTGGATTCAAATATCACTGCATCTGATACGGACATAAGTGGTATATACACATCGGCACGGGCAACGTTTGAAAGTGGGGTTTTGAAATTATCTCAATATATTGGTTCAATTTTGCCGTTGAAGCAAACAGATGATCCCCAGGTTTACGATGTTTTACTGACACAGGATACAGTCACTCAAATTGACGATGATATTTTTCTATGTGATAATGGGAATGGACTGGTTAAGGTACTGGTAAGAGTCCGTGATAATGACGGAACCACAAGACTGGAAACCATGAGTCAGGATATTTTTAAAGAAAATACCGTAACATATGTTGCGAAAGTTTTATTTCTCTTACTCTATGTTGCGGCAGTTGCTTGTGCCTTTATAATGCTGATTGTTAATCTGATTAATTTGTTGTATCGGCTGCTTAGAAAGAAGAAGGTGAATTTCGGCAAACCGGATATATTCCGTTTGTGCACCTATCTGACAGTGGTTTTATCAGGGGTGCTTGTTAATAGCATTATCGATGTTGAAAATTATATTATCACCGCAATAAAATGTATTCTATTGTGTATTATAACGACCGTTCCGTTTATTTATGTTATAATCCTGAAAAGAACAAAGTCCCACAGAATAATTTTAGTTATGGGAGTGTTACTGCTTAGTAACGTTATTTATTGGCAATGGTTTAATTTCTGGAGTTATTAAAAGGGGAATGCAATATGTACAGAGTGCTGATTGTTGATGATGAAAAGGAAATAAGGACACTTCTCAGACTATATTTAGAGAAAGATAATATTTCCGTAGTTGAGGCGGCGGATGGAGTAAGTGCCGTTGAGTTGTTTGACGAATATAAGTTTGACTTGGCACTAATTGATATCATGATGCCGGGGATAAATGGATTTGAGTTGTTGAAGAAAATACGGAAGAAAGTAAATATACCGGTCATTATCATTTCAGCCCGGATCCAGTCTTCCGATAAGATATTTGGGCTTGAATTGGGAGCTGACGACTATATTACCAAGCCTTTTGATGGACTGGAGGTAGCCGCAAGGGTAAAGGCCGGATTACGTCGATTTTATGAGCTGGGAGCCGGTGGGGAGAGCGAAAACGTAACCATTAACGTGCGGAATTTATCCCTTGATTTGCATGAGTGTGTTGTTTACCTTGACGCCGACAGGATCGAATTATCTTCGGTTGAGTTTCGTATTCTCAAGCTCCTGATGGGGCAGCCTGGCCGAATCTTTACCAAAGAACAGATTTATGAGGCGGGCTGGACGGAGCAGATAGTTGATGATAATTCAATCCGTGTGGCGATTAGCAAACTCCGTGATAAGGTGGGCAGGGAAAATATTAAAACCATCCGTGGTCTTGGATATAGAATGGAGAAAACGCTATGAAAGAAATAAAGAAATATCTCACCAGGACATTTATTGTAATTGTTCTAGTGATGGAGATTACCGTTTCCGTTATTGACAGCATATTCGATGTGATGGCCAACAATATTTCCGATGCGAAAGTTATGGCGTTTTCGCTAATACTCCTTTTTGGAGTTCAAGCTTTAATTTTCATTATTGCAGCAATTGTGTTTACTCATTTTGCTGACCGGCGAATTAATAAGCTAAATGATGAGATCTTACAGGAAAGGAACCTTCTTTTTACCAATATCGCCCATGACTTAAAAACTCCGTTGACAACGGTAATTGGATATGCCAGAGCTCTCAAGAATCAAATGGTGACAGACCAGGCCGGGCAGCAGGAAATGCTGGCGGCGATAACGTTAAAAGCGGAGAAAGTGAATGAATTGCTGGATTCTATGTTTCAATACACAAAATTCAACTCCGCCGGATTTAATTTAGTGCTCGAAGAATGTAATTTGGTAGGGCTGCTAAAAGAGGCAATTGCCGATTATTATGACATGTTTCAGGAAAAATATATTTCACTGGAACTTGATATTCAGGATGAACCTATTTTAGTTTGTATTAATCAGGCTGAAATGCGCCGGGCTTTTTCTAATCTAATTATCAACGCATACAAGCATAATGAGCCTAATAGCCGGGTACTGATACAGATTCAAAATGATTGCAATACTAAGGTGCTCTTCGCTGATGATGGTGTTAACATAAGCGTTCATCAGAATGAATTATTTGACCCTTTTATTAATGGGTCTGAATCAAGAGATGGAACATCCGGAAGCGGTCTGGGACTTGCTATTGTGAAAAGTATTGTTGATAAACATGGATTTTGTATTCACATGGAAGAAATGCCGGAACCTTATACGAAAGCATTTATTCTCACATTCCCAAAGCCATAGAATTGTATGTATGCACTTTATTGTTGACTGCCGGCACATATAATATTACAATAACCGTAGCTAGACATAGTGAGCTTTACGAATTAATGGTAGTGTTCAATAAATCAAGTGAGGTTGAGTGTATATGAATAGTAAAATCAAATTGCTTATCAGCGCCGTGGTATTGGTCATTCTTTTGGCAGGCGGGTCAATTCTTTACCGGAATCTGTCGGCAGAATATCAGCCTGATACAGTGATGGAAGAGACGAATCAGGATACAAGCGAAGCAGAAAGCGAAGAAGAAAACGAAGAAGAAAGCGCCAAGGAAGCTGCACCGGATTTCACCGCCGAGGACAGCGAAGGGAATACCGTCGCTCTTTCCGATCTGCGCGGGAAACCCGTGGTGCTGAATTTTTGGGCCAGTTGGTGCGGGCCGTGCCAGCAGGAGATGCCGGATTTTCAGGAAGCATTTGCAGAATACGGCGGAGAAGTTCAGTTTATGATGCTGAATCTGACCGGCGGCAACGAAACCAGAAAAAGTGCCGAGGCCTTTATCGCTGAGAATGAATACACCTTTCCGGTGTACTTTGATGTACAGCAGAGCGGAGCAAACGCCTATACGGTCTTTTCGATACCGACTACGTATTTCATTGATAAAGATGGGAATATAGCGACCTATGCCCAGGGGAAACTGGATATGGAGTCACTTCAAAAGGGGATTGATATGATAAGATAGTTTGAGTGAGAATTGAGCAAGGCAGGCGGTTTGGCCTGCCTGTCACTTTATTCCGTTTCCCGCAGCCTTTCCACCACAGATTTGCTTTTAAACAGCCGGATTGCCACATGGGAAATAATAACCGGTACGATAATAATCATTAGCACATAAGCAAGAAAATACCATATGGGGAACTGCCATGACATATAACTTGCTCCTAGTTCTTTCATTAGCAGTATTATCAGATAACCTAGGATGCTGCCCAATATTAAAGTGATGACAGTATTCCATGCTGCCAGCAGTAAGCCTTCGCTCTGAACCATCTTGATAAGCTGCCGGTTTGTTAACCCGATTGACTGAAGCATTGCGAATTCCTGCTTTCTTGACATAACGTTGGTCACAAGGGTATTGATCAGGTTTATGATATCAAACAAGATAATAAAGAGGGACAGTCCCATGATCAAAGAATAAATTTGATTATACGCTGGGATGGCTTCGGCAATTGCTTCGCTAAGATTACTGCATATCAGCAGTGGTTCCTTTTCGATAATCCCATTAATCACTGCGGTAAGTTCATCAGCCTTGTGTTCCCAATCTGTTGAGACCATCAGAGTACTATTGTAGTTGAAGCCTGCCGGCATCATTTGCTGCATCAGGTCTTCCGGCATAACAAACCAGCCCGTGTTAAGTAAAATATGTTGCTTATCTACATCATTCATCATTTTTAAATACGCGCTGTTATCAATTTCTCCGGCAATGGTAAAGGTATCCTCCTGATATTCGGTACCGTCATACCAGCGCATCAGTATGGTATCACCAACCTGAAAACGCCAGCCGAAGATTTCCTCAGTAACACTGTTATGAACAATCAAGAGTTCTTTGTTTTTGACCATTTCGCTATAATCAAAGGTGTTTTCTTTTTGAAAATTATTTAGATAACTCATTTCCTCAAGAGATATTGGAGCGCACGAATCTTCATCCTGATAATTATTATATTCATAGGTAACCTTCAAAGCTTTGGTTAATTTTATATCATTAACACCATCAATGCTCATAACTTTGGATATAAGCTCATCGTTCAATGGATTTTCAAGCTGCAGGCCAGTAGTTCCGAAATCGTTATTTTCGGCGGCATTATCTGAAAAGCGGATGGTGAATTCGGAGAATTCCATGTCAGTTTGTCTGGCATAGCTTTCCGCAGTAAAGGACACCATAAAAGATGCGGCAATAAGAAATACAACTCCGCTGATACCAAGGGAGAACACCGTCATTTGGGATCTTTTTCTATTTCTCTTAGAGCTTAAGGATGCCAGTGAAAAGGGGGTGATTTTCCGGTAAAGCTCTTTCGATTCATCCGGTCCTCCGTCATATCCGCTGACTTTTGAGGCCTCGATAGGCGAGGCTTTTCCCGCGATCTTACTTGGCTTTCGCAGGGATAACATAACAGTTAGATAATCTGCAATTAAAATAGCAGCGGCAGTGATCAGTGTGCTTTTCCATGACCACCCCGAAGGATTCAGCACGAACGCGAAGACTGCGCCAATAATAAAGCCGATTGGAGCACCGATGCTAAAGAGTATACGCCCTTCCTGTTTTACCATTTTTTTGATCTGTTTCGTAGTTGCGCCTAACGTTCGAAGCTGTCCGAACTGGCGGATTCTATTTGTAACCGAAATATAGAAGATGCTGTAGATAACAAGAATACTGACAAATAATATAAAGGCTGCTAAAATTATGATTGCAAATACATCATTCATATCTGGTGTTTTGGAGGTGACATAATTGCCATTTTCATTTACATCTTTACGTTCTATTCTGTAGTCAGCACCGATGGCTCTGATTTCTGTGAGGAACTCTTCCTGATTCATGCTGTCGGCATCCACGATCTTTGCCGCACTGCGGTATCTGAGATCTTTCATCTGGCTCCCGTTTTTGGCATATTCCCCGGAAAAATACAGACCATACACTTTACCAGTAGATCCGGTATCCGTTAAACCACTGATAACAAAGCTTTCAGTTGTGCCGTCAACAAAGGTAAAGGTGAGGGCATCCCCTAAAACAGCATCACTTTCGATCTGTTTCAGATAGGATTTATCAACCGCTACTTCATTATTGGCGGTGGGATATTCTCCCTCCACGATTTCAATTCCCTGTATGCTGCTTTCCACTGGCTCGGAATAATAAGCGGCGATTACATAATCGTCAATCTCCGTACGGCTGCCTTCTTTAAGAATTCGCAGATCCGATACACGGTCGTCTGCTCTTAGCTGCTGAGCCTGTTCCAGAGTCGTCTCCTCATAGATAACATGCTGCATTGCCGCAATCTGCTTGTTATTAACCTCATTGACTGCAAGCATTGAGAGCGATAGTCCGGAGAGCAAAGCAACAGAGATGATAATTGTCAAAACAACAAAAGCATTACGCATCTTACCGTCTTTTAAGCTTCGGAGACTTAATCTTCTAACGATGCCTTTGTTGTTATTTTTCAATATAATGTCATTCATACCGGTCACCTCACTGTACAATCCGTCCGTCTTCAATACGGACAATCCGGTCAGCAAGCTGCGCAATTTCGTTGTTATGAGAAATCATCACCAGGGTCTGGTTGAATTTCCGGCTTGAGCTCTGAAGCAATCCCAGCACGTCGGCACTGGTCTTGCTGTCGAGGTTTCCTGTCGGTTCATCGGCGAGAACGATTGCCGGTTTTGTAATCAATGCTCTGGCAATCGCGACTCTTTGCTGCTGGCCGCCGGAAAGCTTATTAGGCATACTGCGGAGTTTATCCTCCAGAACCAGCAGATTAATAACTTCTTCCACAAAGCTTTTGTCGATTGTTTCACCATCCAGATCGACAGGCAGAACAATATTTTCATATACGTTTAAAATCGGTACAAGGTTGTAGTTCTGGAATACAAAACCAATATTCCGGCGGCGGAAAATGGTCAGCTGTTCATCATCCATTTCGGATATTTCTTTGCTGCGGATCTGTACACTGCCGGAAGTCGGAACATCCAGGCCGCCCATCATATTGAGTAATGTTGATTTACCGCTGCCGGAGGTTCCGACTATTGCTACAAATTCCCCTTGCTCAATTGCCAGATTAACTCCATCCAATGCCTTTGTTATGTTTGGTTCGGTACCATAATGCTTCATTAAATTATTTGTCTGTAAGATATTCACTTTATTATTATCCCTTCCATTTGATGCTTACATTATAAATGTGAAATCTCACAGAATAATCACAAGCGAAGAAAATTTCATTTGAAGTGTCACCGTCTGGTTAGAAAAACTGAAAAGACGGAACCTTCTCCTGGCAACGAGGATACTTTGATATATCCGCCCTGCCTGGTAATAATTTCGCGGGACAGGTATAGACCGATACCTATTCCGTCTATATCATGGACTTCCTCTTCCCGGTAAAAGCGTTTAAATATTTTAGCGTGATGGTTTTCGACAATTCCTTTGCCGGTATCTTTTATATCAATCTTTGTATACATTTCCCACTGCTCAACTGTTACGTCAATATGACCATTTTCCGGTGTGTATTTAACGGCATTGTCCAGAATGTTAAACAGGGCTTCGCTTGTCCATTTTCTATCATGAGGTACAATTACTTTTTCCGGACAGGCTACCTCTATGGTGATGTTTTTGTATTCCGCTGGAATTAATATTCCTCCTAAAGCCATTGCCAGTGTATCATAGAGTGACTGTTTTGTTTTTTCCAGGTTGATGATGCCCACTTCCAGACGGGATGTTTTGATCATCGACTGCATAAGAAAATCCAGCTTATCAAGCTGGTCATTTATCGATATCAAAAAGGATTTCTGCTTTTCCCGGGGGACATCCTGCTCCAATAAAGTGGAATTTATCATTTTAAGGCTTGCAATGGGGGTTTTTACTTGATGGGATATATCGGAAATAAGCTCCTGTAAAGCTTTTTTATCAGCGCTAATTCTGTTATTGTTTTTCTGCATCACTTCGTACAAATGGATCAGGCGGTGATTAATTTTAGCAAAAAGAGTCTCGCTATTGTCCGACAGTGGCTGGGAATAACCGCCGGCCAACATGCTGTCCAGGGTAATGCAGATTTCAGAGGTAAATGTTACAAGCGTTCTGCGGGTAAAAAGAATTACCGATATATTTATTAAAATTACAATAAGCGCAAAAACCAATCCACACAGAACAGCTGCAGTGTTTTGTGTTAGTGTGTAAATAGCTCGGATCATTATGACCGAAAAAAGTAGTATCATTGCTCCAGTAAAAAAATAAAACGAGTTAGTGGATCGCTTTTTAAATATCATTTTTCTCTCCTATCCATATATATCCCATCCCATAAACCGTTTTTATGTAAATCCTGCCGAATCCTTCAATTTTACTTCGGATCCGGCTTATGGCAGCAGTGAGGGCATGTTCATCGACAAAATTTTCAGCATTATCCCATAATTTTTCAAGCAGTACCTGCCTGGTTAATACAATTTTCGGATTCATTATAAAAACCCGGAGTATCCGATACTCCGAAGCAGTTAATATAATAGGCTCCCCGCCTATCGCAGCGTACATTTCGTCAAAGTTGATCAATAAATTCCCGTCATCATAAATATCATGAATTGCGTCCCTATTAAGCCTGCTAATAAGGGCAGTAACCTTCCTTAGAAATACGTTAATTGGAAACGGCTTAGTAACATAATCATCAGCGCCCAATTCAAAGCCTTTGATCATGTCACTTTCCAGATCATTGGCGGTTAAAAAGATCACGGCGGTGTCGGGGTAAACCTCTTTGATAAGCCGGCATAAATCAAAGCCACTGCCATCAGGGAGGTTGACGTCCAGAATAATTAAATCGTATTCCTCGGTATTGATCCGGTTTTTGGCTAAATAATAATTTTCTGCAGAATCAACTGAATAACTAGAAATGCTAAGATTATAGCATAACGTTTGATTGAGCAGATGGTTGTCTTCGACCACAAGTATTTTCATAAGTATACATCCTTTATTTATCCTAGTATAGACGACATTAAATAACTTGCTGATACGGTGAGGATGATTTCGCGAGAACCGTGATGGCAAAACGTAGTCGTAGCGGGCTACGGCGAGGCTTTGACGTTGCGGTTCTCGCGGAATT
>Ga0153999_1000427_pt1 | contig 18759 bp, 15 predicted proteins | sample TSNC083MetaG_FD_104675 | JGI IMG/M metagenome (GOLD analysis project Ga0153999, IMG submission 104675) | Attine ant fungus gardens microbial communities from North Carolina, USA - TSNC083 MetaG | ecosystem: Host-associated > Fungi > Mycelium > Unclassified | place: USA: North Carolina, Lumber... | reverse complement strand
GGAAGGAGTTGAGGATCTCCAGCAGACGCATCATCACCGAGTCGATCTTGCCGCCCAGATAACCGGACATCGCGCCGTACAGGGTGCCGACCACCACCGCCACCAGCGCCGCCGCCACGCCGACCATCAACGAGATGCGCCCGCCGATCGCCACGCGCACCAGCAGGTCGCGCCCGGAGGAGTCGGTGCCGAAATAGTGCCCCGATTCCAGGCTTGGGGCGGCAGACATCATCGCCCAGTCGGTATCGTCGTAGGCAAACTGCGACAGCATCGGCGCCAGCACCACAAACAGCGTGATCAACACCAGAATGAACAGGCTGCTGACCGCCGCGCGGTTGTGCATAAAGCGCCGGCGCGCGTCTTGCCATAGGCTGCGTCCTTCCACTTCCAGCTTCTCGCTGAAGTGTTCCAGAGCTTCGCTGTTCTTTTTAGTCAACATCATTCGCGTGCTCCAGATTAATAACGGATTTTCGGATCGATGACCGCATACAGCACATCGACGATCGCGTTGAACAGAATGGTCAAAGCGCCGACCAGGATGGTCAGGCTCAACACCAGGGAGTAGTCACGGTTCAGCGCACCGTTAACGAACAGCTGGCCGATCCCCGGCAGGCCGTAGATGGTTTCGATCACCATCGAACCGGTGATGATGCCGACAAATGCCGGCCCCATGTAGGACAGCACCGGCAGCAGCGCCGGTTTCAGCGCGTGGCGGAAAATGATGCGACGCATCGGCAAGCCTTTGGCGCGCGCGGTGCGGATGAAGTTGGAGTGCAGCACTTCAATCATCGAGCCGCGCGTGATACGGGCGATGCTGGCGATATAGGCCAGCGACAGCGCCACCATCGGCAGAATGATGAATCTAGGCGCGCCGCCGTTCCAGCCGCCGCCCGGCAGCCATTTCAGCGTGATGGCGAAGATCAGCACCAACAGCGGCGCCACCACGAAACTGGGTATCACCACCCCGGTCATGGCGAACCCCATCACCGTGTAGTCCCATTTGGTGTTCTGATTCAACGCGGCGATCACGCCGGCGCTCACGCCCAGCACCACCGCCAGCAGAAACGCGGCCAGGCCGAGTTTGGCGGAAACCGGGAAAGAGCTGGCGACCAGATCGTTGACCGAATAGTCCTTATATTTAAAGGACGGGCCGAAGTCTCCCTGCGCAAGCTGCGCCAGATAATGACCGTACTGTTTCCAGATCGGGTCGTTCAAATGGTATTTGGCTTCGATGTTTGCCATCACTTCCGGCGGTAATGCGCGTTCCCCGGTAAATGGACTGCCGGGCGCCAGGCGCATCATGAAGAATGAGATGGTGATAAGGATAAATAGTGTCGGGATCGCTTCCAATAAGCGACGAAGTATAAATTTAAGCATTGCCCTAACCCTGTGCGACAGCCTGATGACGGCTTATTATTCTCAACATGGGCCGGCGGCCTGCGCCGCCGGCTCTTACCGTATCAATGCTTGATGATGTACAGGTTTTTGTCGTACACGTTATCAAGCGGGTCTTTGCCGGTGTAGCCACCGACGTAAGGTTTCACCAAACGGGCGTTCACATAGTAATACAGCGGAACGATGGCGGAATCTTTATCCAGCTGAACTTCCGCTTTCTGATACAGCTCGGCGCGCTCGTCTTTGGTCTTCGCGGTCAACACGTTGGCCATCAGCTTGTCGAACTCGGCGCTCTTATAGTGCGGGGTGTTACTGCTGCTGTCGGACAGCATCATGTTCAGGAACGAGCTCGGCTCGTTGTAGTCGGCGCACCAGCCGGCACGCGCCACGTCATAGGTACCCTGATGACGGGTATCCAGGAAGGTTTTCCACTCCTGGTTCACCAGCTTCACGTCCACGCCCAGGTTTTTCTTCCAGATGGAGGCGGCGGCGATCGCCAGCTTCTTGTGCAGATCGGAAGTGTTGTACAACAGGGAGAAGGTCAGCGGTTTGCCCGGGCCGTAGCCGGCGTCAGCCAGCAGTTTCTTCGCCACTTCGTTGCGTTTTTCCTGCGTCCAGCCGAACCACTCCGGCGCGGTCAGCTTGGCACCGTCGGTGTATGGCGGCGTAAAGCTGTAAGCCGGCAGGTCGCCCTGGTTTTTCACCTTGTTGACGATGATGTCGCGGTCCATGCCCAGCTTCAGCGCTTCACGCACGCGCGCATCGGTAAACGGAGCCTTCTGGTTGTTGATTTCGTAGTAATAGGTGCACAGGTAAGGATCGACATGCACCTCTTTCGGGATCTCTTTCTTCAGTTTTTGGAACAGTTCGATCGGCATGTTGTTGTAAGTCATGTCGATTTCACCGGTGCGGTAGCGGTTAACGTCGGTCACTTCCGACGAAATAGGCAGGAACGTCACTTTATTGATGATGGTTTTGGCGTTATCCCAATATTCCGGGTTGCGTTCCAGTACGATGCGTTCGTTGACAATCCAGTCTTTCAGTTTGTAAGCGCCGTTGCTGACGTAGTTGGCCGGCAGCGTCCACTTCTCGCCAAACTTCTCCACCGCGTCTTTGTAAACCGGCTTCATGGCGTAGTGTGGGGTCATTTCAACCAGATAAGGCACCGGCTCGCTCAGGGTCACCTGGAAGGTGTGGTCGTCGATGGCCTTCACGCCCAGCGTCGACTTGTCTTTTTTACCGGCGATGATGTCATCGACGTTTTCCACATGGGCATACTGCAGATAGCTGGCGTAAGGCGACGCGATTTTCGGATCCACCACGCGCTGCCAGCTGTAGACGAAATCTTGCGCCGTTACCGGCTTGCCGTTGGACCATTTTGCGTCTTTACGCAGGTGGAAGGTCCAGACTTTGAAATCCTTGTTATCCCAGCTTTCCGCGACGCCCGGCACGATGGAACCGTCCGGGCTGTTGTTCGCCAGGCCTTCCATCAGATCGCGCGTGACGTTGTTTTCCGGCACGCCCTCGATCTTGTGCGGATCCAGCGACTGCACTTCGGAACCGTTGTTTTTGACGATTTCCTGCTTGTCGGCCAGCTGCACGCCCGCCGGGACGTCAGCAGCGAAGGCGCTGGTGGTTGCTGTGATACCCAGCGCGGTGATGACGCCGGCGGCAATGAGCGTTTTCTTCGTGATGTTGGTCATACTTATCGACTCCAGTTTTTTATTATCACAGGTTCTTCGTGGAACCTGCGTTGCCCGTAAGCGGACTTTGTTTTCCCGCCGCCGCGGAACGAATGCGGCGGCCGGCCTTCCCTATATTCCCCAGCGCCTCGGCGTGAGGAATACCCCTTTACTGCTTGATAATGTAGAGATTTTTAACGTCGGTATAGTCCAGCGGATCTTTGCCGGTGAACCCACCCACCGTCGGCTTGATCAACCGCGCGCTGACGCGGTAATAAACCGGAACCAACGCGGAGTCTTTGTCCAGCTGCGCTTCCGCCTGCTGATAGAGCGCGGCGCGCGCGGCCTCATCCGGCGCCTTCAGCGTGGCGGCCATGATGGCGTCGAACGCCGGGCTCTTGTAGAACACGGTATTGATGCTGCTGTTGGACAGCACCAGATTCAGGAACGCGCTGGGTTCGTTGTAATCCCCGCACCAGGTGGCGCGCGCTACGTCGTATTGCCCCTGATGGCGGCTCTCCAGCGAAGTCTTCCACTCCTGATTGCGCAGCGTGACCTCGGCGCCCAGGTTCTTCTTCCACATCGACGCGGCGGCGATCGCCTGCTGTTTGTTTTGATCGGAGGTGTTGTACAGCAACGAGAACTTCAGCGGCTTGGCGTCGCTGTAACCCGCTTCCGCCAGCAGTTTCCTGGCTTCGGCGTTGCGTTGCTCCTGACTCCAGCCGGCCCACGCAGGCTGAGTGAAGCTGGCGCCCTCCGTGAAGGTTGGCGTAAAGGTGTAGGCCGGGATCTGCCCCTGGCCCATGATCTTGTTGGCGATAATGTCGCGATCCAGCGTCATCTTCACCGCCGTACGCACGCGCGGATCGGTGAACGGCGCCCGCTTGTTATTGAGCTCGTAATAGAAGGTGCACAGATAAGGGTTAACGTGCAGCTGTTCGGGCATTTCGCGCTTCATCTTGACGTACAGGTACGGCGGAATGGCGCTGTTGGTGATGTCGATCTCGCCGCTGCGGAAGCGGTTGACGTCGCTCACTTCTGAGGTAATCGGCAGGAAGGTCGCCTGGTTGATCACCGTCTGCTTGTTGTTCCAGTAGCTCGGGCTGCGCTCCAGCACGATGCGCTCGTTCACCACCCACTCTTTCAGGCGGTAAGCGCCGTTGCCGACATAGTTGGCCGGCAGCGTCCATTTATCGCCGAATTTCTCCACCACCGCCCGTTTCACCGGTTTGAGCGATGTGTGGCTCAGCATGCTGATGAAATACGGCACCGGTTCGCTCAGAGTCACCTGCAGCGTCTGGTCGTCCAGCGCCTTAACGCCGAGGGTCTGCGGAGGCTTCTTACCGGTCAGGATGTCGTCGATATTCTCAACTTTGGTGTATTGCAGGTAGCTGGCATAGGGCGAAGCGATTTTCGGATCGGCCAGACGCTGCCAGCTGTAGACGAAGTCTTGCGCGGTCACCGGGCTGCCGTCGCTCCACACCGCGCCGGGGCGCAGGTGGAAGGTCCACTGCTGATAATTCTGGTTTTCCCAGCTTGTCGCCGCCGCCGGCACCACATGCCCGTTGGCGTCGGTGCTCACCAGCCCTTCAAGCAGGTTAAGAATGATATTGCTTTCCGGTACGCCCTCGACCTTATGCGGATCCAATGAAGCCACTTCGCTACCGTTGTTGATCACAATATTCTGCTGCTGCGCCAATTGGACGCCGGCCGGAACCTCTGCCGCCAAACTGCTATTTACGGTGCCGGCGCCCAACGCGCCGCTAATCAACAAGGTCAGAGAAGTACGCTTCAGGGTTTGCTGCATAATCGAGGCTCCTTTTCACCGACAAGCATCGCTTATCGAAGTTTGTGAAGTGTTTATAAGAATTCTAAATAAACGGATACCAGCAAAAATCATTCCCGTTTTTGTGGCGCATTTCAGTTAATTGACCACGGGAAAGTTGCTCGGAAATTAGCAGAAGCCAAATTCCATAGCCAATAAATTTTACGAAAATGTTAAGCAATTCTCTTTTATCGCACGAAGCCCAATCCGGCCCCCAAGATCGAAGGCAGGAAAAATCAACCTCATTATTATGATTTTAAAGATAAAAAAACCAAATTCATTTCGTTTGAAACCGACGGCGCAATCTCACCGTCGCAAAAAGAAACATTCAGTTAACAATCTAACCATTCAAAGAACAAACACCTGCCTATGTGCGGTTAATCACTAATAACACCTGGATGAAAGTGAGACAAGCCCCACAGAATGATGTGACTAATTTAACAACAACGTGACCGTTGAGCGGGGGCGAAATGGGCAGAAATGGGGGAGGAAAAGTGATTGAAATAACGCTTAGCGTTTTTTTTGAGCAGCAACATGAGATTTATGCAACATAAGAGTGCAACCGCATAAATTTTATTCATCCTGTGCACTATAATAATGCGAGCCAATAAATAATTTAAACTTTAAAATTAATTTTAGCCACGCTAACGCGAAAGAGGCGCGGCTAAACAAGGCGTATTACAACAGACCGGGGAATATCGCCTTAATGCCGGTAACGATAAACTCGATGCCGAGCGCCATCAGCAGTAGACCCATGATACGGGTGATCACGTTGATGCCGGTCTGCCCCAGCAGACGCACCAACAGTGGCGCGGCGCGGAACAACAGCCAGCAGCAAAAGGCGAACAAGGCGATCGCGACCGTAAAGCCGAGCAGGCTTTGCCAGTTGTGATAACGGGAGCTCCACACGATGGTGGAACTGATCGCTCCCGGCCCCGCCATCAGCGGCAGCGCTAACGGCACCACGCCGATGCTTTCGCGGATCGCGCTCTCCGACTTCTCCTGTTTGTTCTGTTTGTCTTCCCCCAGCTTGCCGCTGATCATCGACATGGCAATAGTCACCACCAGAATACCGCCGGCGATGCGGAACGAATCGATAGAGATGCCGAACATCCGCAGGATCCCTTCGCCCAGGAACAGCGAGGTCCACAGAATGATGGCGACCGACAGGTTGGCGGTCAGGTTGGTTTTATTGCGCCCCGCTTCCGCCTGGTAGCTGGTCATGCTGATGAACACCGGCAAAATGCCCACCGGGTTGACCAGCGCAAACAGACCGACAAAGAACTTGATAAAGCCGGAAAGATCCAACAGAGATTGGCCCACAGATGGCTCCGCATTAATCGCTATAAAAAGGTGTGCTGCCTATGCGCGCTAATGTAATGGAATTGCCGCGGGTAATCCATCCGGCCAGAGCAGCATTTTTGACTGTCAGCAAGTTATGGAGCGAAACAAATGCCCTTTGTTAAAGTGATGTATGGCCTTTTGATTTTTTATGTTGAAAAAAGAGTCATTGCTCACAGTTATCAAGAATGATTCCCAACACCCGCAAGCTGAAAGGTGTCAGCTTGCTGTTTTCATGATTTAGATCACAAATCAACTACCCAACAGTGGGTAAGCTCTTAGTCGTAGGCAGGGAGTAGAACAAAGTGGGTGGCCACATCGCCGATTCCGTTCTCCTCACGGTCTGCCCCTCCGGCTGGCGTAGGGTAAAGCTCTTTAAGCAAATCAGCAGCATGCGAAGAAATAACGCGGGAAAGCCCCGGTATTCTCATCACCGTTTATTCCCGTTATGACTATACTAGTGGCTCGCACGGCTTATTTACTGAAAGAGTTTAACATTATCAGGAGAGCATTATGGCTGTAACGAATGTCGCTGAACTGAACGAGCTTGTCGCACGTGTCAAAAAAGCCCAGCGCGAATATGCCAACTTCACTCAAGAGCAAGTGGATAAAATCTTCCGCGCTGCCGCCCTCGCCGCTGCTGATGCCCGTATCCCGTTGGCCAAAATGGCCGTGGAAGAATCCGGAATGGGTATCGTCGAAGACAAAGTGATCAAAAACCACTTCGCTTCCGAGTACATCTACAACGCCTATAAAGACGAAAAAACCTGTGGCATCCTGTCTGAAGATGACACTTTCGGTACCATCACCATCGCCGAACCTATCGGCCTGATTTGCGGTATCGTTCCTACCACCAACCCAACTTCTACCGCGATCTTCAAAGCGCTGATCAGCCTGAAAACCCGTAACGGCATCATCTTCTCGCCGCACCCGCGTGCGAAGAATGCCACCAATAAAGCCGCCGATATCGTGCTGCAAGCCGCTATCGCCGCCGGCGCGCCGAAAGACATCATCGGTTGGATCGACCAACCGACCGTCGAGCTGTCCAACCAGCTGATGCACCACCCGGACATTAACCTGATCCTGGCCACCGGTGGCCCGGGCATGGTGAAAGCCGCCTACAGCTCCGGCAAGCCGGCCATCGGCGTCGGTGCCGGTAATACACCGGTCGTGGTAGACGAAACCGCAGACATCAAACGCGTGGTCGCCTCTATCCTGATGTCCAAAACCTTCGACAGCGGCGTTATCTGCGCTTCCGAACAGTCGGTCATCGTCGTTGACGCTATTTATGATGCGGTACGCGAACGCTTCGCTTCCCACGGCGGCTATCTGCTGCAGGGTAAAGAACTGAAAGCGGTTCAGGACATCATCCTGAAAAACGGCGGTCTGAACGCGGCTATCGTCGGGCAATCCGCACCGAAAATCGCCGAGATGGCAGGTATCAAAGTGCCGGCCAATACCAAAGTGCTGATCGGTGAAGTGAAGCTGGTCGACGAGTCCGAACCTTTCGCCCATGAAAAGCTGTCGCCTACCCTGGCGATGTACCGTGCCAAAGACTTCGAAGACGCCGTCGCCAAAGCTGAAAAACTGGTCGCCATGGGCGGTATTGGCCACACCTCCTGTCTGTATACCGACCAGGATAACCAAACGGCTCGCATCGCCTACTTCGGCGATAAAATGAAAACGGCTCGCATCCTAATCAACACCCCGGCTTCTCAGGGTGGTATCGGCGACCTGTATAACTTCAAACTCGCGCCTTCGCTGACACTGGGTTGCGGCTCCTGGGGTGGTAACTCCATCTCTGAAAACGTCGGACCTAAACACCTGATCAACAAGAAAACTGTAGCGAAGCGAGCAGAAAACATGTTGTGGCATAAACTTCCGAAATCGATCTACTTCCGCCGGGGCTCGCTGCCTATCGCGCTGGAAGAAGTGGCGACCGACGGGGCAAAACGCGCCTTCATCGTGACCGACCGTTTCCTGTTCAACAACGGCTATGCCGACCAGATCACCAAGGTTCTGAAGTCTCACGGCATCGAAACCGAAGTGTTCTTCGAAGTGGAAGCCGACCCGACGCTGAGCATCGTGCGCAAGGGCGCCGAGCAGATGAACTCCTTCAAACCGGACGTCATCATCGCGCTGGGCGGCGGTTCGCCGATGGACGCCGCGAAAATCATGTGGGTGCTGTACGAACATCCTGAAACCCACTTCGAGGATCTGGCGCTGCGCTTCATGGACATCCGTAAGCGTATCTACAAGTTCCCGAAAATGGGCGTGAAAGCGAAAATGATCGCCATCACCACCACATCAGGCACCGGTTCGGAAGTCACGCCGTTTGCCGTCGTAACCGACGACACCACCGGACAGAAATACCCATTGGCCGACTATGCGCTGACCCCGGACATGGCAATTGTCGATGCCAATCTGGTGATGAACATGCCGAAATCCCTGTGCGCCTTCGGCGGTCTGGATGCGGTCACCCACGCGCTGGAAGCCTACGTTTCGGTGCTGGCGAACGAATACTCCGACGGCCAGGCGTTGCAAGCGCTGAAACTGTTGAAAGAGTATCTGCCGGCCAGCTATAAAGAAGGCGCGAAAAATCCGGTTGCCCGTGAACGCGTGCACAACGCCGCCACCATCGCCGGTATCGCCTTCGCCAACGCCTTCCTCGGGGTCTGTCACTCCATGGCGCACAAGCTGGGTTCGGAGTTCCACATTCCGCACGGCCTGGCCAACGCGATGCTGATTTCCAACGTCATTCGCTACAACGCGAACGACAACCCGACCAAGCAGACGGCCTTCAGCCAGTACGACCGCCCTCAGGCGCGCCGCCGCTACGCTGAAATCGCCGACCACCTCGGCCTGAGCGCACCGGGCGACCGCACTGCGCAGAAGATTGAGAAACTGCTGGCCTGGCTGGACGAGCTGAAAACCGAGTTGGGCATCCCCACCTCCATCCGAGAGGCGGGTGTGCAGGAGGCGGACTTCCTGGCGAAAGTCGACAAGCTGTCGGAAGACGCATTCGACGACCAATGCACCGGCGCCAACCCTCGCTATCCGCTGATTGCCGAACTGAAGCAAATCATGCTGGATACCTTCTACGGCCGCGAATTCAGCGAAGCGGTAGAAGAGGAAGCAGCGGCCCCGGCTGCAGCCAAAGCCGCGGTAAAGAAGCCCAAGAAATAACGGTTCCGTGAACCGATAAAAAAACCCGCCAAACGGCGGGTTTTTTATTGCGCCCGAGGCGCTGCCTTTCGGCGCACGCCGCCAAAACCCTTCAGCGGGCTCTGGCGGCGTTTTCACCCCTAATCCAGGGAGTGAATCGCCTCTTTATAATGCTTGCGGCAGACGGAGACATAGCTCTCGTTACCGCCAATCACTACCTGTTCACCGGCATGCATCGCTTTGCCATTCTCGTCCAGTCGCAACACCATATTGGCTTTGCGCCCGCAGTGACAGATGGTTTTCAATTCCACCAGCTTATCGGCCCAGGCCAGCAAATATTGGCTGCCGGTAAACAATTCACCGAGAAAATCGGTGCGCAGGCCGTAACACAATACCGGAATGTCCAGTTGGTCCACCACATCGCACAATTGCTCAACCTGCGCTTTGGTCAGGAACTGGCTTTCATCGAGCAGCACACAATGCACCTGCTGCTGTTGATGCTCTTGCTGAATCATGGCGAAGAGCATTGAGTCGTTGTTATAAAGCTGGGCCTGCGAAGATAATCCGATGCGTGAGCTGACTTTGCCTACGCCATAGCGGTGATCGATCTCCGCGGTGAACACCAGCGTGCGCATCCCACGCTCTTGATAGTTATATGAAGACTGTAGCAGCGCGGTAGACTTGCCGGCATTCATCGCAGAGTAATAAAAATAAAGTTGAGCCATGGCCCCGCCACTCCGATGGTATAAGAAATATTCAAATGTTGATTAGGACGGTGAGTGTACCATAACCCGCCCCCCGGCTCAGCCCAAAGCGTACGAATATTGCGTTCGCCGTAATAATGCGCTTTCAAGCGAAACATATCGTTCTGTCGGCATGTTCTTTTAACAGCTATTTACAGGATAATGTATGCCTGTCATCACTATTAATTCTTGCTAATGGTTAGGCTCGGTCATTTGCCCATTATGCATAGCCCCCCTTTCCCCTCCACAGGCGCTGTAGCCGCGCTGGAACGCCTGTCTATTATACGTTAGGCCAATAACGGGCATTTAATCGCCTCCGCCGACGCCCCGACGTTACCTGACGCAATCTTTACCTATATACCCCTATTGTTTACAATGTCTGCCTTGCCATGGCGTGATTAAGCCCACAGAACCCATTGTAATATTGATATAAATTACGGCGATAACTTATCGATGAAAGCCTTGCGCCACGCGCCCTTTAAAGCATATCTGCTGAAATTTTGACTTAAGCACGATGAAGGTAATAGTTAACAGGCCTTCCTATTATTTGTCGGACTGATCCGATTAATGGTTTTTTTAAAGGTAAATTTGAGTATTCAAGTCAATTTGGCTATTGCAGAAAAGAAAAGAGCACTCTATTATTATCGAGACGCCCCCCACCAATATAATTTGAGACTAGGACAATGAGCGAAGCATTAAAGATTTTGAACAACATCCGCACCCTGCGCGCCCAGGCAAGAGAATGCACTCTGGAAACGCTGGAAGAAATGCTCGAGAAACTGGAAGTTGTTGTGAACGAACGTCGCGAAGAAGACAGCCAGGCTCAAGCAGAAATCGAAGAACGCACTCGTAAGCTGCAGCAATACCGCGAAATGCTGATTGCTGACGGCATCGACCCGAATGAACTGCTGCAAACCATGGCTGCTAACAAGGCTGCCGGTAAAGCAAAACGTGCAGCACGTCCTGCTAAATACCAATATAAAGACGAAAACGGCGAGCTGAAAACCTGGACCGGTCAAGGCCGTACGCCTGCGGTGATTAAGAAAGCTATCGAAGAGCAAGGTAAATCTCTGGACGATTTCCTGCTGTAATAGCGATTCAGTCCGTATCTGAAAGGCTCCCTGCGGGGGGCCTTTTCATTTTAAAGCTTATCGTTCTGTTCCCGCCGCCCTATCCTTTTAGTAAATATCCTAATTCGCTTTTCCTTCGAGCATGAAATTTCTGTGAAAAAAAAAGGGACCCTAAGGCCCCCTTTATCGCATTACCCACGTTCAATTATTGAACCTGGTAGAATGCCTTATACCAGTCAACGAAGCGCTTCACACCCTCTTCAACGCTGGTTTCCGGTTTAAAACCAATGTCACGATAAAGCTCTTCCGTGTCTGCGCTGGTATCCATCACGTCGCCAGGCTGCATCGGCAGCATATTCTTACGGGCGGTCACCCCCAATGCCTGCTCCAACGCACGGATATATTCCATCAGTTTAACAGGCGTGTTATTGCCGATATTATAAACATGATACGGTGCGGAGCTGGTCGCCGGCGATCCTTGTTCAACGGTCCATGACGGGTCTGCCTGCGGAATAACCGCCTGCAGCCGCACAATCGCCTCGGCGATATCATCGATGTAAGTAAAGTCACGGTGCATTTCACCGTGGTTATATACATCGATGCTCTCACCCGCCAATATGGCCTTGGTGAATTTGAACAGCGCCATATCCGGACGCCCCCAAGGGCCATATACGGTAAAGAAGCGCAGCCCCGTCGTCGGGAGACCGTATAAATGGGAGTAGCTGTGTGCCATCAGCTCATTGGCCTTTTTCGTTGCCGCATACAATGATACCGGATGATCAACCGAATCTTCGGTCGCAAACGGCAGCTTGCGATTCAGGCCATATACCGAACTGGAAGAGGCGTAGAGCAAATGCTCAACTTTATTATGACGGCAGCCTTCCAGAACGTTTAAATGGCCGATCAGGTTAGCATCCGCATAAGCCAACGGATTGACCAGCGAATAACGTACGCCAGCTTGAGCCCCCAAATGAATGACTCGTTGGAACTGATGCTCGGCGAACAATGCCGCCATCCCTTCACGATCGGCCAAATCCAGCTTGATAAAGCGGAATCCCGGCTTATCCGCCAGTCTGTCCAGACGGGCCGTTTTCAGGCCCACGTCATAATAGTCGTTCAGGTTATCAATGCCGACAACCTGATGACCGGCGGTCAACAAACGCTCTGCAACGTGATAGCCAATAAATCCTGCGGCGCCTGTAACCAGGAATTTCATGCCCACTCCTTAAATAACCGGTTTAATCGAGGCGCCGCGGCCAATCGCGTAGTAGGTAAAACCGCGATTCTCCAAACGCTCCGGATCGTACAGGTTACGTCCATCGAAGATCACCGGCTGCTTCAGTTCACTTTTAATCACGTCGAAGTCCGGTGCGCGGAAATTCTGCCATTCGGTGCAGATCACCAGAGCATCGGCGCCGTGCAGCGCAGCCTCTTTGGTTCCCATCAGCTTCAAGTCGTCACGCTGCCCATAGATGCGTTGAACTTCGTTCATCGCTTCCGGATCGTAGGCTTGAACGGTGGCGCCGGCGGCCCACAGCTGCTCCATCAACACACGGCTGGACGCTTCACGCATGTCATCGGTATTCGGCTTGAACGCCAGGCCCCACAGCGCGAAGGTTTTACCCTTCAGATCGCCGCCGAAGTAGTCTTTGATAAAGCTGTTCAGCTTGTCTTTCTGTTGGTAGTTGACCTGCTCTACCGCCTGCAGCAGCTTCGGTTGATAACCGATCTGCTCCGCCGTGCGGATCAACGCCTGGACATCTTTCGGGAAGCAAGAACCACCGTAGCCGCAGCCAGGGTAGATAAAGTGATAACCAATGCGTGAGTCGGAGCCGATACCCTGACGCACTTTCTCAATGTCCGCACCCAGCATTTCCGCCAGGTTGGACATTTCGTTCATGAAGCTAATTTTGGTCGCCAGCATGCAGTTGGCGGCATACTTGGTCAGCTCTGCGCTACGGATATCCATCATGATCATGCGATCGTGATTGCGGTTAAACGGCTCGTACAGCTCGCGAATAGGTTCGATCACATCTTTATTATCGGTACCGATCACGATGCGCTCAGGGCGCATACAGTCTGCTACCGCCGCGCCTTCCTTCAGGAATTCCGGGTTAGACACCACGTCGAACGGCACGCTGCTGCCGCGTTTCGCCAGCGTTTCCGCCATCACCTGACGCACTTTGTCCGCCGTGCCGACCGGAACGGTGGATTTGTCGATCACCACTTTTCGATCGGTCATGTGCTCGGCGATGGTGCGCGCAACCGCAGTGACATATTTCAGGTCAGCGGAACCGTCTTCATCCGGCGGCGTACCGACGGCGATGAACTGGATATTCCCGTGCGCCACGCCCGCTTTGGCATCGGTAGTGAAATGCAGACGACCGGCCTCATAGTTTTGCTGCACCAGCGGCGTCAGGCCCGGTTCAAAAATCGGGATATTGCCTTTTTTCAGGTTTTCGACTTTTCGCTCATCGACGTCAATGCACATAACGTCATGGCCAACTTCAGCCAGCACGGCGGCCTGCACCAGACCCACATAACCAATACCAAAAACTGTTACTTTCATGTGAAAATCCTAGTTTTTCAAATTAAGACGAAAGATCACTCAATTATTTCTTATCAGCGGCAACAACCTGTTGCAGCCACTGAGAAAATTCTTTGCCCAGGCTGGCATGGCGCATGCCATATTCCACAAATGCCTGCATGTAACCCAGTTTGTTACCACAATCATGGCTCACGCCTTTCAGGTGATACGCTTCCACCGTTTCCTGCTGCATCAGCATTTCGATGCTGTCAGTCAGCTGAATTTCGTCGCCGGCGCCGGGAGGCGTTTTCGCCAACAGCGGCCAAATATCGGCGGACAGCACGTAACGACCCACGATCGCCAGGTTGGAAGGCGCTTTATCCGGCGACGGCTTCTCGACCACGCTGACCATCGGCGCGCTTTCGCCGGGCTGCAGCTCGACGCCCTTGCAGTCGGCTACGCCGTAGTTTCCGACATCCTTATGCGGCACGGGTTCAACCATGATCTGGCTGACGCCGGTGGCTTCGAAGCGCTGCAGCATGTCGTGCAGGTTGTCTTTTTTCGGATCGGCGCTGTATTCATCGAGGATCACGTCCGGCAATACCACGGCGACCGGCTCATCGCCCACCATCGGGTAGGCGCACATGATAGCGTGCCCCAGGCCTTTGGCATTCCCCTGACGGACTTGCATCACGGTAACGCCTTTCGGGCAGATCGACTGTACTTCATCCAGCAATTGGCGCTTGACGCGTTTTTCCAGCATCGCTTCCAGTTCGAAACTGGTATCAAAATGGTTTTCGATCGAGTTTTTGGAGGAGTGAGTGACCAGCACAATCTCGTTGATCCCTGCCGCAATGCACTCATTGACGACGTATTGGATCAGCGGTTTATCAACCAGCGGCAGCATTTCTTTTGGAATGGCTTTGGTGGCTGGTAACATCCGCGTACCCAAGCCTGCAACCGGGATCACGGCTTTTCTGACTTTGCGATTTACAGCAGGCATTATTTCCTCTCTTAAAGCTAAAGCGCTCATTTTATGAGCTTGGGCTCGATATAAAAAAACCTTCGGAGTATACCAGCTTATGCGCGCCGAGCATTAGCCAGAACACAAATAGAAAACATTTAGGACTATTACCCGTTCTGATAATCGGGAGAATAAATAAACGGTTTAATTACCGATAAGTGAATAGCTTAAGATCTCGCCGCTCGGCGCCCGTTATTCAGCGCTCAGCATCAGCCGCAATCGGCCCCCGCTGCCCCACACCTGACATTGCCAGGCGGTGCAACGTTGACTGATCTGGTTCATGTAGGTCGCCCCCAGCGTCCCCAGCGGTACGCCGTTGCTCAGCTGAATTTGATTATCACCGGTATTGACGTTGGCATGCAGCCCGGCGGACACCAAAATCAGGTTCTTATTTTCGGCGTGATAATATCCCAGCAACAGTGGGAATTGTCCGTCTAATTTCCCCTGCCGCAATAATTGATTAACCTGCTTTAACAATGCTGACATTTGCGGCAGGCGATGTTGCTGATTAGCCAGATGGTCTTGCAGCAACCCATTAAATAATGCGCGTAACAGCAATGCCGCCAATACGCCATTATCACCGGCGCGCGTGACGTCCAGGCAATAGAATGCCAGGTCTTTTTCTGACAACGCGGCAATATCCAGCACCAGGCCGGGATTTTCGCCCGTGGTTAACTGCCGATAGTTGATCCGGCAATGTGCAATGGTCTGCTGTACCGGCGGTTGCAGTTGTTTAAGCAGTTTGACGGCTTCGGAAGGTTTTTTGCTCAGCGCATCCCAATCCTGAAAAAGCTCAACCTCTTCCATCGCCTGGGAGGTGAACATATTGGGGTATAAACACGCCAGCACCGCTTCACGCAGGCGATTGAGATCGGTCAGGGGCTTCAGCAGGACATCCTGTACGCCCAAGCGCAACACCTTGGCAATGTCGGCCATCTTGTCGGTGGCCGAGATCACCAGCACCGGGATCTGCCCTCCCTGCAAACGCAGGTGCTCAACGAATTCGATACCGCCCATTTCCGGCATCGCGAGATCGCACAGAATCAGATCGGGCTTGAAGTCCTCGACGGCACTCAGCGCCTGCAAACCGTTGGTCGCCTCGCCGGTTTCAGCGCCCAGCGAGGTCAAATAACCGACCAGCACGGAACGAAAAACCTGTTCGTCCTCAACGATCAAGATGCGTTTGTGAGTGAGTGGTAATGCCATCAGCCGAGCCTCGTCCCTTTCCATAGTGTAATAGTGGCTCAAAAAGGTCACTTATGCTCGTCTGAATCAGACCGACCGCGCATTGCCAACCGAGAACCGAGAATTATCTATTTTTTATCAACGGCAACAACCGATCCAGTTGTTTTTCCACCGCCAGTAACCCTGCCTCGATCGCTTCATCGGCGCGGTGGAAATCCAGCGTCGAGATTTGCGGGCAAAAAGGTTGGATCAACACGTCCGGCGGATCGCTCGCCATCCGGTTGCGCTTCAGGCGATTTTCCAGCATTTGAATCGAGGTGCCCATAATCTCCATCGCCGTCGGCGCCGTCGTCGGTTTACGCTGTCGCATTCTGCCGACGCGCTCTCTCAGACGCCCGCGCCAGGTATCGGCAGGCGCATCGTCCGAACTTTCGTCCTCAATGCGTACCGAGAACAAATCCTGCTGCATCAGGTGCGCGTCATGCTGCAGATCGACCGCAATGACGATATCGGCGCCCAGCGCCCGGCAAAGCGACACCGGAACCGGATTGACCACCGCGCCGTCCACCAGCCAATAGCCGTCGGCCCACACCGGTGCCAACAGGCCGGGCATGCTGCAAGACGCACGCACCGCCTGATGAATATCGCCTTCGGTCAGCCACAGTTCGCGGCCGGTGCTGAGATTGGTCGTCACGGCGCCGAACTTGAGCGCGCATTCGGCAATATCGTTGATCTTCAACAGCTGTCCGACGGCATTAAACACGCGATCGCCGCGCAACAAGCCACCACGCTGCCAGGAAAAATCCATCAGACGAATCACGTCCCAATAGCTGAATGACCGCACCCACTGCTCCATCGCCGGCAGGCGATGGCTGGCGAACGCCGCGCCCACTAACGCACCGACAGAGCAGCCGGCAACGATATCGACCTCAATTCCCAGTTTCTTTAACGCATTGATCACGCCGATGTGCGCCCAGCCTTTGGCCGAGCCAGCTCCCAACGCCAGTCCGATCTTGATTTGCCGCATAGCGCCATCCTCTCGATAACAGGGGTATCTGCTTTCAGGGTAGATTGTCACTGACGAATATTGTTAGGTAACATATGCGCTAAATTCATTTTCTGCCTCGTCTTCTCAGGAGTTATTTTGCCCGAATCATGCCCATGCGGCAGCGGACTGGCGTATAACGCATGCTGTGCCCCTTTTATCAGCGGCAACCAGCCGGCGCCGACGCCCGGCCAGCTGATGCGTTCACGCTTCACCGCCTATGTGAATCATAACGTCGATTACCTGATCGCCACCTGGCATCCCGACTGCGGCGCTGAAGCCTGGCGCAATGCGATCGTCGACAGCTTTAAAAATACCGAATGGCTGGGCCTGACGATCGTGGAAGAAAAAGCCGGTCATGAGCCGGACGAAGGCTTCGTCGAATTCATCGCCCGTTTTACCGATGGCGAAAGCGGCGAACCGCAGGCGATGCATGAGCGCTCGCGCTTCCTTCGTCGCGATCAACGTTGGTATTATATCGACGGCACTAAACCCCAGCCCGGCAGAAATGCGATTTGTCCCTGCGGCTCAGGGAAAAAATACAAGAAGTGCTGCGGGCGGTAGCGGCCGGCGCTTCACGTTTACGCCTGCGCAGACAGGCCGTTCAGTATCAGACAGGATCCTCAAACCCATGCCACACCAAAATGTACAACGGAAAGTGTTACGCACCATCTGCCCGGACGCCAAAGGGCTGATCGCCAAGATCACCAACATCTGTTACAAGCACGAACTCAATATCGTCCAGAATAATGAGTTCGTCGATCACCGCACCGGGCGTTTCTTCATGCGTACCGAGCTGGAAGGCATTTTCAACGACAACACGCTGCTGGCCGATCTGGACAGCGCGCTGCCGGAAGGTTCGCTGCGCGAGCTGCACAGCACCGGGCGCCGTCGCATCGTGGTGCTGGTCACCAAAGAGGCTCACTGCCTGGGCGACTTGTTGATGAAAAGCGCCTATGGCGGCCTCGACGTTGAAATCGCCGCCGTGATCGGCAACCACGACACGCTGCAAACGCTGGTGGAACGTTTCGATATTCCTTTCCATTTGGTGAGCCACGAAGGCTTGACGCGTGAGCAACACGACCGAGAAATGACGGCCCAGATCGATCAATATCAGCCGGATTACGTGGTGCTGGCCAAATATATGCGCGTGCTGACCCCAGCCTTCGTGCAGCATTATCCGAATCAGGTGATCAACATTCACCATTCGTTCCTGCCGGCATTTATCGGCGCGCGCCCTTATCACCAGGCCTATGAGCGTGGGGTAAAAATCATCGGCGCCACCGCCCACTACGTTAACGACAATCTCGACGAAGGCCCGATCATCATGCAGGACGTGATCCACGTCGATCACACCTATTCCGCCGAGGATATGATGCGCGCCGGGCGCGACGTAGAGAAAAATGTGCTTAGCCGCGCGCTGTATCAGGTGCTGGCGCAGCGCGTCTTCGTTTACGGCAATCGGACCGTTATTCTGTAATCGCTCAATAAATCGGTGCATTTCGTTCAGGGATGCACCGCCAAGAATAAAAAAACGGCAAACGATTCATTTTCTGCATTTCAATGCTTTACACATCCGCTTCATTTGATATGATGCGCCCCGCTTACCGAGACAGCGCTCTCGCAAGCAAGGCCAGTTAAATAGCCATGTAATATGGTGGGGTTCCCGAGCGGCCAAAGGGAGCAGACTGTAAATCTGCCGTCACTGACTTCGAAGGTTCGAATCCTTCCCCCACCACCATCTTTTCTCCGCCAGG
>Ga0153999_1000426_pt1 | contig 18771 bp, 15 predicted proteins | sample TSNC083MetaG_FD_104675 | JGI IMG/M metagenome (GOLD analysis project Ga0153999, IMG submission 104675) | Attine ant fungus gardens microbial communities from North Carolina, USA - TSNC083 MetaG | ecosystem: Host-associated > Fungi > Mycelium > Unclassified | place: USA: North Carolina, Lumber... | reverse complement strand
TGCACCGAGAAATAAAAAACGCTAGTATTATATTCAAAGTTGAGGGAGCCATATGGGTTTGGCTTGTTTGCTTGTATTTTTTATACAATTGGAGGAATGAATTATGAGTGAAAAAATAAGAGTCGGTATTCTTGGTTACGGGAATCTTGGGAAAGGTGCTGAAGCTTCAATCCAGCAACAGCCAGATATGGAGCTTGTTGCAGTCTTTTCAAGAAGATCTCCTGAAAGTGTGAAAACAGCACGTCCAGAAACAAAAGTAATTCACATTGATGATGCTGCGAAACATACAGACGATATCGATGTCTTGCTTCTATGTGGTGGATCTGCGACGGACCTTCCAGAACAGGCTCCGGAGTTTGCGAAGCTGTTTAACACGGTCGATAGTTTTGATACGCATGCACGTATCCCTGAATTTTATGAATCAGTGGACAAGTCTGCTAAGCCAAATGGCAAGACAAGTATTATTTCTGTTGGTTGGGACCCAGGTCTCTTCTCGATCAACCGAGTTTTGTCAGAAAGCTTCTTGCCAGAAGGTGAAACGTATACATTCTGGGGCAAGGGCCTTAGCCAAGGACACTCTGATGCTGTTCGCCGTGTAGAAGGTGTCAAGAACGGTGTACAATATACAATTCCTTCCGAAAAGGCGATTGAAAGCGTGCGTAATGGTGAAAATCCTGAGCTTACTACGAGCGATAAGCATACGCGCGAGTGCTTCATTGTTGCTGAAGAAGGAGCCGATACAGCTAAGATTGAGGAAACAATTAAGACGATGCCTAACTACTTCGATCAGTATGAAACAACAGTCCACTTCATTTCGGAGGATGAATTGAAGCGTGATCACACTGCAATGCCACACGGTGGTTTTGTAATCCGCAGCGGCAAAACAGGTGCAGGCACGAATCAGATCATTGAGTTCAGCTTGAAGCTTGACAGCAATCCTGAATTTACATCAAGTGTACTCGTTGCTTATGCAAGAGCTGCACACCGTATGAACAAAGAAGGAATTACTGGAGCCAAGACTGTTTATGATGTCGCTCCGGCTTATCTTTCACCGCGCAGCAATGCTGATTTGCGCAAAGATTATCTGTAATAGAAATGAACAAAAAGCACGCCTAGTAGGCGTGCTTTTTGTTTTGCTCATAAATCATATCGTTTTTATCGGGAAAGGGTTGACAGGAGAAGCGTTGTAAAGTAGTATCTATTTAACTCAAGAAAATATTCAGTTTATTTGAAAGTTTGCAAGTATACTGTCTCGGAAATGTTCATAATTTTAGGCTCTTGCGATATTAGGCAATGCCTGAATTTAAAAGTCGTCATTAAATCCAAGTAATTTTATAAGTTATTGTAAATATAATGTGAAGAAATAGGATTTGTGCTGGAGGGTGCTATGGCTAAAGTTGATGAGAATAAACTCCACTACATTTTGTCCACTATTCAAGAATTGGAATATGGATCTGTCAGTATTACGATACATGATAATGAAATTACTCAAGTTGATTCAACTGAAAAGAGGCGCTTTCCGCCTGTTAAGAAGGAAACAAAGCGCAGATAGCAGAGTTGGTAATGTATAAACAAGGCCAGCTGCTAATAGGATGAAAGAGGTGCTTGTACATGACGAAATCCGAAAACATTGTTTGGCATGATTCTGAAATTACGAAACAGCAGCGTCAGGAAAGGAACGGACATAAGGGAGCAGTTATCTGGTTTACAGGATTGTCTGGCTCAGGGAAATCTACTATTTCTGTCGCTTTAGAAAATGCGCTATTCGAAAAAGGAATTAGGGCTTATCGACTTGATGGGGATAATATTCGCCACGGGCTGAATAGAAACCTCGGGTTCAGTGCAGAAGATCGAACTGAGAATATTCGCCGTATTGGTGAGGTTTCTAAGCTAATGCTCGATGCTGGGCTGTTTACTTTGACAGCGTTTATCTCTCCTTACAAGGAAGATCGTGATCAAGTCAGGGAATTGGTTGAAGCTGGTGAATTTATCGAAGTTTATGTGAAAGCTAGTGTTGAAACGTGTGAGTCGCGTGATCCAAAGGGACTTTACAAAAAAGCCCGCAACGGTGAAATCAAGAATTTTACTGGCATTGACGCGCCTTATGAAGAACCGGCTAAACCAGAGATTGTATTGGATACAAACACTTCTAGTGTGGAAGAATCTGTTGCCCAGATATTAGAATATCTTGAAGCTGGTAATTACTTCAAAGCATAACTGAATATTTAATGCTTACTGGACAACTGGAGGCGGCTTAGAAACCTGGCAATCTCGTGTTGCCCGGTTTAAGCCGCTTTTATTTTAAATATGCAAAAGCTTTTGGAAGGGGAGATTCACATGGCAAAACCAACATTTGAAAACTGGTATGAGCATGATGCGTTTTCCATAGATAACGAAACAAAAGGAGCCCTGAATGTATTAGAGTGGGCCTATGCTAACTACGATGATGAGTTGATCTATGCATGCAGTTTCGGTGTGGAAGGTATTGTCATGCTGGATTTGATTACGCAGGCGAAGGCGGATGCAAAAGTCGTATTTCTTGATACAGGTCTGCATTTTGCAGAAACGTATGAATTAATTAATCGTGTTAAAAGGCGTTACCCCGAATTGCGAATTGAAATGAAAAAACCGGATATGACGGTTGAGCAACAAGCAGAGAAATTCGGAGACAAACTATGGGAAACACAGCCCAACCGCTGCTGTCACTATCGAAAGGTCGTGCCGCTCCAAGAAGTTCTAAGCGGAGCAACAGCATGGCTTTCAGGATTGCGTAGATCCCAAGGGCCTTCGCGTGCCAATACTAATTTTGTCAATCTGGATGAGAATTTCGAGTCTGTCAAAATCTGTCCGCTGATTCATTGGTCTTGGGAAGATATATGGGATTATGTGAAATTGCATGACTTACCATACAATCCGCTTCATGACAATGGTTTCCCAAGTATAGGATGTGCCCCGTGCACATTACCAGGAAATATGAAAACGGGTGGCAGAGATGGACGCTGGTCGGGTAATCAGAAAACCGAATGTGGCCTTCATTTGAAACAACAATAGCGGCAACAATGATTGCAAATATATAAATAACTTTGGGGATATGGGGTGGGAAAAGTGCAATTGCAAGTTACAAATAGCCCTTTTAATCAAGAGCAAGTTGAATTGCTGAACAAAATTTTACCGAGTTTAACTGGCGAGCAGCGTTATTGGCTCAGTGGCTATCTAACTGCTGCACCGTTTGCTGGACAGGCTGAAGCTGGTGCGACACTGCAAGTTGTTCCAACAGCACAAGGATCCGTTCAGACAGCAACTAAGGAAATAACTGTGCTTTATGGAACACAGACGGGCAACTGTCAGAGTCTTGCTGAAGGTTTTTCAAAGCAACTTGAAGAACGTGCCTATGACGTTAAAACAAGTTCTATGAACGATTTCAAGGCAAGGGATCTTAAGAAACTCACTAATTTAATTATCGTTGTTAGCACACATGGTGAAGGAGATCCACCGGATGATACGCTTCAATTCCATGAATTCCTAAAGGGTAAGCGTGCACCGAAGCTGGATGAATTGAACTATTCCGTTCTGGCATTAGGCGACAGTTCGTATGAATTCTTCTGTCAGACAGGTAAAGACTTCGATGAGCGTTTAGAAGAACTTGGTGCGAAGAAACTCGCGGCAAGAGTCGATTGTGACCTTGACTTTGATGAACCTGCAGCTGATTGGTTTGCTGAGGTAGTTGGTAAGCTGGAAGAACAGACTGGTGGCAGTGCCGCTGCAACGGGTTCAGGAGTTATTACAGGTGCTCCGGCTGCTTCTGCATACTCTCGTACAAATCCATTTAAAGCAGAAGTACTTGAGAATATCAATTTAAACGGACGTGGATCCAATAAGGAGAACCGTCACATTGAGATCTCTCTAGAAGGTTCAGGGCTCTCATTTGAACCTGGAGACAGTGTAGGAATTTATCCGCAAAATGATCCGATACTTGTTGATGAATTAATCAAGGAATTGAATTGGGATGCGGAAACACCTATTAGTGTGAAAAAAGATGAAGCAGATTGGGCTTTGCGTGATACATTGCTTACCCATTTTGAGATTACAGTTGTTACAAAACCGCTTTTGCAAAAGATTGCGGCACTTACATCAAATGAAGAAATCAAGCTTTTGCTTGAAGATGAAGATGATCAGAAATTGCGTGATTACATATATGGTCGCGACTTGCTTGATGTAATTAAGGATTACTCTTTGCAAGGCATTCCGGCAGATAAATTAACAAGTGTTCTGCGTAAAATGCCTGCGCGTCTCTATTCCATTGCAAGCAGCTATCAGGCTAATCCAGATGAAGTGCATCTCGTTATTGGAACGGTTCGTTATGAAGCACATGAGCGTGAACGTGCTGGTGTCTGCTCTGTTCAAGTAGCAGAACGTATTGAGCCAGGTGACGAATTACCAATCTATATTCAGAAAAACAACAACTTCCGTCTTCCAGAAAACCCTGAAACACCAATTATCATGGTTGGACCGGGTACTGGAATTGCTCCATTCCGTTCGTTTATGGAAGAGCGTGACGAAACCGGTGCAAATGGCGATTCATGGTTATTCTTTGGGGATCAGCATTTTGTTACCGATTTCCTGTATCAGGTTGAGTGGCAGCGTTGGTTAGAAGATGGCGTGTTGACGAAGCTCGATGTTGCTTTCTCTAGAGATAGCGACGAGAAGGTATACGTACAGCACCGTATGAAGGAATCTAGTAAGGAATTGTATGAATGGCTTGAAAGAGGAGCAATTCTTTATATTTGTGGTGATGAAGAGCATATGGCACACGATGTGCATCAGACATTGCTTGAGATTATTGAACAAGAAGGAAATAAAACACCTGAAGAAGCTGCAGCTTATATTGCAGAATTGCAATCAGATAAGCGATATCAGCGTGATGTTTACTAAGGATTTGAAGAAAGGAGCATAAACATGTCAGATATTAAAATAGATCCAAATATTGATCACGGTCCTCCGAGTGATGTAGAGGATATAAAGGTTGAAAGTAACTATTTGCGCGGTTCTTTGGCTGAGATGATTGAAGAGCCAATCAGTGCAGGAATCCCTGACAGTGATAATAGACTTATGAAGTTCCACGGAAGTTATATGCAGGATGATCGTGATTTACGTGCGGAACGTCAGCGTCAAAAACTCGAGCCAGCGTATCAATTCATGCTTCGAGTACGCGCGCCAGGTGGTGTGTCCACTGCTAAACAATGGCTTGTTATGGATGAATTGGCTCATAAATATGGTAATGGCACGCTAAAGTTGACAACGCGCCAAGCATACCAAATCCATGGCATTTTGAAATGGAATATGAAAAAGACAATTCAGGATATAAATGCATGTATGATGGATACGCTTGCTGCCTGCGGTGATGTGAATAGAAACGTGATGTGTAATCCGAACCCTTACCAATCTGAGGTTCATCAAGAAGTGTATGAATGGTCAAGCAAGCTGAGTGCATATTTGTCACCACGCACAAACGCTTATCATGAAATTTGGCTTGATGGGGAGAAAGTTGAAGATTCAAAGGAAGAGCAAGAGCCAATGTACGGTAAAGTATATTTACCAAGAAAGTTCAAGATCGGTATTGCTGTTCCACCTTCAAATGACGTAGATGTATTCTCACAAGATCTTGGTTATATTGCTATTCTAGATGAAAACGGCAAGCTGAAAGGGTTCAACGTCTCAGTAGGCGGAGGCATGGGCATGACCCATGGCGACACAGCGACTTACCCGCAACTTGGTCGCATCATTGGTTTTGTAACGCCTGATAAAATTATTGAATTAGCCGAAACCATTATTACTATTCAGCGTGACTATGGAAACCGTTCAGTGCGAAAGAATGCTCGATTCAAGTATACGATTGATGCGCGTGGTATGGACTGGTTTAAGGGAGAGCTGTATAGCAGACTTGGCTGGGAGCTTGATGCAGCGAAGGACTTCCACTTCGATCATAACGGTGATCGTTACGGCTGGGTGAAGGGTGTTAATGATAAGTGGCATTTGACACTATTTATCCAAAATGGCCGTATCAAAGATGAAGATGGCTATCCATTGATGACAGGCCTTCGAGAAATCGCGAAGATCCACAGTGGCGATTTCCGATTATCAGCTAACCAGAACCTTGTTATTGCGAATATTCCTGAAGATCAGAAGGATGCAATTGATGAATTGGTTCAGAAATACAATTTGACAGCTGGTGAGCATTATTCAGCTCTGAAGCGCAACTCAATGGCTTGCGTTGCACTTCCTACCTGTGGTCTTGCCATGGCTGAAGCCGAACGTTATTTACCGGAACTTGTAGACAAAATCGAAGTTCTTTTGGAAGAGAATGGCTTGCGTGAAGAAGAAATTGTAATTCGTATGTCTGGTTGCCCGAATGGCTGCTCGCGTCCGGCTCTCGGAGAAATTGCCTTTATTGGAAAGGCGCCAGGGAAATACAATATGTACCTTGGTGCAGGATTCTCAGGTGATCGCTTGAATAAAATGTACCGTGAGAACATTGGTGAAAAAGAAATTCTTTCAGAACTTGGAGTAATCTTCAAACATTATGCAAAAGAACGTGAAACAGACGAGCATTTCGGCGACTTCACGATTCGAGCAGGATACGTGAAAGCAACAACTAACGGAATGAATTTCCACGCTTAAATATGGGAGGCAACAAAATGGGACTTAGTGAACCGCATGGCGGCATATTGATTAATCGCACAGAATTGGGCAAAGATTTGTCATCACTTGAGCAGTCAATAGAACTGGATGCAATGGCACTTAGTGATCTTGAATTGCTTGGTACGGGTGCATACAGCCCGCTTACAGGTTTTATGAACAAGGAAGATTACGATGCTGTTGTGAGTGATATGCGTCTATCAACTGGTGAACCTTGGAGTATTCCAATTACACTTCCTGTAACCGCTGAACAACAGAAATCTTTGAAAATCGGCAATGAGGTAAAACTTGTTCATAACGGAGAAATCTATGGATCTATTAAGATTAACGACAAGTTTGCGCCAGATAAACAGAAAGAAGCTGAACTAGTTTACCAAACAACGGAAACTGCGCATCCAGGCGTCAAGAAGATGCTTGAGCGTCCAGACTTCTATATTGGCGGCGAGATCACACTTGTGAAACGTGTTGCTGATCCTGAATTTGCAGCGTATTATTTCGACCCTGAACAGACAAGAGAAATCTTTGGTCAAAAGGGATGGAATACTGTTGTTGGTTTCCAGACACGCAATCCGGTTCACCGAGCCCATGAATACATTCAGAAGTCAGCACTGGAAATTGTTGATGGATTATTCCTAAATCCACTTGTTGGAGAAACCAAATCTGATGATATCTCAGCACCAATTCGTTTAGAAAGCTATGAAGTTTTGCTTGAAAACTATTACTCAAAAGACCATGTATTCCTTGGTGTATTCCCGGCTGCAATGCGTTATGCGGGGCCAAGAGAAGCTATATTCCATGCAATGGTACGTAAAAACTTCGGGTGTACACATTTCATCGTTGGGCGTGATCATGCTGGTGTTGGTGATTACTATGGCACATATGATGCACAGAAAATATTCAGCCATTATACAAAAGAAGAGCTCGGCATTACACTTCTTTTCTTTGAACATAGTTTCTATTGCGAGGCCTGCGGCAATATGGCTACAGCTAAAACGTGTCCTCATGATCATGATCAGCATGTTATTCTATCGGGTACGAAGGTACGAGAAATGTTGAGAAATGGTGAACATCCACCTGCTACATTCAGCCGTTCAGAAGTTGTGGAAGTGCTTATTAAAGGGATGAAGAACACAGAAGTCCCATCATAAATTGGTTTGATCGATCAAGGCGTTAGCAAACACGCATGATCAGGAAGGGAGAGGGAGCAATTGAGCAAAGTTTATCTAGTTGGCGCAGGTCCGGGAGATGCTGATTTGATTACGGTAAAAGGCCTTAGGAGCATTCAGGAAGCAGATGTAATTCTTTATGATCGACTTATTAATAGAGAATTGCTAGAAAATGCAAAGGAAGGCGCCCAGCTAATTTATTGTGGCAAGCTCCCTAACTATCATGCGATGAAGCAGGAAACGATTAATCATTTCCTTGTGAAGCACGCCAAGCAAGGCAAGGTAGTAACAAGGCTTAAAGGTGGAGATCCGTTTATATTCGGAAGGGGAGCGGAAGAAGCCGCTGCGCTTCGGGAAAATGGTATTCCATTCGAGGTGGTGCCTGGTATTACATCAGGCATCGCTGCCCCTGCCTATGCGGGGATCCCAGTTACTCATCGCGAACTTAGCTCTAGCTTTGCTATTGTTACAGGTCACTCCCAAGAAGGAAAAGAAGAAGCTGTGAAGTGGGAAAGTCTTGCGAAAGGCATCGATACATTGGCCATTTATATGGGGGTTGGCAACTTGTCTTATATCACAGATCAGCTTATTTCAAATGGGAAGAGTGTTGAAACACCAGTAGCACTTATTCATTGGGGTACGACCCGGAATCAGGAGACAGTAACAGGAACACTTGGCAATATTGTTGAAGTAGCGACTCGTGAAAAGGTTAAGAATCCGAGCATGATAGTAGTTGGGGAAGTCGTAAAACTTCGTGAAGAGCTACAATGGTTTGAAGAGCAGCTTGTGGAGAACGAAGCGCTTGTCTGATTATTGCATCAAGGAGGCGTAGCATAATGGAAGCTGTTTTATACGTTGGCCATGGCACCCGTGTTGCGAAGGGTGTACAGGAGGCTCTGGACTTTATTGAAAGAGGTAAGAAAGGTGTAAAAGCACCTATTCAAGAAACTTGTTTTTTGGAATTGGTCGAGCCAGATATTATTGAAGGTGTCAGGCGATGTGTAGAAAAAGGAGCAACAGTTATTTCTATCGTACCAATTCTGCTTCTCACAGCGATGCATGCAAAAACAGACATTCCGGATGAATTGGAAAAAGCGAAAAAGCTTTATCCCCATATTAAATTCAAATATGGTCGTCCATTCGGGATTCATGAGAAAATTACTCAAGCACTTGTAGATCGTATTCACGAGAAAGACAAAGCACCAGGACCTGAAGACATGGTGCTCATTGTCGGAAGAGGCAGCAGTGACCCTGATGTGAAGAGAGATTTAACAGAAATTGCTGAGAACTTGGAGGAACTTCATTCTTTCAAGAAGGTTGCTATCAGTTTCATGTTCGGAGCTGCTCCGAGACTGAGAAATGGCCTTGTTTCTGCGCAGGCAATTGGAGCAAAGAAGGTATTTATTGTACCTTATCTACTATTTAGTGGGCTTGTCATGCGTGATATTGAAGAGGAACTTGCTAAATTGCCAGAGAGTAATCAGCAGTTTATTTTATGCGAGAGCCTTGGCTACCATCCAAGAGTTTCTGAGGTGTTGCAGGAACGCACGAATGAATTACTTGAAGAGCAACTTGTGGAAGTGTATTAGGAGCGGCTAGTGGAGGCTTATCCAATAACACTGCACATAGAGGGAAAAAAAGCTGTCGTCATTGGCGGCGGATCTGTGGCTTTTCGCAAAATTAAGCGACTTCTATCTTCCGGGGCACACGTAACTGTCGTCAGCCCTGATATTTGTACAGGTGTACACGAATTGTATACAGCTGGGAAACTGTCGTGGCAGTCTAAGATTTTTGAAGAAGAAGATCTTGAAGAAGCTTTAATTGTCATGGCGGCTTCAGGTACGAAGAGCGTAAATGCATCAGTTGCAGCAGCAGCAAAGCCCTATCAGTTAGTAAATATAGTTGATGATCCACATGCTGGGAATTTTCATGTGCCTGCGTCACTCACCCGTGGCAAACTTACTATTTCAATTGCGACAGATGGTGCAAGTCCGATTCTTGCTAGAAAACTTCGTGATGAAATAGATCAGCAGTTTGAACACGATTTCGCAAATTATATGGATTTTCTTGATAAAGTCAGACAAAAAGTAGTACATAGCTTAGAACTAGATAGGAAATCTAAGAAAGATATTCTGGAATATGCAGCAAGTCATGAATGTCGTCAATCTTCGAGTCAGCAGCAATCTCTGTTATTTTATCTGCATTTACTTACTTTCACTAAGCAATCTCCAAACTCTATCAAAGCAGAAACTTAAATGAATATTTCAGATTTGGTAAACTTGTAGGAGTTTTAAAAAGATTACAAAAAAAGCCTTGCATAAACCTAAGAAAACAGATATGATATATTCAAATTTAATATTAAGTTAAAAGATTCAATTTTCTTATCAAGAGAGGTGGAGGGACTGGCCCTGCGAAGCCTCGGCAACCGTCTGCTTATAGCAGTCAAGGTGCCAATTCCAACAAGTTTATAACTTGGGAGATGAGAGGAGTCCTTGAGTATATAGATTAAAGGCCCCTTTTTTTTCGAAGGTGGCTCTTTTTTTGCAGGATTTCCTCTTTCAGAAAATAGCGAGAGGAGCTTTGGAGATGACATTGCGAACTGAAACAGTGCTAGTACAGATTGGCAACAGAAAAGAAGAGCCGCTTAATTCTATTAATACACCACTATACTTTTCAACGGCTTACAGACATGAGAACACTAAGAATGAGAGTGTTGGAGGCTATGATTACATCCGCACCGGTAATCCGACCCGCGATGTTCTCGAAGATGCCATTGCAACACTTGAAAATGGTGATAGAGGTTATGCCTGTAGTTCCGGTATGGCAGCTATGCAACTCGTTTTTGCATTATTCCAAAAAGACGATCACTTTGTATCATCACGTGATTTGTATGGTGGTTCTTACAGACTGTTTGAATTGTATGAGAAGAATTACGGATTCAACTTCAGCTACTGGGATGATGATGACTATGAGAAGCTTGAGAGCCTAATTACAGACAAAACTAAAGCACTATTCATAGAAACACCAACAAATCCATTAATGCGTTCGGTTGATATTAAGAAGATCACGAAAATTGCCAAAAGACACGGTATCATGACGATTGTCGATAATACACTTTACACACCGCTTCTGCAGAAACCACTTGATGATGGTGCAGATATTGTCATTCACAGTGCGACTAAATATCTGGCAGGACATAACGATGTACTGGCGGGTCTAGTAGCTGCAAAGGGTGAAGCACTTTGTGAGGAACTTTTCCAGTTGCATAATGCAATCGGCGCTGTACTTGCTCCATTCGATTGTTGGAGCACCATCCGAGGGATGAAGACACTTGCTCTTCGCATGAAACAACATGAAAGCAACGCAAAACAGGTCAAAGTGTTTCTTGAAGGTCATCCACTTGTAACAAATGTTCTCTATCCAGGCAAGGGCGGAATGCTCAGCTTTGAAATTGAAAGTGAAGAGTTAGTCGTACCTTTCCTTAGAGCAATCAACTTGTTCACATTTGCTGAAAGTCTTGGTGGTGTCGAAAGTTTGATTACATATCCTGTCACACAAACACATATGGATATACCTCGGGAGACCCGTGAAGCTTACGGATTATCAAATAACTTGCTGCGTGTGTCTGTCGGTATTGAAGATGCGCAGGATTTGATAGATGACCTTAACCAGGCTTTGAATAAAGTTGGTGCAAAGGAAGTGCAAAACAATTGAAACTGCTGGAAGCACTGAAAGAACGAATCCTTATTGGCGATGGTGCGATGGGAACACTTCTTTACTCGTATGGTGTTGATCGCTGCTTCGAGGAATTGTGCTTGACGCATCCTGACCAGGTTTTAAATGTACACCGTGCCTATGTGGAAGCGGGAGCCGATGTCATCCAGACGAATACGTATGGTGCGAACTATATTAAACTGGCAAGATACGGTCTCGAAGATCATGTGAAACAAATAAATGAAGCGGCTGTACGACTTGCAAGAGAAGCAGCCGGTGACAAGGGATTTGTTGTCGGTACTATTGGCGGAATTCATGGTACGCAGTCGCTGCTAGGTTCTAAAGAAGAAATCAAGAGAAGCTTCAGGGAACAGTTGTATTGCCTCTTGATGGAGAAAGTTGACGGTATATTACTTGAAACTTATTACGATCTTGATGAGCTAACAATGGTATTGGATATTGCACGGGAGATTACTGATCTTCCGATTATCGCTAATGTGTCAATGCATGAAGCAGGAACGCTGGAGAATGGGATGCCCTTAGCAAAAGCGCTGCAACAGCTTGAAAAACATGGAGCAAATGTTGTCGGTATTAACTGTCGACTCGGTCCGTATCATATGGTTCGTTCACTTGAGGAAGTGCCGCTTCTGGATCGTGCTTTTTTGGCAGCTTATCCAAACGCAAGTCTTCCCGCATATAGCGAAGGTAAATTGGAGTACGTTAATCATCCCGACTATTTCAGGAAATGTGCACAGGACTTTAGAGATGAAGGTGTTCGTCTAATTGGTGGTTGCTGTGGAACAACACCTGAACATATTCGCGCACTTGCTGAAGGAGTTAGAGGTGTAACGCCGCTTGCTGAGAAGCAGGTTGAAGAGAAGCCGCACCCGATTGCGGTAAGAGAAGCGCGCAAAAAACCAGAGAAGCCGCTTCATGAAATTGCTAAGAAGCGACATTCGGTCATTGTTGAATTGGATGCGCCAAAACACCTTCACACGGAAGAATATATTGAGGGTGTAAGGGCATTGAAGGAAGCAGGAGTAGATGCAGTAACACTTGCTGATAACTCGCTGGCCAGTCCACGAATTTGCAATGCAGCGATTGCCACACTTGTACAGCAAGAAGTTGGCTTGCGTCCACTTGTACACTTGACCTGCCGGGATCGCAATTTGATTGGTCTTCAATCTCATCTGATGGGACTGCATACACTCGGTATGCATGATGTGCTTGCTATTACAGGTGATCCAACTAAGATAGGTGATTTCCCGGGAGCTACATCTGTTTTTGATGTAACGTCATTCGAACTGATTAAATTAATTAAACAGTTTAATAAAGGTACTTCCTTCTCAGGTAAGTCACTGAAAAAATCTACAAGTTTTTCTGTAGCAGCAGCATTTAATCCGAATGTAGCCAACATGGAACAAGCGGTGAAGCGTCTGGAACGTAAAATAAGCTTCGGAGCAGATTATTTCTTGACCCAACCTGTGTATAGTAAGGAAACAATCGTCGAGCTTGCTAATGCAACAAAACATATTGAAGAACCAATTTATATTGGAATCATGCCTCTGACATCTTCAAGAAATGCGGAGTTCCTACACAATGAAGTGCCAGGTATTAAGCTGACAGATGATGTAAGAGACCGGATGCAAGCTGCAAAAGGTGATAAAGATAAATCTATAGAAATTGGTATTGATATTTCAAAAGATTTACTTGATACAGCTTTGGAACACTTCAAAGGTATTTACTTGATCACTCCATTCATGCGCTACGATGTGAGCGTGAGACTTGTTGAATACATTAATAGCAAGTTGAATAAAGACTTGAAGGGGGTGCATGCCGGCGACGTTCAGCACACATGAACACAAGTAAAGATAAATGCTTAGTTGCATTTAATCATATTCAAAACAAGAATCTATTAACCAACCAGGGAGGAAACAAAATGTCTAAAGTAATCAGCTCAAGCTTGGGTTATCCAAGAATCGGTGAAAAAAGAGAATGGAAAAGAGCGCTTGAAAGCTATTGGAATGGTGAGAGCACTCAGGAAGAACTAATTGCAAAGACAGACGAAATCCGTCTTAATAACTTGAAGAAACAGAAAGACCTCGGCCTGGATTTGATTCCTGTCGGAGAATTTTCTCTATATGATCATGTGCTTGATACGTCAGCTACATTCGGCATCGTGCCAGAACGTTATGACTACAATGGCGGACAAGTAAGTATTGACACATACTTCGCAATGGCGCGTGGCGTTAAAGATGCTGTTGCATCTGAGATGACAAAATGGTTCAATACGAACTATCATTACATGGTTCCTGAACTTGATAATGCGAAGCCTACATTGGTTGAAAACCGTGCGCTTAAGTATTACAAAGAAGCAAAAGAAAAGCTTAACATTGATGGAAAGCCAGTAATCCTTGGTCCGATTACATACTTGAAGCTTTCTAAAGGTTATGAGCCAGAGAACTTCGCAACACTTCTTAATCAGTTCGTACCACTTTACGTACAGATTTTGAAAGAGCTTGCTGAAGCTGGTGCAACTTGGGTTCAAATCGATGAGCCAATCTTCTCAACAAATGCTTCAAGCGAAGTCATTGACTTTGCTAAAGAAGTTTACAGTACATTCAGCAAAGAAGTACCTGGAATCAACATCATCTTCCAAACATACTTCGAGCGCTTGTTCAACTACAAGGAAATCACTGAGCTTCCAGTTGCTGCGATTGGTATTGATTTCGTTCACGGCAAAGAATCTCTTGCTCAGCTTAAAGAGCATGGCTTCCCTAAAGACAAAGTTCTTGCTGCCGGTGTGGTTGATGGTCGTAACGTATGGCGTGCAGACTTGGATGCGAAATTTGATCTTGTTGAAGCGATTAAGGAACACGTTTCTGCAGATCGCTTGATTGTTCAGCCTTCTTGTACTGTACTTCATGTACCAGTATCAAAGAAGCATGAAGAGAAGCTTGATTCTGTTATTCTTGGTGGATTGTCATTCGCTGATGAAAAACTTCAGGAAATCGTTGCACTTACAAAAGCTGCAAACGAAGGGAAAGACGCTGTAAAATCTGCATTTGAAGATAGCAAGCAAGCTCTTGAAGCTGTAAATGCAAGCCATCGTTCTAATGAAGATGTTAAGAAGAGCACTGCCAATCTTACAGCAGCAGATGCAGATCGCGCACAACCATTCGCTGAGCGCATTAAAGCCCAAGATGAACGTTTCAACTTGCCGCTTCTTCCTACAACAACGATTGGTAGCTTGCCACAGACGGCTGTTGTTAAGCAGACTCGTACTAAATGGCGCAAAGGTGAAATTTCAAATTCTCAGTACGAGCAGTTTGTTAACGATAACATCAAGAAGTGGGTTGAAATCCAAGAAGAACTTGATATCGACGTTCTTGTCCATGGTGAGTTCGAGCGTAACGATATGGTTGAGTACTTTGGTGAGAAGCTTAAAGGCTTTGGCGTTACGGAGTTTGGCTGGGTTCAGTCTTACGGTTCACGTTGTGTTAAGCCACCACTTATCTTCGGTGATGTTTATTGGGAAGAGCCAATCACAGTTAAAGAAAGTGTTTATGCACAGTCACTTACAAGCCGCCCAATGAAAGGTATGCTTACAGGTCCTTGCACAATCTTGAACTGGTCATTCGTACATGATAATGCTTCTGAAGCAACAGTCATGAACCAGATCGGCTTGGCAATTCGCAAAGAGATCGAAGCACTTGAAGAAGCGGGAATCAAAATTATCCAAGTTGATGAGCCAGCACTTCGTGAAGGTCTTCCATTGGATAAAACTAAGTGGAATGAATATCTTGACGCTGCAGCTTATGCATTCCGTCTTTCAACTGCGACAGTTCAGGCTGATACGCAAATTCATACGCATATGTGCTATTCGAACTTTAAAGATATCTTCGATGCAATCGATGCACTTGACGCTGACGTAATCTCAATCGAGACTTCGCGCAGCCATGGTGAACTCGTACAAACATTTGAAGATAACACATATACAAAAGAAATTGGACTTGGAGTTTACGATATCCACAGCCCACGAGTTCCAAGCGTAGATGAAGTGAAGCACAATATCACTAGAGCGCTTAATACAATTTCACCAAAACAGTTCTGGGTTAACCCTGACTGTGGCCTGAAGACACGAAAAGAAGAAGAAACAATTGCTGCACTTAAAGTGATGGTCGAAGCTGCTAAAGAAGCACGCAAGGAAGTTTACCAGAAACAGCAGTAATTATATAAATAGAGCCTCCAGGCAATTAAGCCTGGAGGCTCTATTATTTTTAAGAGAACCAACCTTTGACCTTTGTAAGAAATGTTTTGTCCTGCTTGGATTCTTCTTTAAAGGATTCTTCCTTCACATTTATTAAATAGATCTCTTCTCGTTCAATCGGCTTGTCCAATGTCAGCACAGCGCCGATATCTGAACTTTTTTCCTCATTTGCAATAGAGGTGTAGGGAATGTGATGCAATTTTGCAAGATTCTTGAGCTCTTTAAAATAACTGTAGTTGAGTTGGCCATTCATAAGCAGCTTTGCATCAGGATTTTCTACCATTTCTTTCTTTATTTCTTGTAAACCTCTACCTTGAATAACGTCACCAGTTGTTAAAGCAAGAAGGACCCTTTCTCTTAATGTACCTAAGAACTGATCCCTTTCTCCTTGTTTTGGAAGTTTTGTTCCATAAATACCTTCTTTTAAATAATCTTCTGTGTTTTTGTTAACCAATATTCTCACCCTTTTATTTGAAACTCATATTTAAATCTCTATTTATAGTATACATTTTTGCTCAACAGAATCCAAAAGTCATCTTTTAATATAACTGAATAAGCACAAAGATTTAGAAAAATCCCAAATATACATATTGACTGTTTAATCAAAAAGCTGTATGATTGACGGAACATATTAAACAACACTACACACTTTCTTGAATGAAAGGGAGTGAGCGAGTGTTGTTTTATCAATTCAATTTAGATTTTTCTAAAAATTTAAACAAAAGAAAGGAGTGCTTACGTATGAACGACCAATGGATTTATCTAAACGACAAGTTCGTTAAAAAAGACGAAGCCGTTGTTTCTGTTTTTGATCATGGGTTTTTATACGGAGACGGCGTTTTTGAAGGCATCCGAGTCTACAGTGGGAATATTTATCGTCTGAATGAACACCTAGATCGCTTATATGCATCTGCACATTCGATTATGCTGCAAATTCCATACAGCAAGGAGGAATTCACGCAAGTCATTATCGATACAATTAAGAAAAATAAATTGTACAGTGCATATATCCGAGTTGTTGTTTCAAGAGGACCTGGTAATCTTGGTCTCGATCCGCGAAATTGTACGGCGCCTAGTATCATCGTGATTGCGGAAGCACTCTCCATCTATGCAGAAGCGCTCTATGAAAATGGTTTAAAAATGGCGTCTGTCGCAACTAGAAGGAATCGACCGGATGTATTGAGTCCGCAAGTAAAGTCACTTAACTACCTGAATAACATTATTGTAAAACTTGAATCAATCCAGGCAGGTGCGGATGAGGCACTGATGCTGAATGATCAAGGATATGTAACAGAAGGTTCTTCTGATAATATCTTTATTATTAAAAATGGTGTAATTAAAACACCGCCAGTTTTTCTGGGAGCACTTGAAGGAATTACGCGAAATGCGATAATCGATCTAGCTAAAGAGAATGGTTATACACTTGAAGAATCACCATTTACTAGACATGATGTTTATATCGCTGATGAGGTGTTCTTAACAGGTACTGCTGCTGAAGTTATACCAGTTGTCAATGTTGACCAGAGAGTAATTGGTACAGGCAAGCCAGGTCCAGTTACGAACGACTTGCTGAAAGCTTTCCGCGATTCTGTTGAGAAGGATGGAGTCAAATGTTATACGGAAAGTGAAGTCAAAGAACTTATTGGTTAATTAATCAGAATTGGTGTCAAATTTCGTCAAATCATGTATAATGTTTTTGAGTGGGATATAGATTTTTTATTAGTATACCCGTCTCAAATCATTTTATTCCTGCATATCGAATATTTATTCGAATAGTATGGAAATGTACACTGAAATTTCAGAAAATATTATTTATTGTAATCATAATTAATTTTCAATGCAGGGGTTAACTGCTGAATACGAGATAAAATGATGACGGGAAATGAATCAGGAAAAAGGTGGACACAGAGATCTGAATGAAGCTGAGAATTCGGAATCACCTTCCTTTTTTAATCCTCCCCGAGTGTTACGCAGAACAGATTAATTCTTATTAAGCGTGGCCAGGTGTGAGAATCACCTGTTACCAAAAGAAGCCGGAAAATACCGGTTCATAAGTCAGTTGCTGAAAGGTTTCTGAAAACTTGGGTGGTACCGTGAAAGTGATTGAACTCTTTTCGCCCCAAAAATTCCGAATATATTTGATAGTGCGAGAATTTAGGGTGAGGAGAGATTTTTTATTTTAACCACCAGTTGAAATTCGTCCAATCATTGAATAGATACTAAATTTCAATATTTGGTCGCTAAACAAGGAGGAAGAGAGAGGGTATGGAAATGAAGCGGGAAATAAACGAAGCAAATCAGCCGAGGAATGGCGCCGATCTGTTTGTCTGGTCTCTGGTTGATGCGGGTGTAGATACGCTCTTCGGATACCCGGGCGGCGCTGTACTTCCAATCTATGATGCTTTGTACAGAAACCAAGCCTCTTTCAAGCATATACTTTCCCGACATGAACAAGGCTCAATTCATGCGGCTGAAGGCTACGCAAGAACAACGGGAAAGCCGGGCGTTGTACTGGCAACCTCAGGACCAGGTGCGACAAATCTTATCACAGGTATCGCCGATGCAATCATGGATTCAATTCCACTTGTCATCTTCACTGGTCAGGTTGCACATCATGTAATTGGGACGGATGCATTCCAAGAGTCCGATATTATGGGCATCACTACACCGATTACGAAATATAACTATCAAGTTGAAAAACTATCAGATCTTCCAAGAGTAATCAAAGAAGCGTTCTATATTGCAACAACAGGACGTCCGGGACCAGTTTTAATCGACATCCCGAAAAACATCTCCGAAGAACTTTCAGGAGAAGAGTTCAGCAGCGATTTCTATTTGCCTGGCTATCAGCCGACAACGAAGCCGAATCCATTGCAAATTGTTAAGTTGGCAGATGCGCTTTCAAAAGCGAAGAAGCCTGTTGTT
>Ga0153999_1000425_pt1 | contig 18835 bp, 16 predicted proteins | sample TSNC083MetaG_FD_104675 | JGI IMG/M metagenome (GOLD analysis project Ga0153999, IMG submission 104675) | Attine ant fungus gardens microbial communities from North Carolina, USA - TSNC083 MetaG | ecosystem: Host-associated > Fungi > Mycelium > Unclassified | place: USA: North Carolina, Lumber... | reverse complement strand
TGCTAAAACCGGTGATGTACTTAATCTTGAAGCGATTGTGACATATACAGGTACAACGTCAATGGAGGTATATGTACGGGTCAGTGCTGCGAATCTACTGGAAGATCGTGAGCAGTTGACGACGGAATCATTCTTGACAATGGTTGCTGTTGATGAAGAAGGACATCCGAAGCGAGTCCCGGAAATTTATCCGGAAACGCCTGAAGAAATCCGTCTCCATGAGACAGCGCCTGCACGCAAAAAACACAGAATTAGAAAAGCAAAATTAAGATAAAGTAAAACTCAATCAATGAGTTTGTTACGGCTTGCTAATCTGAGATAATGCAGAAAGCATCACAAAACCATGAGAGCATTCAGGTTTTGTGATGCTTTTTTGCTTTAAACCTTGAAAGATTTAATCTTTTCTTGGAGCTGATCAGCAAGGTTTGCTAATGTCTCTGAGTTAATAACTGAATCCCGTACGGCTTCATTTGTATGCAGAGAGGAAGCGGAAACAGATTCGGCACTGGATGCCTGTTCTTCAGACACTGCGGCAATTTCTTCTGCGGCACGTTTCATATTCGTGCTATCCTTCTCCATTTCTTCAAGATGTCCAGAAAGCTGGTGAATTTCGTTAAGAATACAATTGGCAGAACTTCGGATTGACTCATATGTTTCACCAGTATGACGAATTTGCTCAGTTCCTTTATCAACCTCTGAATAGCTTGCAGCAAGCGACTCAACAGCTTGCTCGGTATCGCGTTGAATGGCGTTTGCAATTTCGGTGATTTCTGCAGTACTTGCAGAAGCTTGGTCAGATAGCTTGCCGACTTCAGCTGCTACTACAGCAAAACCGCTTCCTTTATCACCAGCCCGAGTTGCCTCAATGGAGGCATTAAGAGATAGTAGGCGTGTTTGTTCTGCGATCTTCTGAATGAAGACAACAAGTCTGGCAATTTCTTTTGTTTGATCACTTAATTTCTCTACTTTCTGCATCGACTGTTTAACAAGCGTATCTGTCCTCTCCATTTGATGGATAGAGTCATTCATTAGAATGCTACCCTGATCAGTAAGAGACAGCATAGCTTTAGACGTAGCAGCCATCTCTAATCCATTGTCGCTTACTTGGTGTGTTCTCTTATGTATATTAGCTAAATCCTCGGATAGTTTAGCAATAGTATTGGCTTGTGTTTCAGCGGCATCAGTTATGCCTTCCATAGAAACTGCAGTCTGGCTGCTGCTGTTAAGAATTTCATTGGAGGATTGCAGCATCTCTTCACTTTTGTCATGAACATTCTCCGCGGCTTCAGAAATGAGCTTAACCATCTGTTGTAAGTTCTCTTGGAGCAATACAGTCGTATTAAAAAGAATTCCTAACTCATCTTTCCGCTCTGTCGTATGAAGTTGACTGCGCAGATCACCATTTGCAAGTTTTGTCATTGACTTGGCTACTTGCCTAATTGGACGAGATATAGTTCTGCTTAACATGATTGAAACAATGCTGACAAGTATGAGCAGGGTGAAGATAGAGATTAGAGACATCTTTAACAGTGTCTGTTCAGTTGCGGCCACAGTCGAAATGTCTTTTTCGATGCCAATCATCCCGATAATCTGTTTTCCAGTTGGGTCCTTTAGTGGCAGATAAGAGTTAAATGTTTGCCTGTTGTTCTGCAAAACTTGCTTGCCTTTCTCTATCTCTTTTCGAATTGTAGTATCTTTTAGAAACTCTCCTTTTTTATTAGTATCTGAAGAAATGACAATCTCACCGTCTTTGTTATAAAAATCAAGGTTTACAGAAGGGAGCGATTTTTGCAAATTAGTAATGAAAGTCTCATCAATACCAGTCTGTAGTGTCCCAATAATTTGCTCACCTTTATATATAGGAACGAAAGCACGAATGGCCAGCCCGCTATTGCCAAATTCAAAACCAGATATGCGCTTACCAGCAAGAGCAGTCTGGACAGCTGGTTTCATACCTTTGTCATCACCGAATTTGTCAGGATTATGTGCACGTACGAAAACTTTCCCGTCAGGCAAACCAAATTCAAAAACGTCCAAATTCTGTTCTTTTTGTAGTCTTTCATATTCAGGGAGTGCCTTTTTCAGTAATCCCTTTCTATTATCGTTAGAGAAAGATTGCTTTAATTCGCTGTTTTTTGCGTAAAGTTCGGTTAATTTCAGCAAATCATCGGAAACTGTTGTCATATATGCATCCACAGCTTCATTGGTCTCTTTCTGATCTTGAATAGAAAGCTTTTGAAAGCCTTGTTGAGCTGAATAATAGAATAGCAATAAGATGATGAGAAGCGGTATGATCGCAATCGTGAGGAAAGCTAGCAATAATTTCATACTGAGTCGTTTCATATTCATAATTCTATTCATGAATGTATTCCTCCGGTTTCTAAAATTAAATAAGTAGTAAAAAGGTATTGGGTAAATAATCCTAAACTAAATATAACTGTTTAAACGCAAAAATCGAGTTATTCTAACGTTAATTTACAGAAAATTAACTTAAGAGCAGTTGTAAAGGGTTCAATTATTTGTCTTTGGACAATGTTATAACTACAATGGAGTTAAATTAAGAATATTCTAGGAGGGAAATCCATGTCATCACTTAAAGAATTGACAGCAACTGAAGAATTTGATCAAGTATGGGAGAAATCTACAGAAGGTCCTGTACTTGTGTTTAAGCAAAGCACTACTTGCCCAATCAGTGCAGCGGCGTTTGAAGAATTCCAGAAATATGCGAATACAAATGGCAAAACAGACGATGTTTATTTCCTTAAAGTAAGAGAAAGTCGTGAAGTATCCAATTATGTTGCCGATGTGACCGGTGTTAGACACCAGTCACCACAGATTCTTCTAATTGATAATAAATCAGTGAAATGGAATGAATCACACTCAAAAATTACAATTGATAGTATTGAATCGGCAGCACTTTAATCAAAGTGCAGTTCAGAAGCTTCTCGAATTTTCGGGAGGCTTTTTATTTTGTTCAAAAGAATTGTTGACTCTGACGTAACGTTAGACATTAGAGTAGTGTTAGAAGGGGGGGAAGCACTTGTGTATATTAAGGGAGCTGCGGAGCTTTCAGGTGTCAGCGTAAGAACGCTGCATCATTACGATGAAATTGGCTTGCTATCGCCAAGAACTGGTAACCAAGGCTACAGAGTGTATGAACAGGAGGATTTAATTCGGCTTCAGCAAATTTTATTCTTTAGAGAATTGGATTTTCCTCTTAGTCGTATTAAGGAGTTGCTTAATAGCCCACAATTTGACCGTGATGAAGCACTCGAAATACAAAGAAAGGCTCTTCTTGAAAAAAGAGAGCGGCTCAATCAGATGATAAAGACCATTGATGAAACCATTTTGGAGACAAAAGGAGAGAGAAAGATGTCAAATGAAGAGAGATTTGCTGGGTTTGATTTTAGCAAAAACCTTTATGAACAGGAAGCGATTGATAGGTGGGGAAGTGAAGCAGTCGAGACAGTTAAGAAAAATACTGAGGAATTGCCAGATAATGAACGCAAGGGGCTTGAGCGGGATTTTAATAATCTATTCCATAAACTTGCGAAAAATATGGAGAGCGGACCAGAATCAACTGAGACACAGCAATCAGTTGAGAAGTGGTATAAGTATCTGAACAAGATAGGTAATTATTCTCCACAAGCATTCAAGGGACTTGGTGAAATGTATGTAGAAGACTCACGTTTCCTAGTGAACATGGAACAGTATGGTGAGGGATTCGCTGCTTTTATGCGCAAGGCAATGGCTGTCTATGCCGAGAAACTAGATTACAATAGCTGAATGGCTAGTCTGGAGATTTACAAACAGCAGGGGACATGTGGAATATGTCTCCTGCTGTTTGTCGTTCACTTTCAGTTGCTACAGAATATAGTAAAAGAAGGATTTAATGAATGAGGGGGAAACTAAAAGTGGAAGAAACCTATTTGGATTGCTTGGCGGAATATGGTGTAAGTGGGGCTCATCCCGGGAGTCTGGCACTAACTAAAGACATTCTTTCGCATGAAAAGATGAACTCAAGGAGTAAAATATTAGATGCAGGTTGCGGTACTGGCCAGACCGCGGCTTATTTATATAATGAATACAAAGCAGATGTAACAGCGCTCGATTTGCATCCAATTATGATAGAGAAGGCAAAGAAACGTTTGACAGGTCTTCCGATTCATGTTCTTCAAGGTAATGTAGAATGTTTGAACTTGGAGCCGGATTCATTCGATATCGTTCTCTCAGAGTCTGTACTGGCCTTTACGGAGCTCAGAAAATCTTTAAAGTCCATTAAACGAGTGTTGAAAAAAGATGGGCTCTTGCTTGCTATTGAAATGGTTTTAGAAGAGCAGCTTTCTCCAGTGGAATGTGAAGAATTGAAGATTTTTTACGGGTTGCCACAATTGCTAGAGGAGGATGAATGGATTGCGGCTTTAAAGAAATTTGGACTACGTGATGTTAGAGCATCTACTTGGCAACTTAAACAGGAATCGGAAGCACTCACTTTCGAAGATACGCCAGAATTCATACTTTCTGAAAATATATCAGAAAAAAATATGACATTGCTTGAAACACATTTTAAATTGAAAGAAGCATATGAAAATGTGCTGGGCTTTCGCTTATTCCGTTGTAAAAGATAGGTTATTGTAACCATCTTGTTAAATTAAAAAAAATGAACTAGACACGGTCGTTTCAATCCTCTATGATAGAGTGAAACTTCATTTCGTAGAGGTCTGTTCTCAACGGAACGTACGTCGAATTAATCGGGCTTTTACGGGCAGTTAATTCTCGTCTTATGAGATTTGTTTTGTCCCAGCAGATCGATATGGGCATGATACTACCCGTTAAACAGTGATGAATTGACGCATAAATACAATAAAGGAGGCAGCTTATTTGGAGCAAACTAAAAAATACGAATATCTTTCAGAGGATCCACAAGCAAAAGTACTGCCGATCATGTTGTCTGTCATAATCGGTGCCTTTTTTGCAATTCTGAACGAAACATTATTGAATATCGCACTAACGACTTTAATGAAAGAATTCAGTGTGTCGGTTACCACCGTGCAATGGATGGCGACGGGCTTCATGCTTGTCATGGGTATCGTGATCCCAGCATCAGCTCTGTTATTGCAATGGTTTACAACAAGACAAATGTTCCTTGGTACAATGATTATTTTCACCATAGGCACGATTATATGTGCTTTGGCTCCGAATTTCCCGGTGCTCATTTCTGGGCGCTTGCTGCAGGCTGTCGGTACAGGTTTGTTAATGCCTGTCATCTTCAACACTTTCCTGCTGATTTACCCACCTCATAAAAGAGGAGCGGTGATGGGTATTGTTGGTCTCGTCATCATGTTCGCTCCAGCGATTGGTCCGACTTTATCTGGAGTTATTGTTCAGCACCTTGGCTGGAGATATCTCTTCATTACGGTTATACCGTTCACTATTTTCTCAATTCTATTTGCTTATAAATACTTGAGAAACGTCGGTGAAGTAACAAAACCAAAGATTGACTTCATTTCAATTGTCTATTCAACGCTTGGCTTTGGTCCAATTATTTATGGGTTTAGTTCTGTTGGCCAAAAGGAGAAGGGTTTCCTAGATCCGCTTGTAATAGGTTTTATTGTGATTGGACTCATTGCACTTGTATTATTTGTTAGGCGTCAGCTTACATCGGAGCACCCACTTATGGATCTTCGTGTATTCCGTTATCCAATGTATCGACTATCAGTCTTACTTTTTGTTCTGATTATCATGCTTATGTTCGCTTCAGAGATTGTCTTACCACTTTATATGCAAGGTCCGCTTGCACTAACAGCATCAGCTGCTGGATTAATTCTACTTCCGGGGAGCATCTTGAACGGCATGCTTTCTCCTGTGATGGGGAAATTATTTGATAAATTCGGCCCGCGTCCGCTTATAATCCCAGCGACAATTATGTTGGCGCTCATGATGTTTGCCTTTAGTCGTCTGGATATGAACACGAGCAATGGCTATATTATTACGTGTTATTTGCTATTGATGGTATCCATTTCAGCCATTATGATGCCGGCTCAAACAAATGGACTGAATCAGCTACCGAAATCGATGTATCCGCATGGGACGGCGATTATGTCGACGCTTCAGCCTGTTGGAGGAGCAATTGGTGTATCTGTATTCATCAGTATTATGAATGGAAGACAGTCTAAATTGCTTGAATCTAAGGAAACAATGGTACCAAGCGATGTGCTGCAGGCAATGGTATCAGGTGTGAAACTCGTTTACTTTGTTGGTATTGGTCTGGCTATCATTGCAGTCCTACTAGCATTATTTGTTAAAAGAGCGCAACCTGAGCCAGAAGAAAGTGCTATAGAAGAAGCTCAACAATAGGAAAACCGCGTCACTTTGAATGAGTGACGCGGTTTTTTGCATTGCAATAGGGTATTGTTAACATTTGAAACTTCGCCAGGTATAGAGAACGCAGCCTGATCAGAGTAAAAAGGAACGTTTATCCCTTTTTTGGAATGCGAATTGATATAATTTTACATATGAATACTGAACATGGATATAGAAGGGGTGGAAGTTAGTGGCTCAAAAACGATATCGTAATATAGATCCAACAGCAACAACAAAAACCCTAAAAGATATAAGGCGCTGGCAAAAAGAACGAAGAGGTAAGAGAAAGGATCTAAGTTTCCTAATCGGACAAGCAGAATATAAACAACAGGAATTTCTACAAAATAATAAAAGTGAATTGACCATCACTTGGGTTGGACATTCGACGTTCCTTTTACAAATTGCTGGTTTAACCATAGTTACGGATCCAGTGTGGGCCAAACGGATGGGATTTACACGGAGACTCGAAGAACCTGGACTTGCACTGGATGAGATACCGCCAGTCGATGTTATTCTGTTATCTCATTCACACTATGATCATTTGCACGTTGGTTCTTTGAAGAAAATCAATGGATCGCCCATAGTGCTTGTACCCGAAGGGCTCGGCGATAAAATACGAAAGCTAATGGTAGGGAAAGAAGTACATGAACTGAAATGGTGGGACCATATAAGTATAGGTTTTGTAGAATTTCACTTCGTCCCTGCGCAGCATTGGACAAGACGTACGCTTACTGATACAAATACATCACACTGGGGTGGTTGGGTAATTAAGTGTTCAGGGGACACTTTAACAGAATACCTTAAAGAGCAAGAAACGATTTATTTTGCCGGGGATAGCGGCTATTTCTCAGGATTTCATGATATTGGAGCTAAATTCCCTAGTATTACGTACGCGCTTATGCCAATTGGTGCCTATGAGCCTGAATGGTTTATGGGAACACAGCATGTAACCCCAGAGGAAGCGGTGCAGGCTTTCCTTGATGTTAAAGCAAAAGTGTTTATTCCTATGCATTATGGTGCGTTTCGGCTAGCTGATGATACAACAAAGGAAGCATTAGACCGTTTAATGGCCGAATGGGAACGAAGAGCATTGGAGTCGAGTAGCCTAAAGATGTTAAAGCATGGAGAGACGTTTTTAAATACAGCAAAAGAAAAATAAAATGTTTATATTTTTATGATAAGGTTGAATTTTCCTAGGCTATTCTATTGTATTTTGATGGCATATAACAAGGTTAATTATAGGGAAACCGCGTCACTCTGAAGGAGCTGACGCGGTTTTTTCAATGTAATATAAAAAAGACACTCAGATTCCCCAATGAATCTGAATGCCTTTTTGGAAGTGGAGCATAGCGGGCTCGAACCGCTGACCTCTTGCCTGCCAGGCAAGCGCTCTCCCAGCTGAGCTAATGCCCCATATGTAACGATTAATACCTATTATAATCCGAAACCATATGTTTGACAAGCCCTTCACAATAAAAGTTAAGACCAGCTCTTAAATGTATGTACAGTGGTCAATGTTCACATAATGTTCAATGAAGGAATGATTCAAATGAAACAATGGTGATATAATTTGTTTAAAGATGTGGTTTTATAACAAATTAGAACCAATAGGGGGAACTAGGAATGCTTCCTACAGAAAGGCAAAAGCAGATTAAGGCATGGATACAAGATAAGAAATCGCTTAAAATTTCACTCTTAAGCGAATGGCTGGGTGTCTCGGAAATGACAGTACATCGTGATCTGAAACCGCTAATTGAAGAGGGGGTTGTTGTAAAAACATTTGGTGGTATTACGCTTGCTGAGGATGAATCAAGTTTACAACTCTCTGTTGATACTTGTGCTTATTGTAGCAACCAAATAAGAGAACGCTTGGTATATCGAATCATCCTATCGAATCAGGAAATTAAACAGGCATGTTGTGCGCATTGTGGATTGATGCTTCATGAGCAAAACGAAGGACAAGCCGTCCAGGCGCTATGCCGGGATTTTTTAACAGAAACAACAATTAGCGCGGTGCAAGCTTGGTATGTACTTGATACGAGTCTTGATATAGGCTGTTGTGAGCCACAGGTTCTATCATTTGGACAGCACGAGCAAGCGGAGAAATTTGTTAAAGGATTTGGAGGAGGGATTTATAATTTCACTGAAGCTATGGAGACCGTCCATGAAAGAATGAATATGCATTCCAACTGTTGTAAGAAAAAACAATAAGATTTAACCAGTAGCGGTTGGATGGAGGAAAAAATGATAAGTAAAAAGAACAAATTAAGTTCTCAGCTTGTAATTATGTTATTCATTGCGGCATTTTGTTTTTTCATTATGCCAGTTACGCAGACCGAAGCACATTCAGGATTAATAGAAATGAATCCTGCGGAAAATTCTATAACGGATCAAGTACCGGAAGAATTAACCCTTCATTTTAATGAACCGGTTGATGTTAATTTGGCGCAAGTTTTCTTATACGACTGGAATGGAAAACCGGTTTTCGCAGGTAAGCCGGATGGAAAAGAACGTTCAGCCGTTCTTAAATACTCAATCCCTAGTCTAAAAGAAGGTACATATACGGTTAAGTGGAATATTGTCTCATTGGATGGGCATCCAGTCCAAGGATCCTATACTTTCTCTATTGGTGAGGAGACTGCAGGTGGGGGGCAATCTGTATCAGAATCTAGTAGTACTCCAATTACATTAATTGTAGCCAGAACAATTGCTCAAGGGCTTATTATGTTGGCTGGCGGGCTTTTTCTATTTTCAATATATGCTGAGAAAAAAAGATTTCCCAATCTGAATGCCTTATTGACTAAAAAACGTTTTGTCGTCATTCCGTTGCTCCTAATCTTAGCTATTGCAGAGCTGGCAGCTTATGGATTGTCACTGCCAACTGGGATGCCACAAACTATTATTTCAGGTGGTTGGCAGCTGTTACGAGAATTCCCGTTCATCTTAATGGTGCTTGGTGAGCTGGCTGTGTTATTGCTTCTTTTAATACCAGGAATGCTGGCAGGCTGGTACATTTCTTTATGGATTGTACTTGCAGCTTTACCAGCATTCGGTGGACATATATGGGGAATTCATAATCCGCTACTGGCATTATTACCGAGGATTGTTCATCAATTATCAATTTCGATTTGGCTCGGGGCCTTGCTGTACGTAATTCTTTTACTGATCTACAACAAGAGATCTGAAAAGGGAATTTCGTTTAAAGCATTTCGTCCATTTTTCTTTAAAACAGTGTTAAGTGCATCAATACTGGTTATCTTATCAGGTCTAATGATGACGTATATGCAAACAGGCTTCAGAGCATTGTTTAAAGGTTGGGTGACTTGGAATTCTCTACTTTCAGCTAAAGTCATTTTAACATTTGTGATGCTTGCTTTTGCCATTTATCAGACGTTGAAATGGAGAAAGACAGGCGTTTTTCAAACGATACGCCTCGTTCGGTTAGAGTGGATTGTAGGTCTTATTATTATTGTGATCGGTGTTTGGATGAGTCAGATCGCATATCCGGTACCATCGAATTCTTATGACGAGACATTAAAAGCGGCAGGCACAGAAGCACATCTTCAAATTGCAGACCTAAGGGTAGGGAAGCAGGTAATGAAGTTTGAACTCCCTCAGGTGAAAGGAAAGCCAGCTGATAAGGTGCAAGTCACTATTACGATGCCAGCTCATAATACGTCAGAAGGACCATTCGACGTAAAGGCTAAAGACGGAGAAATATTTGAAGTCGATTTGCCATTCAGTATGTCAGGCGAGTGGGAGATAAAGGTATTAGCTGAATATCCAGATGCCAAAAAGCAGTGGGAAGATGAATTATTTATTAAGGGTAATGGAGAAAATTAATCAATTGGAGGAATTTTATATGAAAAAGATTACTAAATGGGGAGCAGTAGCTCTAATAAGCCTATTTGCCTTGATGATCACAAGCTCAGCTTCGGCACATGTGACAGTTTTTCCAAATGTGAGTAAGACAAATGCATACGAAAAGTATACAGTACGTGTACCTGTGGAGAAGGAAAGCAATACAACAGAAGTGACACTAGAAGTTCCTAAAGGTGTAACTCTTGTTTCGGTAATGCCAATGACAGATTGGAATTACAAAATGAACAAAAATAAGGATGACGTCATTACATCTGTAGTCTGGATAGCTAAGGGTAAAGGAATTGGACCGAATGAATTTAATGAGTTCTCTTTTATCGGGGCAAACCCTGAGGGCGCAGGAGAAGTCAGTTGGAAAGCGTTACAGAAGTATGATGATGACTCTGTAGTAAAATGGGCAGGTGCACCTGATTCAGATCTGCCTGCTTCAGTTACAAAGATCGAAAAAGCAGATGAATCGGAAAGTCATAATCATGGTGCTACTGATACGAAAGAAGAGAGCAGTGTAGCGAATGATGCTTCTGGTTCAATGAACTGGTTGCCAATCACGTTGTCAGCTGTTGCTTTGTTGCTTGCCATTGTTAGTTTGCTCCGCAGACGTTCTTAATTAAAAGGTTTAATAAAAAAGAAGCGGTCTACAGGTTTTAAACCTGTAGACCGCTTCTTTTCATTTATTAATCTGCGAGCAAAGCAGCAAGAATTGCCTTATGTGCATGTAATCGATTTTCTGCTTGATCAAAAACGACTGAATGCGATCCATCGATGACACTTGCACTTACTTCTTCACCGCGGTGTGCAGGAAGGCAGTGGAAGAGCATATAATCCTCTTTCGCATGTTTCACGAGATCTTCATTTACTTGATAGTCTTTAAACAAAGACTTCCGTTCTTCTGCACTGTCCTCAAAGCCCATGCTTGCCCAAACGTCCGTATACACGATATCAGCATCTTTAACACCTTCAGCAACATCGTTTGTTTGCGCAATTTTTGCACCGCTGTTTTTTGCTATAATCTCTGCTTTTTCAATTATATTCCGATGAACTTCAAAGCCCTTTGGTGCTACGATTGTGCAATCAATACCCATTGTTGCACAGCCGAGCAGTAGGGAGTGGGCCATATTGTTGCCGTCTCCAACATAGACGAGTTTATTCCCTTCGAACTTGCCAGTCTTCTCATAAATGGTAATGAGGTCAGCAAGTACTTGAGTCGGGTGATAATCATCTGTCAATCCGTTGATGATTGGAATCGAAGCGTTGGCTGCGAGTTCTTCTACAATATGATGGCCGAATGTACGTATCATAATGCCATCTACAAATCGTGACAGAACATTTGCAGTATCAGGGATGGTTTCACGCGTACCCATTGAAATTTCATCACGGCTAATATATAATGCATGACCGCCAAGGTGGAACATAGCTGCTTCAAAGGAGACGCGTGTTCTCATAGAAGATTTCTCAAAGATCATTGCGAGTGTCTTACCTTCTAGATAACGATGCGGTACTCCTGTTTTCTGCAGTTCTTTTAAACGAATGGCGTATTCTACAAGATAAGTGAGTTCGTCTTTCGAGTAATCAGCTAAAGTTAGAAAGTGCTTATTTTTAATTTTGCTTTTGTCAAGATTCTGATCAAGTGCCCTAGCCATGATTATGTCACTTCCTTTTAGTGAATGAATAACAGTTATTTTAAGCGGGTGAGTGTTCTTTTAAACAATGCTGAATTAAATCTGTTACTTTGTCAATTTCTTCGTATGTTACAACGAGTGGTGGAAGGAGACGGAGTACATTAGGTCCAGCATTCAGTACAAGTATACCTTCATCCATTAAGCTTTTCACTGCAGGAAGCACTTCGAAATCACACTCGATGCCAATCATGAGACCTGTCCCGCGGATTTCTTTAATGCCTGATTTCTTCGAAAGTTTATTGTTTAGCTGTTCTTTCAGGTAGGTACCTTTTTTCTCAACTTCTTGAAGAAACGCAGGTTCAAATGCTATATCAAGTACTTTATTAGCTGCTGCCATAGCTAGTGGATTGCCACCGAATGTAGAGCCGTGACTGCCTGGACCGAAATGATCGCCGAGAGCTTTTTTGGCAATCATGGCGCCGACAGGGAGACCGTTTCCGAGACCTTTTGCTGAAGTAATGATGTCTGGAGAAATGCCATAGTGCTGGTAGGCAAAAGGCTTGCCCGTCCGTCCGATACCTGTTTGGATCTCATCAATGATTAAAAGGATACCCTTTTTCGACGCGAGTTCAGCAATAGATTTAAGGAAATCTTCGTTTGCTGGAACGACACCGCCTTCACCTTGTATGGCTTCAACCATAATAGCAGCAGTATTTGAATCAATGGCCTTCTTAACACTTTCTAAATCGTTATAGTCCGCATATTCGAAAGTCTCAAGCAGTGGGCCGAACCCTTGTTGAATCTTATCCTGCCCAGTTGCGGACATAGTAGCAAATGTTCTGCCGTGGAAAGATTTCTTGAAAGTGATAATCTTTGTTTTACCAGTTGCTTTCCGAGCGAGCTTAATAGCTGCTTCGTTCGCTTCGGCTCCGCTATTAGCAAAGAAGACATAGTCGCCAGAACTGTTAGCAGTCAGTTTATCTGCAACCTCTTCTTGCAAAGGAATATGATATAAGTTCGACATATGCCAATATTTATTCAGTTGTACTTCGACAGCTTGTTGAACCTCAGGGTGACGATGACCAAGGTTCGCAACAGCGATACCTGAGCCGAAATCAATATATGATTTACCGGTTGTATCCCATACTTGAGTGCCCTCTGCTTTATCTATTGCTATTTCAAATCTGCCGTACGTCGGAAAGATTGCAGACATTATTAAATCACCTCAACTGTTTTTTTGATGACTGTCCCTACAAGTGACTTATCTGTCGCAAGTGCAGACTGATTTCCATCTACGATCATGACTTCTTCCAATGTTCCGGAGAGACTATCCAAGGCCGCTCTAACTTTCGGTATCATGCCGCCATGGACAACACCCGACTGAATCAATGCTTCGATTTGTTCTTGAGTAACGGTTTCTAGCAATTTCTCTTCATGAAGAATTCCTGGGACATCCGTAACGAAAACGAGCTGTTTTGCATCAAGCGACTTAGCAACAGCTGCTGCAGCTGTATCGGCATTGACATTGAAACGCGTGCCTTCAGCATTTAGTGCTACTGGTGCGATTACAGGCATGATATCCATATCAAGCAGTTGGATTAATAATTCCGTATTCACGTTCGTTATGTTCCCAACGTAGCCGTAACGTTCAAAGTCAATTGCTTCCGCTTCAAGCAGTTGACCATCCGAACCAGAAAGCCCGATCGACTTGATACCAGCGTCGTTCAATTTTCTTACAAGTGCCTGGTTTACTTTTCCGCTCAGGGTCATTTCCACGACATCCATGACTTGTTCTGTCGTTTTGCGCAGTCCGTCAACAAAGTCACCTTCAATATTCAATTTGTCGAGCAACTGTTTAATGGCAGGTCCGCCTCCGTGTACGATGATCGGTTTCAATCCCGCTTGTTTCAATTTGCAAATATTTGCAAAGAAATGATCAGATAATTGGTCAACCGTACTTCCTCCACACTTCAGCACAATGATGTCGTGCACTTAAGTACCCTCCTTATGAACGATAGCTTGCGTTTATCCTTACGTAATCGTAAGTTAAATCACAACCCCAGGCTTTTCCTGAACCTTCACCGTTTTTCAAGTCAATTGTTATTAGTATCGAGTCATTTTCTAAATAGGCCTTTGCTTCTTCTTCAGAAAAAACAAGTGGTTGGCTGTCTTTAAGCATTTGGAATGGTCCGATTGCAGTGTCAATAGTATCTGGATTAACAGAAGCACCGCTATAGCCAATTGCAGCGATGATTCGGCCCCAATTGGCGTCCGTTCCATATACTGCTGTTTTAACGAGTGAAGAGCCGACAACTGATTTAGCTACTTGGACAGCTTCCTTGTCGCTTGCTGCACCTTTCACGTCTACTTCAATTAGTTTCGTAGCACCTTCTCCATCACGGGCAATTAGTTTGGCAAGATCTTCACAGACCAGCCCTATGAGTTTAATAAATACTGGCCAATCCTTGTGCTCTGGTGTTAAACCTTCATTACCTGCCAAGCCATTTGCCATGACGAGTACCATGTCGTTCGTTGATGTGTCGCCATCGACTGTGATGCAGTTGAATGTTTTGTCGACTGCTGATGATAAAGCTAATTGTAGAAATTCAGGTTCAATTGCGGCATCAGTTGTTATGAAACCAAGCATTGTAGCCATGTTCGGATTAATCATGCCAGATCCTTTTGAGATACCTGCTAGTGTGATTTTCTTATCACCAATTGTAGCTTCGTAGCAAGTGGTTTTGGCGAAAGTATCTGTGGTGAGAATGGCTTCAGAAAAAGCTTTCGCTGCATCTTTTCCAGCAGCAGGTACGAGCTTATCAATTCCAGGTGTAATGATATCCATCGGCATTGGAACGCCGATGACACCAGTAGATGCCACTGCAACTAAATCTTCTTGTACACCGAGCAGACTAGCGACGGATCGTTGCATACTAAGTGCATCTTCTTCTCCTTGTGGACCTGTGCATGCATTTGCATTACCGCTATTAGCGATTACAGCTTGGATCAAACCATTTTTTGCAACACTCTCTTTTGTTAGCCGGAGTGGTGCTGCCTGAATTGCGTTCAATGTATAAACAGCAGCAGCTGCGGCTGGTTTATCTGAAACAATCAATCCTAGGTCTTTTCGTTTATTTTTAACACCTGAGTGTATTCCAATTGCTTTAAACCCAAGTGGGGTTGTAATATTGCCATCTGTTTTTGATATATTCATTTTATGTTCTCTCCCCTTGGGTCATTTCCTTTTTTATTAAGGATAGATTGGTAGGAAATCAAGTCCTGTCTTCTCATCAAGCCCGAAGCGCTTATTCATATTCTGAACCGCTTGACCGGAAGCACCTTTCATTACATTGTCAATAACGGAGACCACTGTGATGCGATTTGTCCGTTCACAGTAGGCAAGCCCAATGTCACAGAAGTTCGAACCGCATACTTCACGCGTTCCTGGGAAGTTGCCAGGAACACGCAATCGAACAAAGTAATTGGAGTTATAAGTGTCGCCATAAATTTCACGCAATTTATTTATATTTAAATCTTCAGACGCATTTGCGTAAATTGTTGTCATAATACCACGTGTCATCGGGACGAGGTGAGTAGTAAAGGATACAGGTCCAGTTTGGCTATTGAATCGCCCGAGTGTCTGTTCAATTTCTGGAATATGCTGATGCTCATTTACTTTATATACTTTCAAGTTGTCGTTCATTTCCGGGAAGTGCGCGATTGGCGAAGTTCCTCTTCCAGCGCCGCTGACACCAGACTTGGCATCTATGATAATGGAATTTAAGTCAATTAGATTATTTTTAACGAGTGGAGCGAGTCCTAGCAATGCTGCAGTAGGATAGCAACCAGGATTGGCGATAAGATTTGCATCTTTAATATCATCTGCGAACCATTCTGTTAAACCGTATACGGCTTCTTGGACCCAGTGTTCATCTCCGGGTTGTTTTTTGTACCATGATTCATAAGCTTCAGAATCTTTAAGCCGGAAATCACCTGATAAATCAATGACCTTGGCACCTGCCTGCATTAGCTGTGGAATCAATTTAGATGATACGCCTGATGGAGTTGCTGCGAAAACAACATCTGTCTCATTTGCAATCTTAACGGGATCGATAGCTTCGAGTTCCATGTTTACTGCATCCTGAAAATGTGGATAGCTTGTGTAAAGCTGTTGGCCGGATTGGCTCGAAGAATGAATGGAATGGATCGTTGTTTCGGGATGCTGATGCAAGATGCGGACGAGTTCTGCGCCTCCGTACCCAGTTGCACCGATTATCGATATCTTCATTTATTCTTCTCCCCTCAATATAATAGTTGTTCCTTATTATAAAACTGTATAAAAATAAAATCAATAGTATATTTATAAAAAGATAGAAATTAAGATTAGTATTGATATGTATAGACATTCTGTCTACTATTTTATTTTTGTAATGAATAATAAATTAATATATGCATATTTTATGCATGTATATAAAAGAGTATAGTTTTGGTGGGGTAAGGGGAAAAACATGAATAAGTATTCGATTTCCTAAATTGCGTGATGTTAAACATGTTTCATTACAGCTCAATAAGCAATATAATTCTTACATTGAATTGGATAAGGATCTGTTTTAGAAAAAAGCGATTATAGAAGCTTGTATAAGTAGGACTAACTCAATTAGCATAAAAGTTTTCATGTGTAATGATGTTATGCGGAATCGGATTCGAGGATCTGTATTAAGATAAAAAACTGCTGCTCGTATTTTGAGCAGCAGTTTTTGAGAGAATTAGGCAATGAAGTAGGCTAGAATGGAAACGAGTACAGATGTGATAGTCATTGCAATTAATGGACGTAATGCTTTTGTCCGTAAGTCTTTTAAGTTTACATTAAGTCCAAGACCGACCATTGCAGCTGTTAGCAACCATGTTGTAATATTTGCGACAACATCTAGTGTACCTGCAGGAAGATGAATGGAATGACCGAATACATAGGAACCTAAGAAGCTTAGTAAAATAAAGCCAATTAGGAAGTATGGGAATTCAACCTTAGCTGCTTCGTCACTGTTTTTATTTTTGCGCTTCATAATGTAAATGAAAATAAAGCAAACCGGTATGAGTAAGAAAACACGGCCAAGCTTTGCAAGTAGAGCGATTGCGAGTGCATCCTCTCCTGCTGGAGCTGCAGCAAGTGCGACATGTGCAAGTTCATGCAAACTCATTCCAGACCATATGCCGTACTTTATATCTGTAAGGTTAAGAATTGGATAAAGTAACGTGTAAGCAATAGAGAAAACAGTTCCCATAAGGGCAATAATGCCGACACCGATTGCAGTATCTTCATCTTCCGATTTAACTATAGGAGCAATAGCTGCAATAGCAGCTGCTCCACAAATACCGGTTCCTACACCTAGCAGGAGTGAAATCATCTTATCTGCTTTCATTAATTTAGCAAGCCAAATCGTTACACCAATTGCGAAAGCGATGATTAAGGCATCACGGACGAGCAGTCCTAGTCCATCATGGAAGACAACGCTCATATTTAATTTCAATCCATATAAGATAATAGCTATTCTGAGCAGCTTCTTTGAAGAAAAGTTGATGCCTGAACGAATGATTTCAGGATAACCTGCAAATTGTCGATAAACTACAGCAATGATAATAGAACATGCCAATTGACCAATATGATCAAAGCCGGGAACTTTGGCAAGCAAGTAGCCGAGTAGTGCAATCAAAAAAGTGAATGCTACGCCGCCAATCCATTTACCGACCGGAGATGATTTTTTCTTTGTTTGATAATACGCTGATGTGTTCATATATATACGCCTCCTGAATCAACAATAACGAAAATATTGATATAAGAAAAATAAATTATTAATATATAAATCATAAGCAAAAGGTTATATATGAATTATATAAGGAGGGAAGAAACAAATGGATCAACATTTAAAGGTCTTTGTTACCGTAGCAGAGAAAAAGAATTTCTCCCGAACAGCAGAAGATTTGCATATGACACAGCCGGCAGTCAGCCAATACATCCGTTCCTTTGAAGAGATGATGGGCACGAGACTGTTGGAACGTACGAATAAATATGTTCGTTTGAATAAAGCTGGTGAGATTGTTTACCATCACGCAAAGGAGATAATTGGGTTATATGGAAAAATGCAAAATCTTGTTGATGATCTAACCCAACAGGCAAAAGGTCAGCTTACAATTGGGGCGAGCCATACTTTTGGAGAGTATGTCCTCCCTTGGATTATTTCCACGTTACAACGTAAATATCCTGAGATTGAGCCCGAGGTTATTATTGGCAACACGACAGAGATTGCCACACTTGTCGATACACACCAACTTGATGCAGGTATTATTGAAGGGAAGCTCCTGAATCATCATTTAGAACTGGACCATTTCGGGCAGGATTACATGTATGCTGTAGCTGCACCTAGTCATACAATTTTCGATAAATATGAGGATGGAAAGGAATTGAAGTTCGCGGAAACGGTTGATGAAACGTGGATTGCTCGTGAGAAGGGATCAGGTACAAGAGAGGCGATGGACGAAATGTTCGAACGTTTTGAAATCCAGCCTGCGAGACTTATGCAATTTGGCAGCAATCAGCCGATTAAAGAGGCGGTGGAGGCAGAACTTGGCATTAGTTTATTATCGCGTTGGGCAATTCAAAAAGAATTAAAGCATGGCGAATTGAAAATCATTCGCATCACTGGACTGCCTTTCCAAAGAAAATTTTCCATTATAACGAATTCACCTTTTCAGACGAAAGCGTTGGAAGTGTTTATCGACTTGTTAAAGAATCACGAACTGCTTCAAGCATTCGATCAATAGTCATCTTTTGACAAAAAATTAGTGTTCAGAATTGCACCGAGAAATAAAAAACGCTAGTATTATATTCAAAGTTGAGGGAGCCATATGGGTTTGGCTTGTTTGCTTGTATTTTTTATACAATTGGAGGAATGAATTATGAGTGAAAAAATAAGAGT
>Ga0153999_1000424_pt1 | contig 18839 bp, 22 predicted proteins | sample TSNC083MetaG_FD_104675 | JGI IMG/M metagenome (GOLD analysis project Ga0153999, IMG submission 104675) | Attine ant fungus gardens microbial communities from North Carolina, USA - TSNC083 MetaG | ecosystem: Host-associated > Fungi > Mycelium > Unclassified | place: USA: North Carolina, Lumber... | reverse complement strand
TTCTCCAAACTCTTATGCCCAGCCCACCGTTGTTGCTGATTCCAGCGGTAGTTATGGCTCATCGGGCTCAAGCTGGTCTTATGGGTCTTCAAGTTCTAATGGGTCTTATGGTTCGAGTGGCTCGTCAAGCTCTAGCGGGTCTTATGGTGCAAGTGGATCTAGTAGTTCTTACGGTTCGAGTGATTCGAGTGGCTCCTACGGGTCTGGTGGTTCTTGCAGCTCTGGCCCCTGCTAAGAATCTTGTTGAGTGAGCTATATGTGAGTTTATAAGTGATGTCTGCTAGTCACATCGTAATTCATCATGTCTTTAAGTAGATTTTGTTTAATCCATCGGACATTATCAACAATTATCGACATTATCTACGAGTTTCATTTGTGTTTCCATTTCATCTTGGGTTTAAGTATCTTTTTTACTGCCAGTCTGGATCAACTCAAGCCGTAATGAGTTGCAGTAGCTATGTCTATCGTTATCGGTTAGTGTTAATGGTGAAAACGTGAGAGATTTGAGTGTTGATGTCACGACAACCGTGACCACCATCGCTACGGAAAAAATAGACGGAAAACGATGCCAGTCAATATTGCCGATCAAGGCTCTATAGGGCCACTTGCACTCCTCACTGTTCCAGATGAATTTATAATTTTCTACTCTTCGCCCGTTCACAGCGAGTTGTGGTGCCCGGTAGATCCTTCGTTACGTCAATAACTAACTCTGATAATGCTCAGGACTGTCGTGATGTTGAACACCTCATCAAAGACACATTTACTGGAGAAGAGACACCAGATGCACTGATAGTTTATGTTGGAGATCGATCACAGTACGTTTTATATCTTTTTTGCCAGTTTGGACCTATACATGCGAGCTTTCAGATGGAAAGCTGGATCAAATCCATATCGAAAGAACCCTTGGTGTCTTACGAATATCCCGACGATCATCAAGTTATATAATGTACGTTCCTTGGTGTTGAGAGCCTCAAGACGCTCAGTCAGTTGAATCTAGGGAAAGGAGGTCAAACGGTTGGTTGATAAGGAGATTACTGCTCAAAGCTTGAAACTTCTAGTGAAAGAGGGATAAAGGTTTCGCCTACTTGGCCAATGGGAGGAATAGTTTTTGCATCAGACTTAAGAGTAGCCAGGTAATTCAGCTTTAAGTTCATTTCCCTACTTGGCGATTTCCAGTGAGTGTAAATGCATCTGTTTCTTATTCATTGAGAACGACGAAAATCGCCATTTTTGCCACCAGTCTTCAGTTGAACAACTATTCCACTAATTTCCATTTCCTTCCCAGCAACTGCTTTCAACATGTCCCATACTGTCAATAAGCTGATTGATACAGCAGTCAATGCCTCCATTTCTACGCCAGTCTTTCCCTCGCAGGTGACAGTGACTGTGCATAACACACTTGGCCTCAAAGGTACTGAATCACCTGAGACAATCTCTGGGACCAATTGAACATCCACTCCTGTGAGGGCCAGGGGATGGCAGAGTGGAATAAGATCCGCTGTTTTCTTTGCGCCCATGATGCCAGCTAGCTGAGCAACAGTTAGAGCATCACCCTTTTGTCGAGCTTTCTGGAGAGCTTCACTCCCTGGATATGGCATTTTCTGTTCGGGATAAGTAGATGTAATCAACCTGTACGCCACATCATTGATGTATATCCTGCCTGTTGCTGTCGCAGATCGTTTTGTCGGTTCCTTGTCTAACACTTCAACCATGGAGGCACGGCCGTGTTCATCTAGATGAGTCAATTGTGCTCTTGAACTATATGCACGCAGCTGTACCGGCATGGTAAGAATCTTAGGAAATGGTAGTGTTAAGCTGGCCCTTGTTGATCTTGGAGACAACAACCTTGGAATTCGGCGATCTGAGTAGTATAAGGTAGGTGGACCGCCAATTTAGAAGAGATCATCATCCACCTATGAGTATCATCGGTCTATTAGTTACCACATCAATATCCTCCATGCCTGCATGTTTGGCTTTCTTTCCAAGCACAGCTTGATGGATAACCTGGAGAATCTCATCGTCCGAAGCACCTGCTCGCATGACGTCGCGAAGGGAGATTTCCTTGGGATCAAATAGACAAACCTGAGGACGTATCAGGTTTTCCAAGTCAGGAATTTTTGTACAAAAAACACATACTTTAATCTGACCATCTGCCGTGAGTCGTAACCTATTGCAAGTTCCACAGAAGTGATCTGACATGCTGCTAATAAACCCAAAGCTACCAGCGAAACCAGGTATGCGCCATGATCGCGCAGTATCGTTCGACTCGTCTGGAACGCGCATAACAGTTGGGTGGTGTACTCTGATGCGCTCGAGAAGTTCTGAAGAGGAAATCATCTTTTTCTTATCCCACTTATTACCTGCCACTACGAATGAGACGGTACGAGCTCTCCGAAGAGGCTAGACAAACCCATGAAAGGCATGAACTCAATGAACCGGACAGAAATAGGCTTATGCCTAGTGAGCTCGACGAAGTCTAAGGCTTCGACGTCATTAAGTCCTTTGATTACAACCACGTTGAGCTTGATCGCTTTGATAGGAAGCTGCAGTGCGAGGTCTAGAGTCCTGAGAACGGTGTCGTGGCCTCTGCGTCGCGTTATGATCTCGAACTTGAAGGGATCGAGAGTGTCAAGACTAAGGTTTAGGTGAGTGAGCCCATTCTCAACCAAAGCAGGCAGACGACGATGTAAAGCAATCCCGTTAGTCGTCATAGCCAGAGACTTGAGACCATGCTGTTTCAGTTGATTGAACGCCCCTTCTCGAAACTCAGCAGGAAATGTTAATTAAGCAAAGGTGTACGTACCCACAAGTTCGATAATTCCTTTTCGGACTGTTGGCTCGCCACCGGTCAAGCGGATTTTTGTGACTCCACTTCTGACAAAGAGTCCTGCAAGATGCAAAACTTCTGTATTTGTTAGAAGACTTCCATCCTGCGAAAGCTCTATCCCTTCGCTCGGCATGCAGTAAAAGCCTTAAACTCTGGTAAGGCTGCGACGATCTCCAAAATCCAATGCTCACATCGAAGATTACACTTCTCAGTAAGAGATATTCGGAGATAATCATGTCTTCTGTTAAATGTATCGATGAACTGACCAAGGAAAGGTCGGGCCGAGTCTATCATGGTGATCCTTTCCTGCCATGTGCCATTGGAGTCACTCAGATAGTGGATGCAAGGGCGCTAACCTTTGCGCGATTACGAGCGAGTGTCGCTGTGAAGCGCACCTGTGAGAGTTGGGCGGCTCGACCGCAAAACATTGTAACATTGTGCATTGTGAGAAGACATCAGTACTAGCTCAACGTCACATGTGACTGATTATCACAGAACGACGCGTGTCGGTCAAACGCGTAATATCCTTACTCCCATTAACAGCGCCAGCATGGTAAAAACTCTACCGTTCTGCATGACCACAGGCTGAATTTATATGCAGTCTATCATGGAGTATAACGGTGGCTCCGTCATAGCCATGGTGGGCAAGGATTGTGTCGCCGTTGCCTCAGACCTGCGCCTGGGGAACCAGGCTCTCGGCATATCATCTAACTTCCAGCGGGTAGGACCCTCTCATTGCTGATCACACATTTATTGACTTTGAATCAAGGTCTTCGGCATAACAGACCGTATCTACCTTGGGCTACCGGGACTTGCTACAGACGTGAATACACTGTAGGCACTTGCAATCAGCTGGTTAACAAGTCCGCTGATCTTTCCAGACGAGATCGATTCCGCTTTAGAGTGAATATGCACACAATCAAGGAAGAACGAGAGATTGAACCAGAAGCCTTTGCACACCTCGTATCTTCAACACTGTACGAACATCGTTTCGGGCCTTATTTCATCGAGCCTGTAATTGCTGGACTCTCCAAAACCCCAACTGGGGGAATCAAACCCTTTATTGCTGCAACTGATCTTATTGGTTGCATCAACTTCGCAAAGGATTTTGTAGTGTCTGGGACAGCAAGTTCAAAATTATTCGGTGTTGCGGAGGGCCTTTGGGAGCCTGACCTGGAACCTGAGGATCTGTTCGAGACGATCTCACAAACTCTGCTCAATGCAGTTGATCGTGACGCATTTTCAGGTTGGGGAGCTGTTGTCCACGTTATGTATGTAAAGTTCCTCATCAATGCCTACTACTGACTGAACGTCAAACTCTAGCACGAAAGACAAGGTGATCACTCGAAAACTCAAGGCAAGAATGGATTGAGTGGCCAATCTTGACTGTACTTTAGATTGTTTTACATATTTTATTCATCTCAAATGTGTGTCATCATACCTCGTCGCATGGATTTGATGCGGGATTTCGCTTCCCGAATTGGTCTCTGTCTGTGCGATTCATTGTGAGAAATCGGGATGTATGTTACCCATGCTATCCGAAGACTGTTTCAGGCTACGATATCCATTTCGCTTCTTGCGTTATATGTTGATATCACGAGACATTCAACGGGGCTACAGCTTGGGCCCCAATGGCAAGCAACTTACACGACGCAAAGAGGCAGACACTATTCAAAACCTCGTTTCAAACATCCTGGGTCGCCAGATACAACTGCTGTTATATTGAATTGGTCTCGTTTCTCGAATGTCGTCCAACTGACGAAAGTCATGTGCAGCTCCCTTCAGGATACCTTGGCGGAGGTTTTCATTTGGAATAACAATCCTGTTCCTTTGAATGAGTCGGTCAGTTCGACAGTGCAGTGACAACAGGCTATTTGACTGAGTTTCGAAGGTAGGATTTTGCAGAAGCGCGGTGCCCGAGCTCCATGCTCAATATCTATAACTCACCTCACAATAGTTATTTTCAAGCCCGGTTCCTTGCATGTGCTCGTGCAAGCACCCCGTACTGTTTCACTCAAGTCAGTCACAATTACCATGGGCAAAATCTGGTTGACTTCCGGTGCAGGATGACGATTACTTCATAGAACCCTCTATAATCCGAACTATGCGCGCTCGAATGGCAGACAAACAAGCGACTTCTCTGCACCTCCTTCCACCTCATGAGATGCTTTATTCACGCCTGAGTACGATCAAAATCGACCCAACTGTGCATACGCTATTTGCCTGGCTGGGATACGGAACTATGATGAAACGTTCAGAAGTCCAGCATTTCATGGATTTATTAAAAGCACTGAATGCGAACCAAGACATCCTCAAGATGGCAGACAACTATTTTACAGTTCTTTCAAATAGGCTGCCTGAATTATGGTTTGACCAGAATCATGAGCTTGGAGGGGGGATACCATTTACAGTCGGAGCTGTGGGCGAGGAGAGAAACAACCACCATATTGTCAGTTGTTCAAGTGATGTTATTGAAAGGTTCTCATATGAGTAGGCAAATGCGGGCAACATTCTCGACTCGATCATCGTCACAATGGATGACAGTTCGAGAAAAGCTCAACTTTACGTTGCCTTGCCGACTTCTTCCCTCCATGAAGACACCTCGGCCGCTAGAGCAGCATGCAGGAGCATCTCCTGTGTATTGGAGACTAATATTGAGTTACTACCGCCAACAATTGGAGACAATCTCTCTTCCGTATCTGAGATCATCAATCACATAAGGAGTCGATTTGATATGCTCGAAACTGCTCAAATTGAACATTATCTCCAGTGCTCACCTTCGTTTGCAGTGGATGCAAATTTGCAGACAAGCTTTTGCAGTGCTAGCAGTGAGTGTTTTTTGTCTGAAGTAGATCAATTCTAATTTGTGCAGGTGCGAAAGAGGGTGACTGGATTGGATAGTGCCTACTGAAGAAAATTTGGAGCTGGCTCTTTTAGTTGACCACTCCACAGAGGAAATTCTACAAAACAGCCGGCTCGAGAGCTCTACCGATGGTCGTTTCTGGGTCAGTCTCCAAATATCATAGCAGGTCATTGGGAGGCTCCTGACACAACCTTCAGGACAAATTGATGGACACGTTCGAATGCTCTACGGCAGAAGAGGGATTCAGAGAATGCTATGTAGCTTTAACAATGAAATCCCCAAAAATAATCCGAATAATCCTTGAGAACGATGTTCTGCATGAGTGGAGAATTTACGAGATATGGTTACGGCGGAGAGACTAATGTGTGGTAGTATAATTTGCTGGTGACATCGCTGGTGCTGGTCGTTCACTGTGAATAAAAATATTGGCCATGTATTTATTTTGCAGAATTTCGAAGGCAAGTTAATTGCCGAGATCAATGATGCACCCGAACAACGGATAGTCTCTCGTGTCACTGTCTGTACTTCCCTTCCGTCCATCCCTGGTTCTTTCCCTCTAATTTGGACATGCTGAACACTGTGCTTCGTCGTATCTCCTCTGCAGGCACTGCTGCACTTACAGGAAACAGGACTATCTCTGTACAGGTGTGCTGAGGCATATTAGCCTATGACACAGGCTCAACTTTGTTTTCAGTCTCTACTTCACGGCTCGCCGGAGGCGAAAAAGGCAGGCGAAATCGAAACCCAACAACACTCGAGGTTAATTGGAAGAGGAAAATATATCCATGCTTTCGAAAGTGCGTTCTGGTTAGCATTTGATGTCAGGAAGATAATAGACGCTCTAAATTCAGCCCACCGTGTAAAGCCGGATAGGACAGACGAATATAAGAAGGCTGCGTGTGTGCCGTTTTTCCCTCCCCTCATGCTCATCTTTACGATTCAGTGAGGTTTACTACAAAGGTCTGCTACAAGACGCACGTTTGCAGATCAAGCTCACCGGAAACTGGGAGATTTGCATTGGCGAGCAAGATGCATTCGTACACATTCTCGAGTATGAGAACTATGCAGGATTTGACAAAGCCACAGAAACAATCAAGAACTCAAGGGTAAGTGGTGAATGGAGTGGTTTTATGGGAACTAAGAGAGCTTGTAGCATCTGGAAGCCTATCGTGCCATGCTCCCTCACCTTCAGTCTCGAGCCATGCAACTGAATCAAGAGTTTGCCTTTTTCCCAACTGCTCCACCTCACGCTCAAGGGGGGCTTTTTGAGTTACGAACCTATCAACTTCAACCAGGGGCTCTCCTTGAATGGGAGAACGTGTGGTATGTTCTTCACTCGGCGTTTATTGCATCCACCGACTTTTGTAATCCAGGCGTCGAGGCATTGAAGCCCGTCGGAAGTTTGTTGCACCCGTGGGTGCTTGGTTCTCACAAGTTGGGAGGCTTCATCAAGCACACCACATGTGGCAGTATCCGTAAGTCCTTTCTGATCTATCACTGACAATAACATTGGATTCTCCTAGGACGCTCCACGAACGCAAAGAAAAACGCGAACAAGCCTGGCAGATAGATGGCTGGGCAGAAACTGTTTCTAAGGTTTGCCCAATATCTCAAATCCAATAGAAGACTGACATGATCTCTCAGACCGCCAAACTAACAACTTTCATGGATTCTTTCATTCTCACGCCACTACCCTTCAGCCCTCTCAAATAAGCCCTTTCTTGTACAGATAGCTGTGGTTCGTTCTACAACTTGTTGCCTTGGTGTGATCCTTCCTTTTTGAGCATGTGAAGGTGAGACCTAAATGGGGCACAGCCATTAAGTCAGCGGCGGAGACACAATCCCAAATGTCATCTTCTCAATTAATCATTCGTTCCTCATATTTATTGTCACATGCCGTTGAGAGCGTTTCAGTGATGTTTTAATGTAATCCCGTACGCTCCATCCGTCTTTAATCCCAAAAGCATGGGTTGGCAAGACTCTGAGGCCTCCAATGACAAGACCGGCCATCATGCTACTCTCCATAAGCGCAGCAGTCGGTTCGTTCACTCCGAGATTCCTAATGATGGGGTTCTAACATTAATCAATCAACCAGCATGTGATCGATGTCGAAAAGCCAAAAGTAAATGTGAACGGTCTATAGCACATACGACCCAGTGCATCAGCTGTGTGCTGGCGGATACCCGTCTGTAATTTTAAGCGTGTCCGGTCTCACCTGGTTCCGCCATGCAGCATGTACATACCTAGGTGATTCGTGATTATCTTTCACAAGAATCCGAAACTTATCATACGTTCTTTAGAGCCAAGCTTTAAACGAGGGCCTCCAAAGGGCTATGTCAATGCAATCGAACATCGTTTGCAACAGGCTGAATCTCTATTAGGGGCCATCATCCAGTGTCCAGACATTGGAGTACAAGAGTTTGCAAATGACTTGAAGCAAGACAGTCTGGCTCGTGAAGTCATCGATCGAGTTCATAAGAGTCCTTACGTGAGCTCTTACTACGCTACGACTATGTTGGTGATAAAATAAGTTCGACCTGCGCCCAGGGCCCGAATGGTCGATGAACTCAGCCCTTTGATACCGCAAAAGAAGATTTTTTCGCATCAATTATGGACTCTGATGATCCTTCACGTACTCGTCGACAATCTCGAATGTCACGCGAAATGGTCTCGTCCACGCAAGGTAGGTTATTCAAATGGATATTCTCACCCTATATTGAAAACAACCTCTGAGGTTACGGTCTTGCTATCGCCACGACAAAGGAATGGCAATATAATCTCTCCGCACGCTTAACGGATTCATTTTCGAGAGGGTCGCAAGATTCCGTGGCTTGACAGATCACGGGCGTCAGGCTCTTTTAGTGCACCAGCACCGCAGCGACGACATTCGAACGATTCAGTCAAGGTGTCGTATCCTTCCGAATGGAATGGTATGTACAGATTTATTGAAGAAGGTATGTCTGTCACATTTGCAATAAACTTCATCTAGTGACTTGCGATAAATCAGATTTTGACAACGACACCAAGGATGCTACAGAAACCATGGGCATACTAGATGAGAACCAAGAGGTAGGTCTATTCATGATTTAGATATCCTCCCGATAGAAATTTACAATAGATTCGATATCATGACTGCATTAGTGGGCTTCCTTTGTTAGGCCAAAACATTCGAACGGATGACCAAATGAAAGGAGGTATTTGGTGTGTTGCTCGATTCCTGTCTATTTATGCACATCGTTCATTTTACAGGCGATATGCGATGGCTCGGGTCTTACCACCTGCTGATTATGGGATAGAAAAGACGGATTTGCTGTTTCCATCATGGGACAGGCAGGACCTTTTGATTAAAATCTATTTCACGCACCTACATCTGGTTTTCTCTGTTATCCATAAAGATAGGTTCCTTGCTGAATATAACCATAGGTAAGTTCGAGAATCTGGTTTTTTCAGAGAAACCTGTTAAGACTTGTATGTAGGAAACAGTGTTTCATATTTCCCGACATTCAACGGTGCAAGCGCTAGTATTGCTCGGCTATCGGGAATTCGGAATGAGTATAGGTCAGTTTTAACTCTTTGTGACATGTGTTGTTGAATTCATTTTTCCAGGGATGGATATCAGAATGGTAAGTGAACCTTTGAGAATTGGCTTTTTCCAAGCCTGGTCTCATAGTATTAGGCATTCGATCTAGAGTTGAATTGCGATTCATCGAAGTGGAAAGTCAACGGTCACGATCTTTTTTCTCGAGAGGAGACACAAACATTTCTCGAGAGGAGACACAAACAAGATGTCAAATATGGTGGGCATGCATCCTAGCGGATCAGTAGATTTCATTGACATCGAGACGACGACCGGCCCTGGCCCCTCTTTAGTTATGGTTCGATTTATATGGGTCGACCTACGATGATTAAAGATAGTGATAGCGATACGCCCTTACCACATGTTGATCTTGTCTGTTCAATTTTTCGAATCCTTCCAGGATTGCTTATCGATCAATAGACAGGAAGAGGATGCGGGTTTGTGGCAGCCACTTACCTCGGATAGAGTTCCTCGGACCCCGCTCCTGCTCGAATAATGAGCTGTTTTGTTGCTCTCTCGCATTTGTGTAAGTCTTGCACTCATCTAGTGTTGTCCTGATACTGACATCACTTAGCTTTAATTGCAGGCACAATTATTAACAAGGTTAATCCCGTTCAAGGAATTATCCACGCTACAAGGCAAATAGTTTTGACAGAGTACGAAGCTCAGCTTCATCAATGGTATCTTAGCCTTCCAGACTACTTGCACTGCGACCCAAACAGCCGTGGTACATCCGTACCTCAAGTTTTTTTTCCTTCATGTCCGCTACTGGGGTTGCATTTTACTTCTTTATCGGGCCTTGTGAGCAGTTCCATTTCCAATTCTGCAAATATCGGCTTAACAGAACTTTTAGCATCCCAAATTGGAAGAGGTGTGTATGTTATACGTTCAGCTCCAACTCATTATCTAATTACTTCAAAAGCGGCGAAGATGCTGCGCGTAATTCACTGATGGGCTACAAGGCTCTAGAAATCTCTCAGAGAGCTGCCAGCCAAATTACTTCTTTGGGTTAACTGAGTTCTTTACCTGATTGTGCTATAGCTGAAGTAAGTATAGTCATGTTGTGGCGAGAGAATTTTACACTTCAGAGGGTTTCACCATTTCTTACGGCATATATTCTGAATGCATCGTAAGTATTTTGTTCTTTTTATCTAATCGCCTACAAGAGTCATGCACATTCTCATGCTGAAGCAGCGTTGGGTTTGGAACAGTGTATGACTTCCCTCAAAGATATGATGGTGAGCTTGAAATTCAATTTATGCTATTGTCGAACAGATACTTTAGCCCAGTGCATCTCGTGCCTGGGATCTTCTCAACGGTGTTAAGCTATCGGATGGTATATTCGCTACCCATTTACCCAAAGTCCAAGGAAAATGCTTTGACGGACAGAAACAAGTAGCTGATGATGCCTTCGAAGAGAAGGATCTCAATTATTCCCAACGAGAATTCTGCAGAATCTATTGGAGGTCACAACGGAGTGCAGGATTTCAGCACGCAGATTATAGTAGAAATGCTTGGATTGGATATTCCTGGGATGGGTCCATCAGGTTATCATCCCGGCTATCAGTTGTGGCCGCCAACATCAGGACACGAATGGTCGTCGACACCACTCGTCTTTCAATCAATTTTCCCACTGCAGATCCCAACTCAATTGGATTATTCTGAATCTCAAGTTGACGCTCAAGGTAGACTTAATAATTGGGCAATGTCTTTCAGCGGCGTCCCTGCTGTCAATTCAGGTCTTGATGGTAGCGACGTGGGTAGTTTAATTTTAGTGTAATTTGTAATCTTATTCGGTTACCATCGCCATTAACCGGAAGGGTATGAACTATAGGTATCTCAGTTGATCATTGATTGAGTTGGCATGACCGAAATATCTCGGCTGCATGTTCTGGAGCCATATTCTTGAAGACAATTGAAAAGTGTCATCTGTTGGTAAGAGTATCACATGGTACAACAAAGAAAACTCCATTCAACATCCGGCTTTAAATTGCAATCAGCGGCATCAGTAATATAATTGGTATATCTGAGGGTATAGGAGGTATCATGACAATTTGAAACGGAATCCAAGACCAACCGAGGCCACAAATATTCTACGACCTTCCTTGGGTTATAGCTTTAACTTCCCCAGAATGGAAGGGTGTATGAATGAAGGAAAATGGTAATTCCATGAAGAAGTTGATTACAATCACGAGGTAAGCGAATCCACTGCAGAAAACAAATACCAAACAAGTGCCAAGCGTACACATGCATATATATGGAGAACTATTACATAATTCTGGATGCTAAATATAGTCAGAAAGAGGATATATTTTGCGGAGGTCGTGAAGTTTTCCATGCCTATTGATGTCTAAGCTTGAAAGTATCCTCAACCCGGAAAATGCTTCTAGCATTCCAGAAAGGTATGTCCCCTGCCCTTTCTTCAACTCCAGCTTACCCTTTCCAGTGCACGCGTAAACATCGACTGTCAGCCGCCTACAGAGCATTCCTCTCTGCCCTTGAATAGTCCTCCAGCTGAGGACCTTCGAGAAAACACCTCTCTAACTGAGCACAAGCCACATCCAGGCTGCCCAAATTCCCTTGATTGCCTTTCTGATACCAACGATCGCCCAAAGTACACCCTCGCTGTTATTATCCGATGTGCAATCCTCGGAAGCCAAAATCAACAACTTCCCGTTCGCAAACTCTATGAAGTGGTTGAGACCAAGTATCCTTGGTTTAGAGGAAGCAATAGTTGTCAGGTGATATACATGTGATCTCCTTGATGAAAGAACTCCACTTAATGTCTTTTCGCAGCAATCTATTCGCCATCTTCTATCTTCAGATCCATTGTTTCAGCGTGTTCCCCGAGATTTGTCAGACCCAGGACCTGGTCATTATTGGAAGGTCGCCCCAGGGGCAGCATCGGGGACAAAGAGACCTCGACGACGCGGACTTAAAACGGCAGAGAGCAAAAGACGTGGTCGTCGGCGCAAATCCTCTACTGAGCCACCCTCCTGCAAAGACAGCGATGAAAATGAGGAGGATCTCGATCTGAAACAGGACAAGACCGGCAGTCCGATTGAAAGCGAGGCAGATTCGAACAAATGTGTCCATAATCGTCAGCCCACGAACCCTAGTGCCACCTATCCTGCTCCAGGACCACAATCATTTTCGAGTACGGACGAGACTCTTGAAACGCACATGAAGCATACACAAATGGAAAATGACATTTTGCGTCAACAGTCTGCCAAAGCTGTCTCAATCTCTCTCAAGCTGTCAGCTCAACTCTCGGAGATGCAATTAGAAAACTCAAAATTGCGTGCTGAGTTGAAAGAAACGCAAAAAGAGTTGGAACTAGAACATAGGAAGAGGAGAGAGGCTGAAAATGTCCTAAACACGACTTAACGACACGCTCAGCCTTCATGCTCGCGACATTCTTTAGGAGATATGTACTACGTGCTATTCTCTTCGTTTTTCCTGTCTTTCCAGATCCGCCAGCTTTACACGACCATGATGTAGGTTTGGGACACGGATTACTGAACATGCATAAATGTAGATACGGATCATGTCCACACCGATACCCTCAAGTATATAGAGTAGAGAAATGACGCTACCAAATAATGACAAATACAATAGTTTTCATCTGATCTTCTCTGTTTTCACTATGGCAATCGGACATTCATCTTTGAAAACTTCGTGAGTTTGATAGTGGGTCAAAATCATTGCGCACTCACGAGATACTTCAAGTTTCAAGAATGTTCGATCGTTCGGTCCACTTTTTACTTCTGGTCCCCTAGCCTTTACACCAGACGGAACAAGGATTATAACTTGCGTAGGGGAGTATATTCTACTGACAGACCTTGGGTCTGGAACTGAGATCTGTAAGTTTGTTGGGGTGAGTAAAATATTAGTAGTTTATGACCAAGCTGATCGAAGCTATTAGGACTCCCAGACTACTTATTCACTGTGTGCGACACCGTCTGGAAAATACATGGTGACGTTTTCCGCATCTCTGTCCCTCTGCCTCTATGAGCTTCCTCCAACGGGCTCAATACCAAGTAAACGGATCCAATCCGTTCGGACCATAGCTCGAGCGCATGACTCGCCTGTGCATGTTTGCAAAGCAGACCCCACCTCAACATATCTTGCATCCGGTTCTGCAGACGGTGTAGTCAAAGTCTGGGACATCCATCATGGATTTGTTACACATGTGTTCAAAGGTCATGGCGGTGTAATTAGTGCACTTACTTTCCACTTCCCATGCGATGCGTCTTCTTTGGAGATGCCGACAATGCGCCTTATCACTGCTTCCGTTGACACTCACATTCGAATATTCAATTTGACAAGTAGTGCCTTGAAATCTGCGGATGGAAAGCCTGAAGCCGTATTGGAAGGCCATGTCTCTGTACCCCGGGGTCTTGACATCTCTAGAGATGGTCGATGGCTCATCAGTGCAGGGCGAGATTCCGTGGTGCTGATTTGGGATCTCTCCTCCAAGGGTTCTTCGAGTCAATTGAAAAAGCCTAGTACGCGTTCTATGCGTCCTGTGTTGGCGAAAACGATTCCTGTGCTGGAACGAACGGAAGCAGTCGGCTTTTTACCTGCTGAGCAGGATATACCAATTGCAGTAAAAAACAAAGCAAATTTGCGTTTTTTCACCGGAGGTTCGGGATGCAAAGTCAGGATCTGGGATGCTCAGAGTGGGGAGGTACTGTGGAAGTTAGGCGAAGAGATCGAAGACGAGGATGAATCACGACAAATTACCAATGTTTTGTATGTTCTCACTTGGCTGAATTTGCTCTAACCTTCTAACTTTCTTAGATACATACCTGCAACGTCAACACTAACGTCGGTACATGCCGACCAAAACATCATGTGCTATTCTTTGCCGACCGGAAAGCTTACACGGCAGCTCATTGGATACAACGATGAAATCATTGATGCTGCATTTTTGAACTCTCCTTTATCACGCGGAGATCCGCAAAGCTTCTACCTTGCACTCGCCACAAACTCTTCTCTCATCCGTATCTATTCCTTAGAAACATTCAATGCTCGGCTTCTGGCGGGTCACACAGAAATTGTTTTGGCACTCACTAGCTCTGCCAACGGTGCACTACTGGCTAGTTGTAGTAAAGACAAAACTGCTAGGATATGGGTGCCAACGACATCAAAGGATTCTGTAGATTGGGGTTTTCGTTGCGTGGGCATCTGCGAGGGACATGCAGAAAGTGTCGGCGCCATTGCAATGCCTCAACAGCAGCAGAGCGAGACGGAAACGCTGTCCTTCATGTTTACTGGAAGCCAGGATCGGACCATTAAAATGTGGGATTTATCAAGCCTTCATCCAGACGGCCTTTCGAGTTTGCAATACTTTCATAGTCTTACCACCTTCAAGGCGCATGATAAGGATATAAACTCTCTTGATATATCCCCCAACAGTCGATTACTTGTTTCTGGCTCTCAAGATAAAACAGCCAAAATCTATGAGATCATCTATGCTCCCGGTTTCAAGAATTCAACAGCCCGTGGGGAGTTGAAATTTCGTGGAACGTGTAGAGGGCACAAACGTGGTGTCTGGACCGTCAAATTCAGTCCAACGGACCGGCTCGTTGCTACTGGAAGTGGCGATAAAACTATCAAACTGTGGACTCTTGATGATTTCTCTTGCATCAAGACTTTCGAAGGACATACAAACTCAGTCCTTCGGGTAGATTTCCTGACAATGGGATTACAGCTTGTGACATCAGCATCAGACGGCTTGGTAAAGGTATGGAACGTTCAGGACGAAGAATGTATGACCACACTTGATAATCACGAAGACAAGGTGAGTTTTTTGCTGTTTCATTATCATTCGCTCACTAAAATTATATCGAAGGTGTGGGCTCTTGTAGTTAGCCCGGACAATAAAACCATTGTATCAGGCGCTGCAGACTCTGTCGTCACTTTCTGGGAAGATTCCACTGAAACAGAAGCTGCGGAGAAAGAGAGCAAACGAACCGAGATGATTGTCAAGTATGTCCAATTGTCCAGCCATTTTGATACATGCACTGAGCCAGAGCAGAGACCAAGACTTCCTAAACTATCTTACCTTGCGTGATTACAGGAAAGCCCTCGAACTTGCTCTAACGATGAATCAGTCCGGGAGGCTCTTCTTACTTTTCAAGGAAATACAATCCTCATCCGAGAGAACAGACTGTTTCACTGGGAATGCTCTTGTTGATGAGGCGATTCGTACACTTGCCACTTCGGACCTTGCGCTACTCCTCTCCTTCGTGCGTAGTTGGAATTCGAATGCGAAAACTAGCGATGTTGCCCAACGAGTACTTCATGCAACCCTCAAACTCCGGTCTGCTGATGACATTTTACGAGTTTTTGAGGACGAACTCGCTGCTAAATCATTTGCTAATGCTGAGGACGTGGCTTCTACCACTGGAAAAACGGGAATAACAGCCATTAAGGAGCTTGTTGAAGCGATCATTCCGTATACAGAACGGCATCTAAATAAAGTGGATCAACTACTGCAGGAAAGCTATGTCATCGACTATATACTTGGGGAGATGGACGATGGCATGTTTGATGCCAGTGATGGAGACTATGGTATGGCTGTGGATGTCTACTGATTGATTGTTCGACTATTACCCAAGGAAATCGCTCCCATCCGACAACCTTGGGCTCCATTGCATAATAAAACATATTCTCCATTCCTTATATTATCTCTGATAATTATATCATCCTGATCCTCCTCGATGAGGCCTTGGTCTAATAGGAATCCCCGGAAGACACCAGTAAGACATCCATACTTGGCATTGGGTGTTACCCATCGTCCGCTACGGTAAAATGCGACGTTGTAGATATCGGATTCCATGATATGGTCCTCCCGGTCGATTAATAATGCCTCAAAGTACGGACCCTGAGGTGTAAGAAGGCCTGGAATGCCACTTCGAATACGGGCCTGGTCATAGTGGGCACGTTTTGTCGTTTTAGTTCTCGTGAACAACGATGGTTCAGTCGGTGCTGGATCGAGTCGGACTTCAATCAGGTTGCTGAGAGTAGTTGTCGGCGGCTCTCCTTTTGCCAGTAAGCTTGGATCAGCGGAAAGTGGAGGCACAGGTGTGCAAGTTGTCTGAAAGGCACCTTCGTGGTCGATCGCAATTCGCATCTACGAGGAATTGAGCCTTGATCCAATGTAAGAAACTGACAACATCTTGCCCGAAGAGCTATTGGATCAGTGTTAATTGACATTTTGTATGATTGAACTGCTTCGTCGAGAAGAAGTTTAAATTTCTCGTAGTCCTCCAAGACTTTCAGGACCCTGGTCCACTCGTGGTCCCAAGCCGCGCTCACAAGACGCTGGTAATGGTTTGCACGAAGGAGAAAGGGGCAGGGCTTGTCCTGATCATTGTTCCACATAAACTTGACCAGACCTTCATCATATCTCGTAGTAGTGAAGAGAAGATATTCTGACATGGTTGATTCTGAGAGCCATGTCAGGTTGTTCAAAACAGTATTGCGGATCAATTGTATGGCGTCATCATGGTACACGATGTTACCATCACATTTTTCATTCTGCCCATGGCTCGATTTATGAGCAGTTTGATTTCCAAGCATCCAATCTCTTGGACTGTGATCAGGCAGATGCTCTGCAAGAAATTGATAGTTATTAATGCTGGCTACTGTTTCCTTTCAAATCATTGCCTACCATTGAACCACAATATTACAATGGGTAGGACTTAGAACTTGAACACAGTCCCCACAAAGTATGTTGTACTATCACTCACTCAATCTGCTGTCCACTCAGTGGGGCCCATCAGGGTATGACCAAGGGTAAGGGTAGCCATCAGTCTACCCTCAACTCTACCCTTGATAAAGATGGTGTATTCTTTTTATCATATATTTTAGTGATTGACTGCTGGATTATGGATATCTTAATCAGAATAAGAACTTGGTCAATTTCACACTCCAGCAAAGTCTGTTTTTGTCGCAGAAACCCAGTCGCACGTTGGTTTGACTTGGAATAAAATGTATTCTGTTGTAAACCAATAAGTAGATACAGTGAATTACAAACTTATATACTAAAGAAACACTCCAGGACATTCCTGGAAATTCAGCCAGATCACGGCGTCAGCTTGATTTCCCAACAGTTTTTCTATCACTTGACACACCTTCAATATAGGATAGTCAGTTCTAATGAAGCCAGAAAGACAACTCGAGCAAAAACACATAATGCACCATCAATTCAATTCATCGCCTGCTCTGTGAAAAAAACTCTCAGGCGCTACCGTATGCACAACAGCGTTAGAATAAAATTTGGTACTAGACGTCGGGACATGTTTCATTAACTTGATCCTCTCTGATAGACATGGCTGCGGGTACGGGTTGTTGGGTACTGGATCTCATGCGAGCCTGCGTGATGCAAATGATGAGATTAGTTTATTATTTGACATTGGTAGCTACGTTACATGATGAGTAAATAGGTATATAAGCAGTGTAATTACTTCGTATTCACTATCTGTTTGTAACCTAACCTACCTTTACCCTTTGTAACCTCCCCTGTTAGTATTTCAACACGGGTGGAAATCAAAATACCCGAGGGTCGCTCCTGGTGTGGTATACTCAGATGTAGTCAGTTGTATTTCACTCGGCACGTCCTAGCATCTGTTTGGTATACAAATGCAGAACAATATGGAGTGCACGTGACTGTGGGTGACTCCACAGCACCGATATTTATGATGCGCGGTGACTTGCAGGCACTTCCCACTGTGCACCATCATTGTTCGTCGAGAACCAACCAGTCCCGATGTTCACCGTCAAAGCCACATACAGGGGTGAGACGCGCAAGCTTTCCTTCTCGCCGGATGTCTTCCCGTCTTTTGAACAGCTATACAGTCAAGTAAGTGACGACTTTGCTTATCTAGAAGTATGTACTGAAGTCGGGTTAGCTTTACCGTATCTTTTTAATCAATCATCATTTTTGTCTTTCCAAGCTACTTTTTTCTCCCAATGCAACACAGGGTGGTCGGATTCTTATTGGAAAGGAAGTCCGCACCCGGGAAGACTACGACAAGAGCATTCGAGCCTATAAAGATCGAAGGTGGCCACAGGGTCTTTTGAGGTTTTCCCTCTATGATGAAATTTCGCACAGTTTGGCAAACAGGGATACCTCGTCCTCGTTGACTAGTCCTCCAGTCTCGATAGCTCCACCGACATCTCATATTGTTTCTTCTCCCCCTATTCTTTATCCATGTCCTTCTACATCAAGCGCAATGGATGTCGATAAAGGCGCCGAAGAGTCTGCTGCGAAGATTGCATCCCCTCCACCGTGCTGTTCCGTCCAGTCTACGAAGGCTGATATTGAGCGACTCATTACGGACTTCAAGGAGGACTTGGACCATATCCTCAAGGCCAGCTTTGTCTGGCAAGGAACCAGCTCACCGTCGCCTGCACTCTCTATAGTTCCACTGTCTGCTCCCTCGACTTCGACGCTGGATGCCTGTGGTGTCCAAAATAATTCTCCAGTTTTGTGTTCGATTTGTGCGCAGCAGGTATCTTCATGGAACATTTGTGACCGTTGTTATCTAGTGGAGGTACGC
>Ga0153999_1000423_pt1 | contig 18846 bp, 22 predicted proteins | sample TSNC083MetaG_FD_104675 | JGI IMG/M metagenome (GOLD analysis project Ga0153999, IMG submission 104675) | Attine ant fungus gardens microbial communities from North Carolina, USA - TSNC083 MetaG | ecosystem: Host-associated > Fungi > Mycelium > Unclassified | place: USA: North Carolina, Lumber... | reverse complement strand
GTTCTTCCTGCAGCGCAAACCAGATGTCCAGTGGGCGGCAGCTGTTTTCGTCCAGATATGTGTAGAAAACGTTGGAACCAATGTAGTAAGAATCATGGGGTTCCAGAAAAGTGCCGGCCTCGGGCAGGTAGTGGGTGATTAATTTGCGGCCCAGCAGGAAACCGCAGGCCTTGCCGCCGATTTTTCCGTCACCGACCATATGGGTGCGGACGGATTCATAATCTTCTTTGGTGAAATGAGCGGTGATCAGTTCCTCCATCTGGGGGTCGGTGGTCATCAGGGTGCGGCATAGGTGGCGGGATTCGGATTCGGATAAATTGCTCATGGGGGACTCCTTCTTTTTTGAGGATTTTATTCTACTAAACTATGCGCTTTTTCTTGGATAACAGATTACCGTTAACGTGTAAGTACATAGTTGCTGAAGTATCCATTGTAGCCTTGATCATAGTATCATTTAGATAAGCTTCCAATATGTAACTTGTTTCAACCAGACCTTTCCTTTCTGCATAGACGATACCATTTATAATAAGTTCGGTAGTTCCAAAAACTCTCTTTACAACAATCTCCAGGTCATTATAATTTTGGGATAATATAACCCTGCCTTTCTTGGATTGTGGTCTGATTGCATTTGATTGTGAGATTGAAGAAGGGGCATGCTCTTGCATTTCATCGTTTTCGATTTCTTCATTAAGCGGCAGCTTTTTCAAATCCGACCATGCCTTTACGCCAATTATGAGGTAATATAATACCCAAATATGAAATGCAATATTAATTATTGCACTAGAATCAATTTCAAGAGCTAAAATCCATAGTAAAAAAAGGGTATCTATGGAGAAAAGCACGAGCGCTATAGAAAGAAATACTTTGTATTTTTTTGATAATAAATAACATATACCATAACAGGCAATAATAAGAAAAGCCACAATAACTGAAATTATAAGAAAAGCATTATCCCCTGATTGATCTAAAAATGCTTGCCCTAATCCAACCACAAACATTGGAAACGATGCAGAAAACAAAAAATTAATTCCGCTATTGACCAGGGTTAAAATAACATTAACAACAGAAAATACGATGACAAAAAGTAGGTTGCCTCTTGACTTATTGAATATCATTTCGACTTCAGATCGCTTTTGCATAAGATGCCTCCTCTATTTTCTTGATAATGCTTAATTTTTTAGGAGAATTGTCCCTCTCCATCTGCTAAAAATCCTACACTATAAAGCACTTCCTGTCAAATAGATATTCTTATTATTCCTGCACTTTAACTCCAGTCAGATTTCCACTTGCATCATAGACGGTACGAACTGTTATGCTGCCTCCATCAACAGATTGAAGCGTAAATATGCCACCATTATTCTTTTCATCAATAAATGTTTTTACTAATTGACCTTTATAATATACGTTTCCTATTCCGCCCGTAGCGGAGGCTACGAACTCAATACCGTAATCTTTGTAATCAGAGAAGATCTCCTCAAATGTTCTTCCTCCAGCGCTTGATGTGTTACCTATCGCCGTTGTTTGTGGTGAACCTCCATTTCCTTTAAGAAAATTAATATCCCTCCCATCAAACTCCTGTTGACTATATGCCACGATAGCGGTTAATTCACCAAATGGGTCTACGCTTCCGTCCCTATTGTCAATAATGCTACGGATGGTGTGAACATCTATAATTCCATCTTCATTGAGATAATCGTAATGTGTGGCACTTGAGCCGAGTTCAATCTCATATCCATCCCAGAAATAACGTACTAGCTGGCCATTAAAAAGCATTTTGTTGTTTGCATTATAAGAAATACCAAACTTCTCATATCCGGGAAGAGGCTCCTGCCTTTCTTGCGGCGAAGCAATCGCGGCATTTGTGGCGAAAGCAAAACCCGTTCCAATAGTGAGGATTAATGCCGCACAAACGATAACAAGGCCAGTTTTCTTTTTACCCATATCCATGATTGAAAAAATCCTTTTCTTCATCTCTTTTTTCCCTCCATAAAAGTTAGTCGATAAAGCTGTTTTTATCTTTGATTGATACTTCACCACGCCTATTATTGTTTCGCTGTAATGTTGGCGCATGCCAATGCTTGTGTTTTGCACTGTTTCAATGTCGCAGGATATTTCACACAGTATGTCAATTGCTTTTGCCATCAGGTAAATAATGGGATTAAACCAGTGTATAGCGGCTGCAATTAGCACTAAAACCTTGTAGCATAAATCTTTTCGCTTCAAATGGACCAATTCATGTTTGAGGATAAAACGAAGTTCGTCTTTGTCAAGATTCGTATGCGGTAATAAAATACAAGGCTTTATAAAACCTATCATCATAGGGCTGCCTACGCAGGGACACAGGTATAGGCTAATCTGTTTTGTCACTCCCATTTCGATTTGCAGATTTTGCAGTATTGAGAATGGTTGCCCGTCCGTAACACTATCGCTCCAACGTCTTATCATTTTTATGAAGCAATAGTGCTTGATTACATGGTAAGCAAGAAAAGTCACCATTCCAACAATCCACACAACGACCGCTATTTGCCACCATGAAAAACTTTGTATAGTGGGCAGGAACGCCGTATTTTCAACAGGCGCGGGCATAGTTAACGGCGCTCCATTACCTATTTGAACAATCGGCAAGGTTGCTTTGCTCGGTACGGTTACTTTGATAAGAGGGTTATTGAAGTGTGGACGGAATGGGATTATCAACCCAACTACTGCAACAAGCCACGCATAGTAGCGACTTTTTGCAGAATATCGCTTTGCTAAAAGCGGAGTAATTGCCATGTAAAAAAGCGCAAGTGCCGACATAGCAATCGAACAGGTCAGCAGGGTAACTATAAAGCCTTGCATATCAACCCCTCCGTTCTTTTGCCCATCGGAGCAATTCATCAATATCCCCATCACTTAATGCCTTATCATCGTACAGGGTATTGACAAGATGTAGAAATGAATTGTCGTGAAATTGTCTGATAAAATTACCCGTTTCAAACTTTAGGTAATCTTCTTTGCTAACCATCGGAAAATAGGTGCGCTCCTTGCTGTTTTTCTCGGTGTGCAAAAAGCCTCGCTCCACCAACCTCAGCATAAGGGAAATCACCGTCTGCGCTTTCCACGCCCGTTCATTCCCAAGCTGCTCCATAATGATATTGGTCGTTATGGGCGGGTCGTTTGCCCACACCACTTTCATTATGTTAAACTCCGCGTCCGGCAGTTTTTTTATGTTTTCCATCATATCATCTCCTCTAAGACAACTGTCTATATTGATATTCTACAACTGCCGAATTTATTTGTCAATAGGTTTTCAAAATTTGTACTGCGGCTTTCGTATTCCTTGCTGATGAACTTGCAGAACGGAGAAACGGCATAGCCAATGCCATGCCGTTTCCCAAAAACAATTCTTATGCTGTTTTTTTGCGACGCCAATTAGAAAAATTCACAACCCAACTCTTTCAGCTTTTCATCCAACCAAGGTTTTTGCAGCCCTTTACCGCTGCGAATATCAGCTTTTTGCTGATCCTCCATAGCTACGACGGCCCGGGCCTTTTTCAATAATTCTTCGGCTTCTTCCGGTTTGATTACCAGCAGACCATCGCCATCGCCAATCAGGATATCGCCCGGACAGATTACCTGGCCGCATACAGATACGGGAACGTTGATTTCGCCGGGGCCGTTTTTGTAAGGCCCGTTGGGAGTGACGCCGGTGGCATAAACGGGGAAGTCGGTGAACTCGCCGATTTCGTCCTTGTCACGGATACAGCCGTCGACGACAAAACCGCCCAGACCGGCCGCCATGGCGGTCATACTCATGATCTCGCCGCAGAGGGACCGGTGCTTGCTGCCGCCGGCGGCGATGACTAAGATGTCACCGGGCCGGGCCATTTCCAGGGCTTTGTGAAACATCAGGTTGTCGCCTTCAGGAGCTTTCACGGTGAAGGCGGTGCCTAATAAGGGAGCTTTGTTCATGGGCATTAAGTCGCTGCCGCAGCAGGCGATCCGGCCCATACAGTCATCAATATTGGCCACCGGGATCCCCCGGAAGCCTTCGATCAGTTCTTTGGGGGCTCTTTTGATCTGGCTATAAATTCTACATCCTACATTTGCCATGATTTTTCCTCTATCTTTCTATGTATGACTTTTTATTTGCTTATTTTTAAGGATTCTTATAATTTCCGGATCGCCGTATCAATGCGTTTTGCTGCCTCCATCAGATCCTCCATGGAATTAGCAAAAGAAAACCGCATACACTGGCTGCCGCCAAGACCATAAGCATCACCGGGTACGCCGACCACTTTGGCTTCTTCCAGCAGGTAGTTACAGATTTGATAAGAGTCCATACCATCGATGTTGAACTTAGCCCAGGCATAGAATGCTCCTTCCGGGTAATTACAGGATACCTTGGGAATCTGGTTTAAGGCACCGATAAACGCATTGCGGCGCTCTTCGTAGCTTTTGCGCATGGCTTCCATTTCCTCATGGCAGTCCAGGGCAACCACTCCGGCATCCTGGATAAAGCCGCTGGTGCAGGTCATCATATGCTCCCAAAGGCTGCCGATCCGTTTCATGATCTCGGCGGAAGCGGCAAGATAACCCAGGCGCCAGCCGGTCATGGCCAGGCATTTGGAAAAACCGTTGACGGTAATCACCCGGTCGGCAATCTCCGGATATTTGCCCATACTGATATGCTTGTTTCCGTCATAGATAATCTTTTCATAAACTTCATCGGACAGCAACACCACATCGGGATGAGCTTTCATGTAGTCAAGCAGCTCCAGGGCTTCCTCTTCGTGGAGAATCCGGCCGGTCGGGTTGCATGGGTAATTGATAATGATCATTTTCGTCTTATCAGTGGTGGCAGCTTCCAGCAGGGCGGCGCTTAAGTGATAATCATCTTCGAAGGACAGGCCGATAGAGACAGGTGTTCCGCCGGAGGAATAAACAATGGGAGCATAGGAAACCCAGTTTGGTTCCGGGCACAGTACTTCGTCGCCGACATTTAACATTGCCCGTACCGCATTGTAGATGGCCATTTTGCCGCCGGGGGTCACTAAAATGTTATCCGCGGTACATAGGATACCATTTTCCTGATTTAATTTTGCGGCAATTTTCTTGCGCAAGGCCGGTATGCCCTTGCCCAGGGTATAATGGGTATTTTCTGCCACGGTCATGCCATAATAAGCAGCATCACATATGTTCTTTGGCGTTGGAAAGTCAGGATCGCCGCCGCCAAGACCAATGACATCAATGCCTTCCATTTTCATGATCTTTGCCTTCTCAATATATTTGATTGACTCGGATGGCTTTAAGTTCTCAATGGCCTGATTAAATACTAAACTCATAGTTTCCTCCTTTTAAAGTCTGTCTGTGTTCTTATTTTTAAGCATATCACATCTATATTTTGTTGAATAATGAATAATATAATTGTATAATATAGAAAAAACTTATATTTGAGCCAAAGGAGACAGGAGCCATGGATTTCAGCGAATTAGAGACATTTCTAATGATAGTCCAGACCAAGAGCATTACCAGGACGGCGGATAACCTGTTTTTGTCCCAGCCAACGGTGAGCCACCGGTTAAAATCCCTGGAGGAAAAGCTGGGAATGCAATTGGTGATTCGAAAAAAGGGACATAAATCAGTGGAGTTCACCAGTAAAGGCGAGGAATTCATTCCTATTGCGGAGCGGTGGATGTATCTGTGGAAGGAAACCCAGCTGCTGCAGCAGGGCAATGACCGGATGCTGCTGTCCATTGGCTGCATTGATACTTTGAGCACCACGTCCCTTACGCCTTTATATCAGAAAATTCTGGCGGATTATCCGCTGATGGATCTGCGGATCAAAACCCATCAGTCCTATGAATTATATGGTCTGTTGGACAGACATGAGATTGATCTGGGCTTTGTATATCACCATTTGTATTTTAAAAATATCATTTCGGTTCCGATCTTAAGCGAGACTATGTACCTGATTCAGGCGGCCGATGCCCCCCTGCGCAAGCGGATAATCCATACCAGTGAGATGAATCCGGAAAATGAATTGTTCCTCAGTTGGGAGACCGGCTATCAGATCTGGCATGATCAGTGGCTCAATAATAAATACCGCCCCAGAGTTCAGGTGGATTCCTTTATGCTGATCTGCAATCTGCTGCGCAGCGGCAATATGTGGATGATTGCGCCGGCAGCGGTTGCCAAATCATTGTCTGAACGGCTGCCGGTCTATATCAGCGAGATTGAAAATGAACCACCCAAAAGAGTGTGCTATCTGATTAAGCACAAGATTTCCAATGCTGCTTCCGAACAGGCCATTTCTATTTTTGAAAAAGAGCTGCGGGCTTATATGGAGGGGGCGGCGGTGGAAAGCTGGAAGGAGGAAAAGCAATATGGCATTTGATTATAAAAAAGAATATAAAGAATTTTATATGCCTAAAAACAAGCCAGGTATTGTGGAAGTGCCATCTATGAATTACATTGCAGTTCGTGGTAAAGGTGACCCAAATGCGGAGGGCAGTGAGTACAAGGAATCAATCGGACTGCTGTATGGCATTGCATTTACCATAAAGATGAGCAAAAAAGGAAACTATCAGATTGACGGTTATTTCGATTATGTAGTGCCTCCGCTGGAGGGTTTTTGGTGGCAGGATGGTGTCATCGGTGTCGATTATGCCCACAAGGAGAATTTTGAGTTTATATCGGTAATTCGTCTGCCTGATTTTGTTACAAAGGAAGATTTCGATTGGGCAGTTGCAGAAGCAACAAAGAAAAAGAAGACGGATTTCTCGAAGGTTGAATTTCTGGCTTACGATGAGGGATTATGCGTTCAGTGTATGCATATTGGCCCTTATGATGACGAGCCGGCGACCGTCGCATTAATGCATGAGTATATGGCGGCGGAAGGATATGAATTGGATATCAGCGATAGAAGGTTGCATCATGAGATTTATGTAAGTGATGTTAGAAAGACGGCACCGGAAAAGCTTAGAACTGTTATCAGACATCCGGTTAAAAGGGCATAAGGTTCTTTCAGAGCCATATCACAAATTATGGATATACTTAAGAAAGAACCTTCTCTTTAAAAGCTTGCTTTATTTCGAAATATTAACATCAGTCCATTGACTGCTCTCAATATCCATGGAAAGAAAATCATAATTCTTATATGGATTATTAATTGCAATAGCTGCCAATTTATGATTCCCCTCTTTATCAAATAAAACACTTACAGGGAAAATGCCGGAACTATCAGGTTCGACAGTTACTAGTTCAAAGTCTTTTTCTCCTAAGGAGATTTGTTTCCAGTTGTCAAGTAATATTAATACAAAATCTTCATCATGACTAGTTTCGTTTCTAATACACATGAACAACTGTTTTTCTGTATTAATCGACAAATTACAAGAATTAAAATCAAAAAACTCATTATTGTTTTTATCCAATATAGACATACTGTGTCGGGTTTCATTTATTGTTGTTAATTTTAATGAATTAGGTCTGCTAAGCATATCATCAGTACCCAGAATGGCATTGCATCTCAAGCTTAAGATTTCGCCATGAAATCCACCCGCATCTATATTAGAAATGTGATTTGCATCCGGAACAATCAAAAATAAAATATCATTAAAGCCAGGAGCTAAGCTGTCAATTTTTACAGGTATTTGTAAAGCTGAATTTTTTTGTATAAATGCACTGAAAACATCATTCTCCTTATCTTCGACCTTAAACGTTACCTGCTTATAATTAACAAATACAAGCAGGTTATATTGCATATCTCTATTTATATAGTTGGCAATGTTTATAAATTTCTCCAAACAATTGTCGTCCAACTGATATACGATACCAGTTTCAACTTCACCTTGATGATTCAAGATACTATAACCAATAGAGTCTCCGTCGAATGTCGAATCTAAATAAGCGATATTATTTTCATTTTCCACTTTGGTATTAAATACCGTATATATTGGCGAATCAGAATCTTTCTTTAATTCAACTGATTTGCAGGAAATTAAGCATAAGCAAAGAAGTATTATTATTAATTTTTTCATATTTATCCTCATTATTGAAATAGGGAGCTTGAAAGTGTCATTTAGAATACTATTTTCAAGCTCCTTTATCTCCTTATTTGGACTCGCCAAGGCGAATTAATTCCTATAAGGTCTTGGTAACATATTTTGTTGCATTAGTATTTCCTGTTTCAGATTCTGTTGTGGTTCCGTTTGTCCTTGTAAGTACGATCTTTATATACATATAGTCGATTATAACAGGACTGCTTTGATCGCCTGTAACAAATGCCGTTGAAGTAGCAGTGGCATTAGCACCACTCACCCACCCACCCCGCACTGGCGTCCATTGCCCATCCATAAGAAAGTCCACTGGCTCTGGTTAAGGGATTCAGTGATACTGCTGTTTCCTCCTTGATTTGAATGATTTCTAAACTAATTTATATATGAGCTCATATTTTTAAATTATAACATATTATTTTAAAATGTCAATGTATTTAAATACAAATAAAATAATATATTATAAATGTCTATATATTAACACGTTGTCTATATAACCCAGTTCATGCTATTTAAATCGGCAATATATTGAGGCCATTTCTTCTGGCTTCAAGTTCAACGGACTAGGTATAGAAAAAGTGCCAGACATTGCCTAATTGAATAATCACTTGCTGATAATACAGTTTCATAACTCCGGGTTAATACGGTGCTGCTATAAACAATGTCTGCTATACGTATCAGATTTCGTTTCAATAAGCTTTTCAAAATCGTTCATGGGTTACATACACTGTATGATTTACAATTATATCATAATCCATTACAAAGTCAATGTTTTTATTGTTTTTTCTGCATTTAATGCATTTAAAATCTTTGCAATATTTGTCCATATTATTTAGGTTGATAAAATCGTCAAAATCTGTTAACATAAATGGTATATATCTTTTTTATTCCTCACGACAAGTAAAATAGGAGGTAAAACCATGAAATTCATTGTGGCCATCATTAACCTGGATGATGTTGCTGGTGTTATAAAACACCTGACCAAGGGCGGATTTTCCTCAACCAAGTTAACCTCAGCGGGTGGGTTGCTGAAAGAGGGAAATGCAACAATCTTCGTTGGTGTGGAGAACGTGAAGCTTAACGACGCACTTAGGATTATTGATAAGTATTCTCACAGTCGTATAAGACTGATCCAGACCCCCTCCCTTGAAGGTATGGATTCTCCGCCGACCGAAGTCAAAGTTGGTGGTGCAACTGTTTTTGTGCTTGATTGCGAGCAATTCATGAGGTTTTGACATGGATAAAATCTTAGCAATTATAATTGGTGCCTTATGTGGTATCGGACAGTTTTTTATCTTGCGCTATTCGCTAAAATCCCTTGCTAAAGGAGAAAATCCGGGGGTTGGCAGAACGGTGTTTTTGCGTCTGCCTCTCCCCCTGGCTCTTTTGGTTGGCTGCGCATTCGTTGATTTTACTCTTTTGGCGTTTGTAGGGGGGGCGTTTTGCTTAAGCATGATTACGGCGTCCGTTATTAACCACTTTGTGACACTGAAGAAGAAGGGATGATATATGAAGTATATTCCGTTTGCTGTTTCGGCCATTATTGTACTGTTTGGATATTTGATGCATTTAAAGCTAAAAAAAAGGGACGGAACATCAGGAGCAGGCAAATCGATCTTTACGCAGAGACTATTAACAAGAATCGGTATGATGATCTGCATTTTCGGCATTTGGCTGGCGGTGGGATCGGCAATTACACTTGTATTCGGAACCCATGTGGAAGAGGAATTCACCGTCAGTATATTTTCTCCACGTATGGACTTTTCGATCTTGGGATACCATCCTAGTGAAACCATGGTGGTGGGTTGGGCAGTGATCGCAGTATTGAGTATTGGTGCTGTTATCTCGCGCATTTTCTTTATTCCCAAACTTAGCAATGAGCCGGGGAGATTTCAAAATGCCGTTGAGATGATTGTTGAGCTTATTGAAAGCTATGCTTCGGAGCGCACCACCGACCTTGGACGACCTATGTATGGTTATGTTTTTACGATTGGAATGATGCTGATAGGAAATGCGGTTGCGGAGCTTTTGGGCTTTCGGTCTCCGTCATCCGACCTGACATTCACATTAGCACTTTCCATTTATGCGTTTCTTATGGCAAATTGGTACGGTATCAGAAAGCTTTCGCTGACGGGAAGGCTGAAAAGTTTCCTGAAACCGACACCGCTGCTGCTGCCGATTCGCATTATTACGGATCTGGCCAATCCACTTTCGATGGCCTGCCGTCTGTTTGGCAATACGCTCAGCGGTATGATCGTCATGAATCTGATCTATTCGGTACTTGGCAATTTCGCCGCTGGCATTCCCAGTATAGTTGGCCTTTACTTCAACGTATTTACTGCATTGATTCAAACAGTCATTTTTATCACACTTGCACTTTCCAATATCAACGAGGCGACGACGGCGCCGGAAATTTAAGCCGTCACCAAATAATATTTGAATTTGAAAGGAGTAATTACTATGGAATCAATTGCTATCGCCCTGTGCCTTTTGCCTGCTGCTGTTTGTGGATTAAGTGAGGGGCTTGCAACATACAAGGCCGTCGATGCGGTGGCCAGACAGCCGGAAGCCGCTGGTAAAATCACCTCTATGCTGATGATGGGTCTTGCTTTGACAGAAGCATCCTCTATATACGGATTTGTTATTGCGCTGATCATGCTGTTTCGCTAATACTGCATAACGTTCGTGTTCTGGTAATCAGGAAGGAGGGCATATGGAAAACCTTAATCTGGTTGATATACTAATTTTTATTATCAACTTTTTCGTAACATTTTTACTGCTGTACCTGTTGCTGTATAAGCCAATCAGCAGATTCCTTGGTGAACGCAGGGAACGTACGATAAATACACTAAAGGAAGCCGAAGAAACCCGGGAAGAAGCTGAGCTCATCCTTCAGGAAGCAAAGGCTGAATTGGCAAGTACAGGCGAAAAATCCAGGCAGCTTTCGCACGAGACAATCGAAAACGCGGCCCTTGCCGCAGAAAAAATCATAGATAATGCGCAGGAGGAAGCTTCGGCGCTGATTGAACGTGCACGTGAGCAAATGGAGGCGGAGCGGCAGGTGGCACTGGAGCGTGCGCTTACCGATCTTGTTTCTTTTGCCGGCATCTTAGCTTCGCGTGTACTTGAACGTGAAGTAAGTATTGAAGACAACCATGCAATCGTTGAGCACTTTTTTAAAGAAAACAACGCAGAAACCAACAGGCAGGAGGAGATGCAGTCATGAGCATGCTTAGAACGCCTGTATTGAAAATTGCGCCCCCTTATGATGATGACCTGATTCGCCGTATTGAACAGGGTTTTTCAAACAGACTCAAGACGGAGGTGTGCTTTGAAGTGAACGAGGATCCATCACTGTTGTGTGGTTTTGTTGCTTATGTCAATGGCATGGTTTTTGATGCAAGCGGAAAAACCCGGCTTGCCGATATAAAAGAGTACCTCCTTGATTCGGTCCTTGTTCCGCCGGCGGTAAAAGAGGAGGATGATTTTTAATGAAGATGCGAAAGGATATTTCCAGAGAAAAGCTTGGCAATTTTCTTCGGGAAAAAGTCGGGGCATTTGAATTTAAGCCCTCTGTTTACTATTACGGAACTGTACAGAGTACCAGAGACGAAGTGGTCTGGATTGACGGGCTTTCAGGATGCCATTACGGCGAAATTCTGCAATTTGAAAATAACGTCTACGGTCTTGCTCTTGATCTTTCGGAGACTTCGATTGGTGCGGTCCTTTTGACAGCAGAATCTGATGTAGTAGCCGGATCTCTTGTACGCGGCACGGGCAAAGTTGCGGATGTCTGCACCGGTGATGCGCTTCTCGGGCGGGTCATCGATCCATTTGGCAGGCCCCTTGACGGAATGCCCCTGTCGGTTATTAATACACGTGCACTGGAGCAGCGTGCTCCTTCCATTATTGATCGTTCTCCCGTTAAGCGCCCGCTTGAAACGGGTATTTTGGCCATTGACAGTATGATCCCCATTGGCCGGGGACAGCGGGAACTGATCATTGGAAACCGGCAGACGGGAAAAACGACCATCGCCCTTGCGGCGATCCGTAACCAGATGCCTGATGATGTTATCTGCATTTATTGTGCGATTGGCCAAAAGTCCGCGACAACGGCTCGTATCATTCATGAACTGACCGAGTCCGGGCATATGGAAAATACAATTGTGGTTGCTTCCTCTGCCAGTGACAGGCCCGCTATGCAATATCTTACGCCTTTTGCCGGCTGTGCGATTGCGGAGAGCTTTATGTATGACGGACATGATGTTCTGATTGTGTATGATGACCTCTCCAAGCATGCGGTTGCCTACCGGACGATGTCACTGTTGTTGGAGCGCCCGGCGGGCCGTGAAGCCTATCCGGGAGATATATTCTATCTGCACAGCCGCTTACTGGAGCGGTCCGCACAGCTTTCGCCTGATCTTGGCGGCGGCTCGATGACTGCACTTCCCATTGTAGAAACTGTCGGCGGCGATATCTCGGCCTATATCCCGACGAATATTATCTCGATCACAGATGGCCAGATCTATCTTTCCAGCGATCTTTTTTTTGCCGGGATGCGCCCGGCGATCAATTTAGGCTTGTCAGTTTCACGTATCGGCAGCAGTGCCCAGCGTGATGCAATCAAATGGATTGGCGGAAGACTGCGCCTTGCTCTTTCACAGTACCGGGAGCTGGCTGTTTTTTCCCAGTTTGGGACTAAGATTGATGCTGCAACCAGTCAGCAGATTCACCGTGGTGAGCGGATGCAGGAAGTACTCAAGCAAGCGCAGGATGAGACCTATCTGGTTTCCGAAGAGGCCGTGCTGCTGCTGGCTCTTTCCCATGGTGTATTTTACAACCTGGAACTTAGTCAGATCGAGCAGGCCAGAAAAGAGCTGCTAAAATATATCCACAGAGTACATCCCGGCTCAATGCATGCGATTGAGTCCACCGGTGATTTAACCAAGGAAGAAATGGATACGCTCAAGAAAGCGATGGATGCTTTCCTGGAGGAATATAGCCATGCCGGAGAATAATTTATTTGATATCAAAAAACGTGTTACAGCAGCAAAGCAGACGCGCAAGATCACCGGTACGATGGAGCTTATCGCGTCCTCGCGTCTGTACCGCGGCAGGATATTGCTTGCTAATTATCGGGACTGGGCAAAATATATGCGCGAAGCGGTGCGGTGTCTGCCTGATGCCTATTTTGAACCCCTGGCCGGTTCCGAGGAAGGAAGTAAAAAGGCTTATATCGTATTTTGCGGAAGCAAAGGGCTTTCCGGTTCTTACGGTTCGAATTTGCTGGATTATGCAGCACCGATCGCAGACGGACACCTTGTGCTTGCAGTCGGCAGTGCGACAGAGACATATTTTCCCGATGCATACAGATATTTTGATGAGGAGACCCCTTCCGCAGATGTGGCCAGGGCCATCGCCCAAACTGCGAAGGTACTTTACGAAAGCAAGACAGTCAATGAGGTTTCTATTATCTATATGCGCGGTACAGAGATGTACACAGATCGGTTGTTTCCGCTTACACGGATAAAAGAATACAATGATATGGTAATTGTGGAACCCTCGAAAAAAGTGCTCTTTCCAGAGTTGCTTGAAGAGTATATGGAAACGGTTGTTTACGAAGCCTATCTTCACACCTTCGTTGCCGAACAGGTGGCGCGGGTTACCGCGATGGACAGCGCGACCCAAAATGCGGATGAAATCATTGAAGATCTGCAGTCCACCTACAACCGCATCCGACAGTCTGCCATTACCCAGGAAATTATTATGGTCAGCAACGCTGCCAGAGGAGGGAGAGCATAGTTATGGGAAATAAAGGATTCATCTCCCGCATAAACGGCCCAGTGCTGGACGTTCGTTTTGAGGAAAAACTCCCGGGACTCAATGAACTGCTTATCTCAAAAAGTGGTATTCATTTGGAAGTGGCCGCACATATTACGCCAAAATTGGTACGTTGTATCGCCCTTGATCCGACAGACGGCTTATTAGCCAGTGAGGAAGTAACTGCAACCGGCGGTACGGTTACCGTACCGGTGGGAGAAACGATGCTGGGCCGCACGATTGATGTGCTGGGTCGTCCCATTGATGGAAAAGGACCAATTACGGCATCTCACTGGAGCATTCACAGAAAGCCGCCGGAACTTATCATGATTAACCCCAACACCGAATTTTTTGAGACCGGCATAAAGGTGATTGATTTGCTTACGCCCTACGCAAAAGGTGCGAAAATCGGCCTGTTTGGCGGTGCCGGTGTTGGCAAAACGATTCTGATTATGGAATTGATCAACAACGTTGCACGCAATTCCGGAGACTACTCGGTATTTGCCGGTGTCGGCGAGCGCTCCCGCGAGGGCAGCGATATGATTCTCGACATGGAATACACCGGCGCGCTGTATAATACCGCCCTTGCCTTTGGGCAGATGAATGAACCGCCTGGCGCCCGTTTGCGCGTCGCCCTTACCGGTCTTACCCTGGCGGAATATTTTCGCGATGAAATGAAGCAGGATACGCTGCTGTTTATTGATAATATCTTTCGTTATATCCAGGCGGGCAGCGAAGTTTCGTCCCTGCTTGGGCGTATGGCCTCGGCCGTGGGTTACCAGCCTACGCTGGCCAACGAGCTGGGAGAGCTTGAGGAGCGTATCGCATCCACAACCAATGGTTCGATAACCTCTATCCAGGCGATCTACGTCCCGGCGGACGATTTGACCGACCCGGCGCCGGTTGCGATATTCTCTCATCTGGATGCGACGACGGTTCTTTCGCGTTCGGTTGCGGAGATGGGAATCTATCCTGCCGTTGATCCTCTTGAGTCCAATTCGCGCATTCTTGAGGCCAATGTGGTTGGAAAAGAACACTTTGACACGGCACGGCGGGTACAGGAATGCCTGCAGCGGTATAATGAGCTCAAGGATATTATCGCCATCCTCGGTATGGATGAGCTGTCGGCTGAAGATAAAAAAACCGTAACCCGTGCACGCCGGGTTCAGCGCTTCCTTTCACAACCGATGAGTATGGCGGAAGCATTTACCGGTATTGAGGGGAAATATGTGTCCGTTAAGGACACAGTACGTTCTTTTGCTGCGATTATAAACGGTGATTGTGACAATATCCCCGAGGCCGCTTTTTTCATGGCCGGGAGCATTGATGATGTATATGAGAAGGCGAGAAAGATATGAGAGTCTATCTGCTGAAAATATTGACCCCCGAAAAACAGATCTATGAAGACCGGGTGATTTCCCTAACGGTTACCGGTGCAGACGGCCGGTTAACCGTTCTTGCCGGACATGCACCTATGGTTGCAATGCTTACAGAGGGACCGATCATCATCCGGACGGAGCGGGAGACGTTGGAAGGAGTTACGGGACGCGGCACGTTGTGGGTTGACCGTAATGAGGTTGCGGTTATGGTTCATGGGTTTAGATGGGCGGGTGATGAGACGGAAACGCTGCCTGCGGAGGATGCGTTTGCGAATGATATGATGTTATAATGGTGGTGAAAGACAGCTGTGTATACAGGAGGAAGCGATGAGTGAGAATGTCTGGCAGGAAGTTTATATGAGTATATTCCGGAAAAATCTGGAACTCAGAAAACAGCATCCCAGCACAGAGGTGCTGAATGAAATGTTTGATCATAACGGGAACTTTGAGCAGATCAAGATTGGCGAGCTGCATTTTCCAACTGGCCGAATTGAAATCGGGGATCCCTTTTGCTATATGAATTCCAAGTATTCCTTAACGTTGGAAGAATTAGTGGCACCGGGGGATTACCCTGTTTCTTTATCAGTGATTACCCATCCTGTATTTGGATTTAAGTTTCTTGGTGCCAAAGTAGATATCAATGGTAAGGTTCCGGTGCGCTATGATCTGGCTATGCCACAGGGCTATACCCTGGAAGATATGGATAAACCGGGTATATTTCCCATGTTTGGTGTAGATACCGGACTGGCATGCATTTGTGATAAGTCGGTTTCTGTTGCTTACGATCAATTCCTGAAAAAATGGCATGAGGAGAATCCTGATAAGAACCATTATGATGATTATTTTGCCGCCATTATGGCAGACTATGCAGAGCATTTTCCACGCTTCCAGAGGCCGACCGGAGATTATCTGGATTGGTGCCTGCCGGAGACCGATCATAATAATCTGATCATGTTTTGCAGCGGATTTGGAGATGGTGTTTACAACGGGTACTGGGGTTATGATGAAACAGGGAAAAAAGCCTGTCTGGTAATCCGTTTTATTGACCCGGAAGCTTACAATGTTCCTATGCCTGAGCTGCCAAAAAGGAAGAAATTTTACCTGAGCGCAGAAAATATCAAGCCATTAATCGAAGGAAAGCAGTGTGGAATTGCAACAGACCGGATTATGGTAGATGGCTGCAAAGTTGGTTATATGCTGCGCAATGAGCCGAGAGCAGATCATCCCGAGGACAGTGGCTGGATGTTTTATGAAGGTACAGAAGACAAGGCGTATTGTGATGAAGTCAGCCATTTTGACGTATATATGTTAAATACAATTGCAAACTATGACCAGGATATTATTCCGTTTTTGGAATCACCGGTAGGAAATGCATTTTTTCGTGGAAAAGATGGAGTATTTTATTTAGATGCAGAGATCGAGCATTAACACATCCATAGCAACATGCAACTGTCAGGCGGAGAGATCCGCCTGAAACTTTTTCCTGAACGATCTGGCCAATGGAGATGAAAATTATGGTATCTATAAGAAAAATGAAAAAAGATGATGTTGAAATACTTTATGGCATTGCGCTGGAGCGTTTTATAAAAAATATGTACGAGGGAGGATCAGTTGTTATTTATATTTTTAAATGTAATTTCAGAGGATGAAAAAGATTTGGTTAATCGCATCTTTTCAAAGATGAATGTGAAAATGTATCATATTTCTTTTGGTATATTAAGGTCGCATATTGAAGCAGAGGAAGCTGTAGCACAAACGTTTTTAAAAATTATAGAACATATAGAGAAAATTTCCGCATTACCAAGTCCCCAAAGAGAGGCTTACTGCGTTATCATATTGAAAAACGAAACTATAAATATAGTAAGGCAGCGTGCGAAAACTGTTTATGTGGAAGATACCGATTATTTTGAGCATAATAATCAAAGTGATAAAATGGAAGAGGACTTTATTGAAGTCGAGAATAAAGAGAGATTATTTTCTTGTATGAACAGACTTTCGGATGAGGAGAGAGATTTTATATATTTACGTTTCGTTAATGATATGAGTTTCAAAAATATCTCACAGCTTTTGGGTATTACAGAAGAAGCGGCAAAAAAGCGCGGGCAACGTATTTTAAGAAAATTGCGTTCCTATTATGAAGGATGCGATGAAGGCGGTGATAAGAGTGGTTCAAAAAAATAAAGAGGTTATGAAAGAGATAAGTGAATTTTCTTTACAAACTGAACTACAAAAGTTAACTGAATTAGATATCAATGAAATTGTATATCAATCATTGACTAAAGAGCAGGTTTCTAATTTGGCTCAGAAAATTATGTTTTTGCCTTTCGAATATCGTAGTCTTCTTTTTTTTCGGTATTGTTTTGAGACCACGCCTTTTGAGGCGGGTAAGATATTGGAAATAGAGAATACAGAAAGTAAAGTACTTTATGTACAAGGGCTGTTATCCAGACTGATGGAGCTAAATACCGCATGGATTGATAATAACTCTATAAAAGAGGCGTGTGAATTGGCCCTGAAAGAAGATATGAATTATTATGATAATATGGAAATGTTGTATAAACCCAAGTATTCTAACTCTTTTAGGCGAAAACTAAAAGATATTAAAGCGGCACAAAGTTTATATGAAACAATCAAATTAATAGCAAAAAGAGCAGCTGTTTTTATCGTTGTATGTGTATTGAGTTTCTCTGCTGTTTTAGCAGTTAATGCGGAAGCGCGGGAGAGATTCTGTCACTGGGTAGTAGAAACATTTCCGGAGTTTAGTATATTTATCACACAGAACAAGAATGAAAATAGCAGTTCAGCTGAACTGGGAGTATTTAGAATAAAATATGTTCCCAAAGAGTTTGAACTGATTAATACAACAGAACTTAGAACAATGGTGATTTATAATTATTCATCAAATGACAGTCAAAAGCTGACCATCAAATTGATTACTCCTGATCATGAGGATAAATCTTATTATGATACGGAAAACATTGAAGTAGAAGAATTTATTTTTAAAGAATCCCAAGCCTATACTTGGCAAACTGACCAAATGACCTATTTAATATGGTGTCAGGACGGTATTGAATGCCACGTTTCAGGAAACTTGGATAAGGATGAGGTTATAAAAGTTGCGGAAAATATTGAAAAATAATTTTTAAATATGTTCCTTTTTTCCTCCTGGTGAGTTATATTAGGTAAGAACCTAAATAACCATTTTACTTATATCTGTTTTGGGCATTATTGGATGCAGTTCTAATGTTAAAGGTGATTTTGAATTGTACGATGGACAAGTTGTGAAGATGGAAGTTGTAGAAATTGAGCATACGAAAATCAAGGTGAAATTCACCTATACATCTGATGAAAAGGCTATAAGTGCAGAGTTTACAATTCAGAAATAATAAATAGATAAATGGGACTATATTAGCATTTATGCTGTCGCTGTCAGGAGGTGTCAATACATGTTTTGGAATAACACGCAAGGATGGTTTGGTAAGCAGCTTGAAAAGAATATTTTAGCTTTGGAAGAAGGAGATCGCAGCCGGATTCCATGGATTTTCTGTGTGTTTTCTGAACGACACACTGCTTCTAAACAGGTAGCGGCGCAAGCTCTTTCTCATGCGCTTGAT
>Ga0153999_1000420_pt1 | contig 18892 bp, 16 predicted proteins | sample TSNC083MetaG_FD_104675 | JGI IMG/M metagenome (GOLD analysis project Ga0153999, IMG submission 104675) | Attine ant fungus gardens microbial communities from North Carolina, USA - TSNC083 MetaG | ecosystem: Host-associated > Fungi > Mycelium > Unclassified | place: USA: North Carolina, Lumber... | reverse complement strand
TGAAAGGAGAGAAATAATATGCCAGAAGTAAAAAGACGAGACAGTAAAGGTCGGAAGCTCTGGACGGGTGAGAGCCAAAATAGTGATGGAAGATATGTCTATAAGTATTTAGATAACAGAGGTGATAGAAAAGCAGTATATAGTTGGAGACTTACAGAATCCGATGCTGTACCAAAAGGAAAACGTCAAGATGATTCCCTAAGAGAAAAGGAAAAGTTGATACAGAAGCAATTAACTGAAAATATTAACTCGGAGGGAGCGGATATCACAGTGTTGGATTTAGTAAAAAAGTATGTTTCTCAAAAACGTGGTGTCAGGTATAATACACAGAGGAGCTATAATTCTATTATCAATCTCGTTATAAAAGAAGAATTTGGTAAATTAAAAATCAATAAAGTTAAGTTATCAGATGCAAAATTATGGCTAATTAAGTTGCAAGAAGATGGTAGAGGCTATAGTACCATTCATGCTGTTAGAGGAGTTATAAAACCAGCGTTTCAAATGGCGGTTGATGATGACTTGATACGCAAGAATCCATTCGAATTTCAGCTAACAAATCTTGTGGTTAATGACAGTGTGACGAGACAAGCAATTACGAGGGAACAGGAAAAACAATTTTTGGATTTTGTAAAGAATGACAGACACTTTTGCAGATACTACGAAGCCATTAATATCCTATTTAAAACGGGACTCCGTATTTCGGAGTTTGCTGGTTTGACCAAAGACGACATTGACTTAAAGAATAGGATTATAAACGTAGATCATCAATTACTGAAAAAAAATAATATGGAATATGTCATAGAAGGTACAAAAACTGGAAGTGGTAATAGAAAAATTCCTATGTCTGATGATGTGTATGAGTGCTTCAAAAGTATACTTGAAAATAGAAATAGACCTAAGATTGAACCCATGATTGATGGGAAAAGCGGGTTTTTGTATCTTGACAAGAACGGTATGCCAATTGTGGCTATGAATTGGATAAAATATTTTAAAAGCATTTGTAAAAAGTATAACAACATTCATAAACTACAAATGCCGAAAATTACACCACACATATGTAGACATACGTTTTGTACTAATATGGCAAAAGCAGGAGCAAACCCTAAATTTCTTCAATATATTATGGGACATTCTGATATAGGAATTACACTTAATACCTATACGCATGTTAATGTTGATGATGTGAAGGATGAGGTTAAAAAGTTGTGCAATTGGTAGTGGTGTATATTCACGAATTTATGACACTTTTTATGACACTTGATGGATAATCTATACCGTATTAAGCCGAAAAAAGCCGAAATATTACCAAATTCCTAGGTATCAACGACAAACCAAAAAGTAACGGAAAGCCTGTAAATACAAAGGGAAATACCGTTTTAAAAAGATTTCTGGTTACATGATTGAAAAAAATTCAGATAATCACTTGACAAATATCCGCTACTGTCGTAAAATACGGCTCATAGAGTTTTTCGGAGGAAAATATGAAAACAATCGTGACCATGCAGATGAATATGGGTATGATAAACAGCATGATGATGGATATGTGCTGTATGTTCGTATGCTTAAAAAATCAAATATTATGCATGGATTGTGATAATCAGTAATCTTTTTATATTAAATTACAGATACCAGTATCGCAGGCTGTGCAGGCCTGCGATTTTTTGGTTTAGCAGAAGAAGGAAGGATATATCATGGCAGAACAACCTATTATCCAGTTGCAGAATCTGGGAAAAGAGTTTAAAACGGCCAACGGACCGGTTGTTGCTCTTAGTGATATTAACCTGGATATCATAAAGGGAGAAGTTTTTGGGATCATCGGGCTGTCCGGAGCCGGTAAGAGTACGCTGGTGCGTTGCATCAATTTACTGGAAATACCGACTAGCGGAGCTGTAATTTTTGAAGACCGGAATCTGGCGGTATTGAGCAATAAAAATAAACGCCGGGCGAGGCAGTCCATGGGAATGATTTTTCAGCAGTTCAATCTGCTGGCGCAGCGCAATGTCCTGAAAAATGTCTGTTTCCCATTGGAGATTACCGGCACAAATAAAGAAGAAGCGAAAAAACGCGCCATGGAACTGCTTGCCATGGTCGGCCTGGAGGATCGGGCTCACTCTTATCCGGCACAGTTGTCCGGCGGCCAGAAGCAGAGGGTAGCCATTGCCAGAGCCATTGCCACGAATCCCAAGGTACTGCTGTGTGATGAAGCGACAAGTGCACTGGACCCCAATACAACCAAATCAATACTTCAGCTGATTAAGCAGATCAACAAGGAGCTTGGGATTACAGTTATTGTTATTACCCATGAAATGTCTGTGATAGAAGCTATCTGTGACCGCGTCGCCATAATTGACCAGAGCCGGATTGCCGAGGTGGGGAAGGTATCCGATATTTTTTCGGAACCGAAATCAAAGATCGGGCGCCAGTTGATTCTGGGTGACGCAGTCAAAAATGTAGCCTTTAGCCGATCCGGTAAAATTCGGATTACCTTTGACGGACGGTCATCCACCGAGCCGGTGATTGCCAATATGATTCTGGCGAGTAAGGTTCCGCTCAATATCCTGTATGCGGCGACAAAAGATATTAACGGTACGGCTGTTGGCCAGATGATCGTACAGCTGCCGGAGGATAGAGCCGACGCCGGCCGGGCACTCAGCTATCTGAGAACAGCCGGAGTACCATTTGAGGAGGTGCGGGAACATGATATTTAGTAGGACTATTTTTGAAATGATTATAAACGGAATTTTAGAAACCCTGTATGTGGTGTTTTTCTCTTCCCTGTTATCCTATCTGATCGGCATTCCACTGGGAATTATTCTGGTTGTAACCGAACGGGATGGAATCCGCCCCTTTCCATTATTACAAAAAGTATTGGGAATTATGATTAACCTTCTTCGCTCCGTTCCATTTATAATCTTGCTGCTAATGGTTCTGCCGCTGACACGTGCTATCGTGGGAACCACACTGGGCGCCAAAGCCGTAATTCCGCCGCTGGTGATAGCGGCCGCGCCTTATATCGCCCGGATGGTGGAGTCATCGTTTAAGGAGGTGGATGCCGGTGTCATCGAAGCGGCTAAGTCAATGGGAGCTTCCACGTTCCAGATCGTATGGAAGGTATTGCTGCCGGAAGCAAAACCGTCGCTGCTGGTCGGGGCTGCTATCTCGGTTACCACGATTCTCGGATATTCTGCGATGGCCGGGTTTACCGGCGGTGGAGGACTTGGTGCCATCGCCATTAATTATGGTTACTACCGCTATCAGACTGACATGATGCTGGTTACCGTTGTAATTCTGGTAATTATCGTACAAATAATTCAGGAAGCCGGGCTTCTCGCCGCCAGACGAAGTGACAAGCGAAGCCGTTAGACCGTATTTGACGGATTTAGCAGTCCTTTGGGGCTGTTGGTGAAAACCATATAAATCAAAATAAATTTGAGGAGGAAATAATATGAAAAAAGCAACTGGTATCATTGCCGCTGTGTTTGCGGCAGCAGCCCTGACCGCATGCGGAGGAGACAAGAGTACAGCTACAACTACCGCAGCTGGTACTACTGCAACGGAGACAACCGCAGCCGGAGATCAGACAAAAACTGAAACAGAAGCTGCCGAAACAACACCGGCTGAGCTTAAGGAAATTAAGGTAGGAGCAAGCCCGGCACCTCATGCGGAGATTTTAGAAGCCGCGGCACCGGTTTTGGAGAAGCTTGGTTATAAGCTTAAAATTGTGGAATATACCGATTATATACAGCCAAATCTGGCGCTGTCCACGGGTGATCTTGATGCCAACTATTTTCAGCACCTGCCGTATCTGGAGCAGTTTAATGAAGAAAATAAAACCACTATCGTCTCGGCCGGCGCTATCCACTATGAGCCGTTCGGAGTTTATGCCGGCAAAACAGCTTCGCTGGAAGAACTGGCAGATGGTGCTAAGGTAGCGGTGCCAAATGATGCGACAAATGAAGCAAGAGCTCTTTTGCTGCTGGAGGATCAGGGTCTGATTAAGTTGGCAGATGGCGCCGGATTAAAGGCGACAAAAACCGATATTGTAGAAAATCCTAAAAATCTGGATATTCTGGAAATTGAAGCAGCACAGATCCCGCGTTCCCTGCAGGATGTGGACGCTGCGGTTATCAACGGAAACTATGCGATTGATGCCGGGTTAAAGGTATCGGATGCCCTTGCACTCGAAGCGGCTGATTCAGAAGCGGCAATCACTTATGGAAACATTGTTGCCGTTCAGGAAGGCCACGTGAACGATGAAGCGGTTCAGGCGTTAATTGAAGCCCTGACCAGCTCCGAGGTGGCAGAATTTATTGAAAATACTTATGCCGGAGCTGTAGTACCGCTATTCTAAAGCAAATGGGTAATTAGCCGGGTCATGATAACCGGTTGGTTTAGAAAACCAGAACGAATAAAGCAACGAAATGTAATTCTGCGCATAACATACATTAAGAGGATAGAGGGTGTATGTTATGCGTATTTTTGATTTAAAAAAAAAGAAGTAATTAATGTCTGTGACTGCAAACGCCTGGGTTTCGTGGGAGATATTGAATTTGATCATTGCACCGGCTGCATTACGCACCTGATTGTGCCGGGTCCCGGATGCCTGTGTGGTATTTTCGGCCGGGAAAAAGAGTTTATCATACCGTTCTGTGACGTTAAGCAGATAGGCCCGGATATCATTCTGGTAGAAATCAGAAAGCTGAAGGATGTGGAGAAACCCTGTCGTTTCGACTAATTGGCCTTGGGGGAGGGATATTGGTAATATTGTTGTTATAATTCAGACGACCTTCTGATTTTAACAAAACCGCTTGCGTTTATACCAGTGGTAGGCTAAAATATATATGAATAATTGACGCAGCGATGAGATACAACAGGAGGAAAATAACGTGAAATGCCCATACTGTAACGAGCTGGATACAAAGGTTATAGATTCCAGACCGGCCGATGATAATAATTCAATCCGCCGCCGCCGTCAGTGCGGAACCTGCCAAAAACGGTTTACCACTTATGAAAAACTGGAGACCATGCCGCTGATGGTAATAAAAAAAGACTGCTCCAGGGAAATCTATGAACGTTCCAAAATAGAATCCGGAATTTTACAATCCTGCCATAAGCGGCCGATATCGACCCAGCAGATTGATGCCATGATTGATGAGATCGAGAATCAGATATTTAATATGGAAGAGAAAGAGATTGAAACCTCTGCTATTGGTGAACTGGTTATGCAGAAAATAAAACAGCTGGATGAGGTGGCATATGTCCGTTTTGCATCGGTATACCGGGAATTTAAGGATGTCAATACATTCATGGAAGAACTCGGTAAACTGTTGAACAATTCCACCGCATCGAAATTATAAAGAAAGGCAGCGTAATTAAAAATTGCTGATCAAACAATTTTATCCCAGGGAATGGGTGGAGAGTGTCTACCGGGTTCCCTGGGATTCATGGTATGAGAAAGGAATCCGGGGGGTTATCTTTGACATTGACAATACGCTGGTACCGCACGGGGCACCAGCCGATCAAAGAGTGATTGCCCTGATGGGCAGGCTGCATAACTTAGGTCTGAAAACCTGTCTGCTGTCTAATAATAAAGAGCCGCGGGTTGCCTCTTTTGCCGGACAGGTAAACTCTCCATATATCTTCCGGGCCGGTAAGCCGGCTGTAAAAAATTACCTAAAAGCCATGAAAATGATGGGTACCGGCCGGGAAACAACGCTGTTTGTCGGCGATCAGCTGTTTACGGACGTGTACGGTGCCAACCGGGCAGGAATCTATGGGATACTGGTGAAGCCAATTAATCCCAGAGAGGAAATCCAGATTGTTTTCAAGCGATACCTGGAAGCACCGGTTCTGTTTTGTTATAAAAAGAAATGTATAAGAGAGAATAAGCTATGATAAGTGGAAAAACCAATGTATGCGGAGTAATCGGGTGCCCGATTGAACATACGATATCTCCGCTGATGCACAATTTTTATGCCGGTGAGACCGGACTCGACCTGGCATACCTGCCGTTTCTGGTACAGCCGGAACAGGTAGAGGCCGCCGTCCGGGGCGCTTTTGCTCTTAATATAAAGGGGCTTAATGTAACCGTTCCCCACAAGCAGGAGGTGCTTCCTTATCTGGCCGGGCTAGATGAAGCGGCTTTTGTGATTGGTGCGGTAAACACGCTGGTGCGTACTAAAGAAGGCTATCAGGGATATAATACGGATGCGGCCGGACTGCACCGGGCGATGCAGGAAGAAGAGGTTACCATCACCGGTCGGACATGTATTTTGCTGGGAGCCGGAGGCGCAGCGAAGGCGGCCGCTTACCTGCTGGCAAAAGAAGGCGCTAAAAAGATATATGTGTTAAACCGCAGCGTAGAAAAGGCGCAGCAGCTGGCCGGATATATCAGGCAGACACTGGGGTATCAGCCGATTGAAGCCGGATCGCTTGCGGCCTGGCGGCAGATCGACGAGAATTCCTGTCTGGCAGTACAAACAACCAGTGTCGGGATGTATCCCAGGGTTGATGATATTCTGATTGATGACCCGGAATTTTATGAAAAGCTGCACACGGCAATTGATATTATCTATACGCCGGCAGAAACCGGGTTTATGAGGATGGCCGCCGGGGCAAAAACCATGAACGGCCTGACGATGCTTTTATATCAGGGGGTGGCGGCTTTTGAGCTCTGGTATCCGGAGATTACGTTATCGGAGGAACTGATAGAAAAAGCCAAACAGCTGCTGATCCGGCATCTGGAGGGACAGGCATAATGAAAGGAAATATAATTCTGATCGGATTCATGGGTGCCGGTAAGTCCAGTATCGGGAGCTATTGGAGTGAAAAAAAAAGCCGGCCGCTGATAGACACCGACCAGTTGATTGAACAGGAGGCCGGTATGAGTATCCCGGAAATTTTCAAAGAGCTGGGAGAAGAACGGTTCCGGGAAATTGAAAGCAGCGTCCTTGAAAAGCTGTATGAAAAAGCTGACCAGACGGTGATTTCGGTAGGCGGCGGACTGCCGCTCAGGGAAGAAAACCGGGCCGTTCTGGCACGTCTGGGTACCGTTGTGTTCCTGCGGGTCAAGCCAGAAACCGTTTTAGAACGACTGGCGGGTGATACTACCCGTCCGCTGCTGCAGGCAGAAAATAAAGGGGCAAGGATACGACAGCTGTTGGAGATCCGAAACCCGGTGTATGAACAGGCGGCTCATTTGGTTATCGACGTTGATGATAAAGCACCGGAACAGATTATCAGGGAACTGGAAGCCGCATTACAGCACGATAGAAAGGATTAGAGAGACAGATGAAATTGCTGGTATTGAATGGGCCGAACCTGAATTTTTTAGGAATCCGTGAAAAAGGCATTTATGGGACTCAGGATTATGCCTTTTTAGTTCAGATGCTTGAGGAAAAAGCCCGGCAGGAAGGACATGAGCTGGAGGTGTTCCAGAGCAACTTTGAAGGTGGCCTGATTGATAAGCTGCAGGAAGCTTATCATAGCGGGGTGGAAGGAATCATTATTAATCCGGGAGCATTTACCCATTACAGCATTGCCGTTAGAGATGCACTGGCTTCCATTCAGGTGCCTATCATCGAGGTCCATATTTCCAATGTCCATAAACGGGAAGAATTCCGTCATATATCGGTCACCGCTCCGGTATGTACCGGGCAGGTGGCCGGTCTGGGACTGGCCGGGTATACACTGGCCATGGATTATCTGACCGGTTTGACGGCCGGGGCAAAAAATAGTTGAAAAAACATTATTTTTATTATAAAATAAAATAGATTATGCGCATATGCGCAATGTAGGAGGAATATCACATGATTTCAGCAGGTGATTTTAGAAACGGAATAACAATGGAGATTGACGGTTCAATTTTTCAGATTATTGAATTTCAGCACGTAAAGCCGGGCAAGGGTGCGGCTTTTGTCAGAACCAAAATTAAGAACGTAATTACCGGATCCGTCGTAGAAAGAACTTTCCGGCCCACAGAGAAATTCCCGCAGGCGAGAATTGACCGCGTGGATATGGCTTATTTGTATTCAGATGGGGATTTATTCCATTTTATGAATAATGAGACTTATGATCAGATGGCATTGAGTGCGGAGACGATTGGTGATGCCCTGAAATTTGTAAAAGAAAATGACGTATGTAAAGTCTGCTCTCACAACGGCAACGTATTTTCCGTTGAACCGCCAATGTTTGTCGAGCTGGAGATCAGCAGTACCGAACCAGGCTTTAAGGGCGATACGGCACAAGGCGCAACCAAGCCGGCGACCGTGGAAACCGGAGCAACCGTATATGTACCACTATTTGTAGAGACCGGGGACAAGATTAAAATAGATACCCGTACCGGCGAGTATCTGTCAAGGGTTTAGATCATAGCCAACAAGTAAAGCTCCAATAATTCGCGGTAGCGGACTGTTGGAGCCTTAGAGCGTGTTTGAAAAATCATTCCCGCAAGCTGCACGCCCCACTTCGCGGTATATTTGCGCCAAATTCAGTCAACGTAGCCCGCTACGCCCCCTTCATTTGGCACAAATCTCCCACGAATTGTGACATACAGCTTGCGAAAAGCATTTTTCAAATACGCTCTAGTTTTCAATCAATTTTATGAAACCGGGAACCTTGCTTTTTCCGGTTTTATACTATATAATTTATTAAGCTTAACACGCTTTGGGGTGTGTCAAAGAAGGAAATGGCATAAAAGGAGACCGGCAACGTGAAAAAGATTCTGGATTTTATTACAACGGAAATGAAAGCGGCCTTTGCGGCATGTGGATATGAGGAAAGCTATGCCAAAATCACCCTGTCCAACCGTCCGGACCTGTGTGAATATCAGTGCAATGGTGCAATGGCGGCCGCCAAGGCATATAAAAAGAAACCGATTATGATCGCCGGTGAAGTTACGGCAAAGCTGGAAGGCAATCCGATGTTTTCCGAAGTTAATGCAGTAATGCCGGGATTTATTAACCTCCGTCTGGCGGGACAGTATCTGGCAGATTATATCAATGGGATGAGAACGGCAGCGAAGCTGGGAATGGAAGAGACCGGACACGGTGAAACCGTCATCGTGGATTACGGCGGTGCGAATGTTGCTAAGCCGCTGCATGTGGGACACCTGCGGTCGGCGGTGATTGGGGAAAGCATTAAGAGGCTGGGGGCGTTTCTTGGCTATCACATGATTGGGGATGTCCATCTGGGCGACTGGGGTCTGCAGATGGGGCTGATTATTGAGGAACTGCGGGATCGAAAACCGGAGCTAGTATATTTTGATGAATCTTATACCGGAGCTTATCCGCCAAAACCGCCGTTTACCATCAGCGAGCTGGAAGATATCTATCCGACGGCAAGCGGCAAGGCCAAGACCGATGGTGCTTTCAAAGAAAGAGCTCAGGATGCCACTTTCCGGCTGCAGAACGGCTATGAACCGTATACGGCAATCTGGAAGCATATTCTGGCAGTCTCACTGGACGATCTGAAAAAGAATTATGAAAGTCTGGATGTCCACTTTGAATTGTGGAAGGGAGAGAGCGATGCCCAGCCATATATTCCGGATCTGATTGAAGACCTACAGCAAAAAGGGCTGGCCTATGAAAGCCAGGGGGCACTGGTGGTTGATATTACAGAACCGTCTGACTCCAAAGAGCTGCCGCCCTGCATTATCCGCAAATCAGACGGGGCGGCGCTGTATGCAACCTCGGATCTGGGAACCATTATTGAGCGGGAAAAAGAATTTTCTCCGGTGAAGTATATTTATATTACCGATAAACGACAGGAGCTTCATTTTACCCAGGTGTTCCGCACTGCCAAGAAAGCAGGCTATGTCAGGCCGGAGACAGAAATGATCCATATCGGCTTCGGCACCATGAACGGAAAAGACGGTAAGCCGTTTAAAACCAGGGACGGCGGTGTGATGCGTCTGGAACACCTGGTTGCCGATATTGATGAGGCAGTTTTCGGACGGATTATGGAAAACCGTACCGTATCGGCGGCAGAAGCCAAAGAGACGGCCCGGGTAGTTGGTCTTGCGGCATTGAAATATGGCGATCTGTCCAATCAGGCTGCCAAGGATTATGTCTTTGATCTGGATCGGTTTATATCCTTTGAAGGCAATACCGGTCCCTACATTTTATATACCATTGTACGGATTAAATCGATTCTGGCAAAATATGAAGCATTACCGGATAAGTATCCGGGATCGCAGGTGATCCTGCCGGCAGCCGGTGAGCCGGAAAAGGCTCTGATGCTGGAGCTTAGCAAATATAATGAGATACTGGAAACCGCGTTTGCAGAAACCGCACCACATAAAATCTGCCAGTATATTTATGAATTATCCAATGCCTGCAACAGTTTTTACCACCACACCAGGATTTTGGCAAATGAGAACCGGGAGCGGCAGGCCAGCGACATTCTGCTGATTACACTGGTCAGGGATGTTCTGGAGACATGTATTCACCTGTTGGGGTTTGCGGCACCACAGCGGATGTAAAGGAAGTGAGTTAATGAAGATAACGGAGCTGGAAACCAGTGCGTTCTGGAAAGGCGAGCTGGGCGTTAAAGGTACCGTGGAAGACGAAGCGGGCAGTTATCAGGTCAGTTTATTTATCAAGGGTAGTCAGGTTCGTGACTACTCTTGTTCTTGTGTTCAGGGAAACTCCTTTAAAGGGATGTGCTCCCATGCCGGATTTGTCTGGGAAAACTGGCTTAAGCAGAACGAAAAAAACAGCGGCAGAACCGTATCCACCTCCCAGGAAGTCCGGGTCATGATCCAGGAATATACCAACCGGGAGGTGGCAAAGATTATTCGGGAAAGTGAGGAGGAGCCGGTACGTCTAATACCCCGCCTCCTGATCATGCGGCAGGAGATCAGTCTGGAATTTAAAATCGGACGCGAGCGGTTTTATCTGCTGAATGATCTGTGTGCGTTTACACAGGCAATGGAGCAGGGGACTTTAGTGGAATACGGCCGGCAGTTGGCATTTCACCACAGCCTCGAGGTGTTTGAACCGGAGGATCGGCAGCTGGTCATGTTACTGATGGAGCAGGCAGGTTTGTACCGGCAGTATTACGGTCAGTTTTGCAAACGATCTTATACGGTACTTCCGGCGCTTAAAAAGCTGACGTTAAATCCGCTGAACCGGGATCGTTTTTTTCAGCTTATGACAGGAAAAGAACTGGAGATTACAGATCCTAAAGGAATCAGCCGGACGGTAGCTGTGATCCGCCACAATCCCCAACTGCACATAACGATAGAAAAAGCCGGTAAAGACGGAGTAAGGCTCTCGCTTGAAGCCGGGCTGCTCCATTTTCCGGGCGAACAGTACATGTATGTATGCAGCCGCGAACAGTTGTTTTGCCTGGACCGCACGGCAAGTGATCATCTTGCCGTTTTTATGAACCGGATGCCAGGTACCGGTGAGCGGCCGGCCGTTGACATTCAGGAAAAGGATCTGCCGCTTTTCTATGAGCGGGTGCTTTTGCAGGTTTTGCCATACAGCCGCGTGGAGGCAACCGGCGTAGAGCTGGAAAGCTACCGGCCGCAGGAATTAAAAGCAAAGTTTCTGTTTGACAGCAGCCGGCCGGGAGAACTGACGATGATTCCGGAACTGTCCTATGGGGACTATTCCTTTCATCCGTTGGAGGATGATAAAGTCCCCCGTACCATTTGCCGGGACATTCCGGGAGAATTCCGCATCAGCAAGCTGATTGCCAGATATTTTAAATACCGCCAGGAAGGAAGCCACCGCTTGGTTATCCGCGATGACGACGATGCCATGTACCGCCTGTTGACTGACGGGATGGCGGAGTTTGCGCAAAATGGTGAGATCTATTTATCCGATATGGCCAGGAAGATCCGGGTAACGGAGCCGCCGCAGGTGATGGTAGGAATCCGGGCGATGCCTGACTGGCTGGAGCTTACGGTGGATGCCGGGAATATCAGCAGCAGTGAGCTGGCTAAGATTTTGTCGGAATACCAGCAGAAAAAGCCATATTACCGGCTGAAAAACGGTGAATTTCTCAGACTTGGCGATAATGGTCTGATGACCATAGCGGAGCTGGCTGAAGGAATGGATATTCCAAAAACGAAAATACAGAATCAAGACATAAAAATCCCCCGTTACCGTGCTCTTTATCTCGACAGCATGTTAAAGGAAGGAACCGGCGTCACCCTGCACCGTGATCAGCTGTTTAAAACGGTGGTCAGGGGGATGAAATCGGTAGAGGACAGTGATTTTTTAATTCCCCAGCGCCTTATAACGACGCTGCGCGGCTATCAGAAAGTGGGCTACCGATGGCTGCGAACTCTTGATCACTATGGTTTTGGCGGAATTCTTGCCGATGATATGGGATTGGGGAAAACCCTGCAGATCATTACGGTTCTGCTGGCATGGAAGCAGTCTGCCCCGGAGCAGCCGGGAATCTCACTGGTGGTCTGTCCGGCTTCGCTGGTTTATAATTGGGAGGATGAATTTCACCGGTTTGCGCCGGATCTTGCGGTGCGGGCGATTACAGCGGCCGCTGCCGAACGGGAAATGAAGATTAGTGAATGGGAACCGTATGATGTGTTTATAACCTCCTATGACCTGTTGAAACGTGATCTAAAGCATTATCAGAAACTGTTCTTCCGGTTTCAGATAATCGACGAAGCACAGTATATTAAAAACCCCGGCACCCAAAGTGCCAAAGCCGTCAAGCAGATTACCGCCGTGACCCGCTTTGCCCTGACCGGAACGCCGGTGGAAAACCGTCTCAGCGAACTGTGGAGCATCTTTGATTTCCTGATGCCCGGCTTTCTGTTCGGTTATAAAAAGTTTAAAACTCAATTTGAAGGACCAATTATTAAAAAGCACGATGCCGATGCGGTTAAGAAGCTTCGCCGTCTGACTGCGCCATTTATCCTGCGCCGCCTCAAATCAGATGTATTGAAGGAACTGCCGCCGAAACTGGAGACCGTGGTTTATTCACGGGGAGAAGGAAAACAAAGAGAACTGTATACGGCGCAGGCTCAGCTGCTGAAACGGCAGCTGTTGGAAATGGAGGGGGCCACGTATCAGGCCGGGAAGCTGCAGATTTTGGCAGGACTAATGCGTCTGCGCCAGTTGTGTTGTGATCCCTCTTTGTGTTATAGTAATTATCAGGAAGGCTCTGCCAAGCTTGATACTTGTATGGAGCTGCTTGCCTCAGGAATTGAAGGCGGCCACAAGATCCTGTTGTTTTCCCAGTTTACCTCAATGCTTGCCCTTATCAGTGAGCGGATGAAGAAACTTGGGTTTGCATACCATCTTCTGACCGGTGCGACATCAAAAGAAGAACGGCTGCGGATGACTGGCTCATTTGCCGATGATGAGGTTCCTGTCTTCCTGATTTCCCTGAGAGCAGGCGGGACAGGACTGAACCTGACTGCCGCCGATATTGTCATTCACTATGACCCGTGGTGGAATGCGGCGGTTCAGAATCAGGCGACCGACCGTACCCACCGGATCGGACAGAACAAGCAGGTATCAGTTTTCCAACTGATTATGAAAGATACGATCGAAGAAAATATTATGCAGCTCCAAAAAAGCAAGAAGGATCTGGCGGAGCAGATTATCACGGAGGGAACTGTTTCGCTCGCCAGTCTTTCCAAAGAAGATCTGCTGGCTCTTTTGGACTAAAAAAGGAGAATATAAATGGCATTTTATGACTATATCAATGCCCGGAAACAGGGTCGGAAAAAGTACCAGCAGGCCGTGGCTAAGGGTGAGTATCCCTACCTTCCCGTTCTGGATGAGATCCTGAAAAATACGGATATTGTTTCGGAAGTCAACCTGGGACTTATGGATGTTCCGCTGGAGAAAATTGTCGGAACCAAGACAGCCGGCAGAACTCAGTCTTTTGCCAATAATTTTATGCCGCTGCTGGCAGAAAAAACGGAGTTTGGTGCCAAGTGGGCATATCTGTATGATCATCAGATTGAAGAGGGTATCCATGACCCGATTCTGGTTTATGAATTTATGAACCGTTACTATGTCCAGGAGGGCAATAAACGGGTCAGTGTATTGAAATATGTCAGTGCTTACAGTATTACCGCCTCAGTAATCCGCCTGATACCGCGGCGGACGGATGAACTGGACAATAAATTATATTATGAATTTCTTGATTTTTATCAGGTGTCCTTTAACTGTGACGTCTGGTTTTCTAAAGAAGGAAGCTATCATAAGCTGCTTAAGGCAATGGGGAAAAAAGACGCCGAGGTATGGGATGAAACAGAGCGGCAGTGCTTTAAGGGTGTTTATGATTTATTTGTCCGGGTATTTAAGGATTTCCATACCGATGAAATGGGGCTGACGGCTTCCGATGTTTTTCTTATTTATCTTAAAATATTCGGCTATGAGCTGTTAAAGCAGCGGACCGAGGCTCAGATGAAACAGGATATGGCAAAGCTTAAGGATGAATTGCTGCTGACCTCAAGAGGTAATGAGATTGCTCTGGTAGAACAGCCGGAAGAGATAAAAGCCGGTTCGTACGGCTCCGCCCGTCTGCTTAACTGGCTGATACCTTCGGCTAATATTGAGCCGGAGATGTTAAAGATTGCTTTTATTCATACCACAAGCAAAGATACCTCAAGCTGGGTATACAGTCATGAGCTGGGGCGCCAGTACCTGGAAAACTGCTTTGGCGGGCGGCTTAAAACGGTTTCCTATGAAAATGCGAATACCAGTGAAGCTGTTGAGCAGGCAATCGGGCAGGCGCTTTTAGAAAAGTGCAATATGATTTTCACCACCGCCTCTCAGATGATCAGCCAAAGTGTCAAAGCCGCCCTGCAGCATCAGCAGGTCAGAATCTTTAACTGCTCCGTCAATATGTCCTATACTTCCATCTGTACTTATTATACCAGGCTGTATGAAGCTAAATTTCTGATGGGGGCGCTGGCTGGAGCCATCAATGAATCCGATAAAATCGGTTATATATCCGATTATCCGATATTTGGCTCGGTCAGCAATATCAATGCCTTTGCCCTGGGCGCTCAGATGACGAATCCGCAGGCCAAGATTTATCTGAAATGGTCCCGGCTGAAGGACCAGGATTACCGGAAAGAGCTAACGAAAGAGGGCATCACTGTTATTTCCGACAGTGATTTTATCACGCCCCGGGAGGCATCACGGGAATATGGTTTATATCGGCTCATTTCCGGCAATACTGTGGATAACCTGGCAACGACGTTCTGCCACTGGGGAAAGTTTTATGAGCGGATTGTCCGGCTGATCTTACGCGGTGGCGGCGGGATACAGGAATGGAAAGGCAAAAAGGCAGTAAATTACTGGTGGGGGATGTCGGCAGATGTAATTGACGTAATCTGTGCCAGAGATCTGCCCCGAGGCACAAGCCATCTGCTTAATCACCTGACCAGAGCCATCAGAAGCGGAGTGATCCGTCCGTTTGACGATAGTATTTATGACCAGAACGGCGGCCTAAGGTGTGAGGAAGGGAAATCCTTGTCCCCGGAAGAAATTATTACCATGAACTGGCTGGCGGAAAATGTCATCGGCAGCCTTCCGCCGCTGGAAGCTTTTACCCCCGAAGCGCAGGCGCTGATCGGTCTGCAAGGAGTGAAACCGTATAACTCAACGAGATAGGATGGCAGAGGGAGACAGCATGAAGATAATGGTAATAGCCGATCAGGAATCGAAACAGTTATATGATTTCTATGAGCCGTCCAGGCTTTTAGGCATTGATTTGATTATTTCATGTGGGGATTTAAAGCATGAATATCTTGATTTTTTTGCGTCGGTGGCAAAGGTTCCGGTGCTGTATGTCGTGGGCAATCATGATAATGCCGATGCGTTAGAACACTGCGGCTGTATCTGCATTGAAGACTCCATTTTCGAATATCGGGGTCTCCGTATTTTAGGTCTGGGGGGCTCGATGCAGTATATTCCGGGGGCACCCAATCAATATACTGAGAGGGAGATGCGGCGGCGGATTCAAAAGATGTGGCGGAAAATCAAGAAAAAAAATGGCTTTGATATTCTGGTGACCCATGCTCCGGCTTTTGAGCTGAACGATATGCCGGATCTTCCGCATCGCGGATTTGTCTGTTTTAAAGAATTATTGGACAAATACCGTCCCGGACTTTTTCTGCATGGACATATTCATGCCACTTATGGAACCGGCTTTAAGCGTGAGGATCAGTATCATGAAACCCGCGTTATCAACGGCTTTGAATCTCATGTTATTGAATATCCGGAACCAGATTCCGGCTCAGATGTAGGAAGGAAATAAATATCCAATGAAACGATATAAGAAATATATCACACCTTATCGGAATGCATTTATAATCGGACCGCTGCTGATGCTGACGGAGGTATTTGGCGAAATTATGCTGCCCAAGCTGATGTCCCTGATTATCAATAACGGAATCGCCGGGCGGGATACCGGGTACGTGATAAGAATCGGACTCGTTATGGCAGCAATTGCCGTCCTGATGGCCGTAAGCGGAATCGGCGGCGCCTTTTTCTCCGCCAAAGCTTCCATCTGCTTTACCAGTGACCTGCGCCGGGATTTGTTTGCCAGAGTTCTGCAGTTTTCCTTTAAAAATATCGATACGTACAGCACCGGCTCGCTGGTGACCCGCTTAACCAATGACATCCAGCAGGTTCAGCAGGTCATAACGATGGGACTGCGGCTGGCACTCAGGGCACCGGGGATGCTTATTGGGGCACTGATCATGGCATTTCTGATGAACAGCCGGCTGGCTGTGATTATTTTAATTGTGGTGCCGCTTCTGACGGCGGCGATTGCCGTGATTCTAACAACTGCGTTTCCCCGGTTTACAGCGATGCAGAAAAAACTGGATCAGTTGAATAACGGTATCCAGGAGGCGCTGACAAATGTGCGGGTAATCAAGTCATTTGTACGGGAATCCTTTGAAGAAGAAAAATTCAGCAGGGCTAATTATGAGCTTAAGGAAAGCAGTCATCATGCCATGAAGGTGGTGATTTTAACCATGCCGATTATGACACTGGCGATGAACATTACAACGCTGGCTGTGGTATGGTATGGCGGTAATCTCATCATTGCCGGAAATATGGCGCTCGGCGATCTGACCGCCTTCACCACCTATATCATCCAGATCCTTTTGTCACTGATGCTGCTGTCGATGGTCTTTTTGCAGAGCTCCCGGGCGATGGCTTCGATCAAACGAATCGGTGAAGTGCTTGATACCGAAATTGACCTGACCGATGACGCAGCCGGACATAGGAATCAGGAGGTAAAAAGCGGCAGAGTGGAATTTAAACAGGTCTGCTTCAGCTATCATCCCGATGGTGACGGGACAGTTTTAAAGGATATCAGCTTTACCGCCGAACCGGGGCAGGTAGTGGGTATTGTGGGCGCCACCGGCAGCGGCAAAACATCACTGGTTCAGCTGATTCCCAGACTATATGATGTAACTGCCGGGCAGGTATTGGTCGATGGCGTGGATGTCAGGGATTATTCCCTGCACCATTTACGGGACGGCGTGGGGATGGTTCTGCAGAAAAATGTCCTGTTTTCCGGCACAATTGAAGAGAATCTGCGCTGGGGCAGCGAGAATGCTTCACTGGAAGAAATCCGTGCGGCGGCGGCTGATGCCCAGGCCGATGATTTTGTCGGCGGTTTCCGGGACGGCTACGAGACCGATATGGGTCAGGGCGGTGTTAACGTATCCGGCGGCCAGAAGCAGCGTTTGTGTATTGCCCGGGCGCTGCTGAAACAACCTAAGATTCTGATTCTGGATGATTCCACCAGCGCCGTTGATACGGCAACAGAAGCCGGAATCAGGGAAGCCTTTCATACATCTTTAAAAGATACCACCACATTTATTATTGCCCAGCGGATCAGCTCGGTGGAAGAAGCTGATTTGATTCTGGTGCTGGACGACGGTATTATGATTGGGATGGGAACCCATAAACAGCTGATGGGTACCTGTGAAGCGTATCAGGAGATCTATTATTCTCAGCGGGAGAAGGAAAGCGAGATCAGTGCATAATGGATAGAAAACAACGGGAAGAAAGCTTGAAACGCCGTTATGGAAAATATGTGGCAGAAGCCCCGAAACGACTCGGGGGATCACCGGGAGGGAGACATGGCGGACCGCCTGTGATGAATAAAGCGGGACAGCCAAAGAACCGAAAGGGAACTGTAAAACGTTTGCTTGCATACCTAAGCGATGACCGGCCGAAGATGGCCGCAGCGTTTTTCTGTATTATTTTAAATTCGGCAGGGATGCTGGCGGGTTCTTATATGCTGCGGCCAATCATCAATACCTATATTGTTCCGGTGAACCAAAGCCGGGGTGACCCGGCCGGGCTGCTGCGCAGCCTGATGGTGCTGGCAGGAATTTTTCTGATTGGGGTGCTGGCCAACTATATCCAGGCTAAAATTATGCTGGGGGTGGCTCAGAGCGCGCTGCAGAAAATCCGGAACGATCTTTTTATCCGGATGCAGCTGCTTCCGGTACGTTTTTATGATACCAACAGCAACGGCGATCTGATGAGCCGTTTTACCAATGATGTGGATACCATCGGACAGATGTTAAGCAATACGCTGATCCAGCTATTTTCGGGCGTGTTAAGTATCATCGGCACCCTGGTTTTGATGCTGTATACTAATTTTTGGCTGACCCTGATTACGGTTGCCCTGATTCCGCTGATGATCCGGGCCGGCGGGGCGGTGGCTCGGAGAAGCGGGCGTTTTTTCTCGGCTCAGCAGTCGGCGCTGGGAGCGGTCAACGGTTATATTGAAGAGATCATCACCGGTCAGAAGGTCGTAAAAGTGTTCTGTCATGAGGCGGTTGCCAATGAAGAGTTTGATATCCTGAATGAAAAGCTGCGGGACAACCAGATCCGGGCGCAGTTTTTCGGCGGTATGATGGGCCCGG
>Ga0153999_1000419_pt1 | contig 18912 bp, 16 predicted proteins | sample TSNC083MetaG_FD_104675 | JGI IMG/M metagenome (GOLD analysis project Ga0153999, IMG submission 104675) | Attine ant fungus gardens microbial communities from North Carolina, USA - TSNC083 MetaG | ecosystem: Host-associated > Fungi > Mycelium > Unclassified | place: USA: North Carolina, Lumber... | reverse complement strand
TTTAGATTCGGGTAAAAGCTGCATTTCGTTGACTAAAGCCAGCAAATCCTCTGCTGCGGATTCTAATTCCAGATTGTTTAATAGAAAACAAGCCCTGTAAACCCGTATCATGGGGTTTTTGCTAATAAACGAGCTGGGAAATCCATCTATATAATGAATCATAAGCGCTGCGGTAGATTTAGGATAGCGGTAAGGCGGCATATGGAATATAATTTCCCAAAGATCATCATAATGACCACATTTTTCATAACAGATCATAGCGTCGTTTTTAAATTCATTTGCATCATACCATTTTGCGGCGATTAAATAGGATTCATCGACATCCTGCTGTTTAAGATAAATTTGCTTCTCCTGTAAAAACTCCAGGAATATATGATGGAAACGATACTTTCTATTATAAAGGTTGTAGTCAATAAACATATTCGTATGGAATATCTCTATGACAGTAGTGATATGCTCTCCTGAAAGCTCATGAATAAGAGCTGACGGAAACTCTTCCAATAGTGAAAGTTTAGTTAGAAATTTTTGCAGTAAGGGCGGATAGGTAGAGAATATGTCCTTCTCAATTATCTGGAAAATAGTCAGCTTTGTATCGGAAAGACGATTAACCCATAACCTGCTGTCTTTTTTTAACTCCAAGCCAGCAAGATAGAGAGCCAGTGGCCAGCCTTCCGTATAGTCATTGACTTTTTTGGTTTCTGATTCAGTCAGTAAAATCCCCTGCATTTTAAAATATTCATCCGTTTCTGCGACTGTAAAGCGCAAATCCTTTTCCGTAAAATAATATTTTGCATTAACTGCGAAAGGGATATTTGTCCGTGAGAGTAATATGATACAAAAGTCTTCAATATTTGCCGCAACGAGATTTTCGATAAAGTTAATAACAGACTGGTTGTGAATTAAATGAAAATCGTCAAACACAAAAATGAACGGATTCCCGTTATAAATTTCTTTTACAAAAAGATGCAGAAATTGGTCAAATCCACTTAATGATTCGGGAAAGTTAAACCCTTCAAGAGTTGTGGACACATCAGAGTTTTGCAGTGACAATGCATAAATAAATCCCCTCCAGAACCGTTCGGGGTAGTTATCTAATTTGGAGAGCTGCAGCCATGCGATTCTATAATTATTATCATTTAAAAACATTGAAACAGCCTGTGTTTTACCATATCCGGCTCCGGCAGTCACGGTAACCAGACTCTGCCTGGCGGCTTTGGATAATAGATCATTTAGCCGAGGTCTGGATAAAAGTCCTGAGCTTTTTGGAGGTGCAGCTAAATTTTTATAGATATCTTCCGGCATAAGAGTGTCCCCCTTCCTTTTTCATCATATGGCTATCATACCCCTTCTATATGTGCATGATTTTTTCCTCTATTTATATTATATTTCTATTTGCCCGATAATTCAAGAAAATGATAGATTTTTAAAACCACCCTTTTGGATGTAGTCTTCGCTAAATAAAAATGTAAAATAATTATTAGGTAGGGAAAGTGGAAATAAATGGATAGGAGAGTAGAAATGATAGCTAAACTAGTTAAAATGTTAACATCCATTCAATTCTTCCTCTTAATATCTCTTATTCTCATATGTCTAGGATTAACAGCGGGACAAGTATCAGATATAGGAGGTTTTATAGGGTTGATGGTGACATTCGGGTTGATGTGGGTGTTAGAGGTAATTATAAATAAAATGAAAGGACGAGTCAGAAATGAACGCAAGGATAACAAGGACATAAAAAAATGATATAGGTGGAGAAGAGAATCATGCTCGGAGCTGGCTGAATATGCCTATCTCATAAAAATCCTTGAATTGTAAAACCATTAATAGTATTATATAATTAAGTTATAGAAAAGCAAAGAGGAGAAAAAGAATGAAGAAGGCAATTAAAGCTGTTGTAGAAGGAGAAAATCTTTCTTTAGATGAAGCGAAACGCGTCATGAATTTAATGTTAGATGGTGAGGCAACGCAGGCTCAATTAGGTGCATTTTTAACCGGTCTGCGTTTAAAAGGCGAAACTTTAGATGAGATTGTCGGCTGTGCCATGGTTTTAAGGGATAAGGCGGAGCATATCTCACCAAAGTGTGGAGGTTATGTAGATTTAGTAGGAACCGGCGGTGACTGTTCCTTTAGTTTTAATATATCTACGACATCGGCATTCGTTGTAGCAGGTGCAGGTCTACCGGTTGCAAAACATGGGAATCGTTCGATTTCAAGCAAAAGCGGTGCTGCGGATGTATTGGAGGCGTTGGGTGTCAATATCATTATGGAACCTGATAAGGTACAGAAATCCGTGGAAGACATCGGGATTGGCTTTATGTTTGCCCAGACATTTAATAAAACCATGAAGAATGTAGGGCAGGCACGTTCTGAGATGGGTATTCGTTCCATCTTTAACATATTGGGACCGCTCTCTAACCCATCGGGTGCGCCTTATCAGGTGATTGGTGTATTTAATCCGGATTTAACGGAAGTATTTGCTCAGGCCATGCGTATGATGGGAATTGAAAGTGCCATGGTTATGAATGCCAGGGACGGTATGGATGAATTATCTACGGCATCAGAGACGGTGATTTCGGAAATCAAAGATAGTAAGATTGTGAATTATGTCGTAACACCCGAGCAATTTGGCTTTAAGCGGCCACCATTTGAATGCTTGAAAGGCGGCGACCCTAAAGTCAATGCAGCAATTACGAAAGACATTCTAAGCGGAAGCAAAGGCTATAAAAGAGATGTTGTCTTGTTAAATGCAGGTGCCACATTATATGTGGGAAAGAAAGCAAAATCCATTGATGATGGTATTGAAATGGCAAGAGAATCTATTGATTCCGGAAAAGCAATGGGGAAATTAGAAGCTTTGATTGATTATTCCAACGCTAAATCAGAGGAGACTTAAGTGATGAAGAAGAGACGTGTGCTAAATCGGCGCTTCTTTAGTTATTACAAGCCATATATGGGATTGTTTCTAATGGATATGTTCTGCGCTTTGATTGTTGCCGGCATATCCCTGATTTATCCCTTGATTATCAGATTTATTACAAATGATGTGCTTGTCGGCAACAGTACAAGTGAAGCGGTATCTATTATATTGAAGCTGGCTGTTCTCATGGTCGTTTTAGTGGCTATTGAATTTGCCTGCAATTTTTTTGTGACGGCGAAAGGACATTTGATGGGAGCGCTTATAGAGCGTGACCTTAGAAACGAGTTATTTATTCATTATCAGGAATTATCCTTTAGCTTTTATAATAATCAAAAAACAGGTCAATTGATGGCGCGCCTGACCAATGATTTATTTGATATTACGGAATTATTTCATCACGGACCGGAAGATATTGTCATCTCAATCATCAGGTTTCTCGGTGCATTTATTATTTTACTTAATGTCAATGTCAGTTTGACGCTGATTGTATTTGCCATTATACCACCCATGCTCATATTTGCTTATGTATTTAATAAAAAGTTGAACCGCTCTTATAAGGATAACAGGGCAAGACTGGCGGATATTAATGCATCGGCAGAAGACAATCTATCAGGGATTCGTGTCGTCAAATCATTTGCGAATGAAGATGTTGAGGTAGATAAGTTCAGGGTAAATAATGGCTGCTATTTAAAGAGTAAAAAGAAAACCTATGAATATATGGCGGGATTTCATTCCGGATTAAATGCCTTTACAACGATGATTACAGTGGTAGTTATTGTGGCCGGTACGCTTTTCATGGCCAAGGGCAGCATTAATCTTTCGGATTTACTCACTTATATGCTCTATATATCCAATCTTGTAGAACCGGTTAAAAAGTTAATCAATTTTACAGAGCAGTTTCAAAATGGCATATCTGGCTACGAACGTTTTCTCGATATGATGGAAGTCCAATCGGAAATTGTTGATAAAGAAGGAGCCGTTACCCTTGGAGAAGTTAAAGGGGATATCGACTTTGAGTCGGTTGGTTTTAAATATGATGATGCAAAGGAATATGTCCTTGCTAACATTAATCTTCATGTGAAAGCCGGTGATTATATGGCGTTAGTAGGCACTTCCGGGGTAGGGAAAACCACGTTGTGTAATCTGATACCGAGATTTTTTGAGACGACAGAAGGCACTATCAAAATTGATGGTATTGATATTAAGGATATCAAAATAAAATCTTTAAGAGACCATATCGGGGTTGTGCAGCAGGAAGTTTATCTCTTTGCCGGTACAGTCATGGACAACATTCGCTATGGAAAACTTGATGCGACAGACGAAGAAGTTTATAGAGCAGCCAAAAAGGCCAATGCCCATGATTTTATCATGGGACTTCCTGATGGCTATCAAACGAATATTGGTCAGCGAGGTGTTAAATTATCCGGCGGTCAGAAGCAGCGCCTATCCATTGCTAGAGTGTTTTTAAAGAATCCGCCGATACTTATATTTGATGAGGCCACGTCGGCACTTGATAATAAAAGTGAAAAGGTTGTTCAGGGTTCTCTTGAAAGTCTGGCAAAGAACAGGACAACCTTCGTTATTGCCCATAGATTATCTACAATCAGGAATGCCGAGAAGATTTTGGTATTAACCGATGATGGTATTTCTGAGCAGGGAAGCCATCGGGAGTTGATAGAGAAAAACGGAATTTATGCCAATTTATATCATGTGAGTGGAAGTGAGATATAAGATATTCACTTTTAAAATGATGGCATACCTCTTTGATTTGTGCTATACTAAATAAGCAAAAATAAATGAGGTGAGAATATTATGCCGGATTTGTATGCCGATATCATTGTTGATATTTCTGTGGCAGATTTAGATCGTATATTTCAATATAGAATACCTGAATCGTTGATAAATCAGCTGGTTATCGGAATGCAGGTCAGTATTCCATTTGGTCGTGGGAACCGGATGATTATGGGTTATGTCGTTAATATAACCGAAACGGCGAGTTATGATGCCGGTAAAATCAAAGACATTGCCGGAATCATCAACCAAGAACTGACGGTAGAAAGTCAATTGATTCAATTGGCTTATCAGATAAAGAATGCCTATGGTTCTACGATGATTCAGGCCTTAAAGACGGTAGTGCCTGTCAAACGCCAGATCAAAGCGGTTGAAACGAAATTTTACCGCCTTAAACTAGATATTGGAGCATTAGAGGCTTTATATAATGAGAATGTAAAGAATAAAAGGAACAAAGCCAGAAGCCGTTTGCTGGCATATTTTCTTGAAAATAAAACCATTTCCCGAACAATGGCGATGAACCAACTAAAGATCTCAAAGGCAACCCTGGATTCACTCATTAAAGATGGGGTCATTGAAGAAATGACAGAGGCCAATTATCGTAATCCGGTTAAAAATGTTATTTATGACAAGCCGGTCACGCGTTTGAATGAGGAGCAGGGGAAAATAGTTGAAGACATCAGCAGTCACGGCACAGGGGTACACTTGATCCATGGAATCACAGGCAGTGGAAAGACTGAGGTGTACATTGAACTTATTGATAGAATGGTTCACAGAGGTTACCAAGTCATTATGCTTATACCTGAAATATCACTGACAATGCAGACTGTTGCCAGATTTTATGCCCGCTTCGGGGAAAGAATTTCAATCATGAATTCCAAGCTTTCTGCCGGAGAAAGATATGATCAATATTTAAGGGTAAAACGGGGCGATGTGGATATTATGATTGGCCCCCGTTCAGCTTTGTTTATGCCTTTTAAAAAGCTAGGTATGATTATCATCGATGAAGAGCATGACGGTGCATATAAAAGTGAAACGATGCCTAAATATCATGCCAGAGATGTGGCGCTCTGGCGAGTTAAGATGACAGGCGGCTGTCTGGTACTGGGATCTGCCACCCCTTCTATAGAATCCTATCAAAAGGCGCTTGATGGAAAATACAAACTCCATGAACTGGCTCATAGGGCCAAATCTGCCAGTTATCTGCCAAAAGTAAGCATTGTTGATTTAAGAGAAGAATTCAAATTAAAAAACAAAAAAATATTTAGCAGACTTTTATATGATAAGATGAATGAAAAGCTTGAAAAAAAAGAACAAATCATCTTGTTTTTAAATCGCCGCGGTTATGCCGGATTTGTTTCTTGCAGAAATTGTGGCTATGTATTAAAATGTAAACACTGTGATATTTCTTTGACGGCACATCATAATGGCCGTTTAAAGTGTCACTATTGTGGCTATGAAGAAGGGATGGTTCAGACTTGTCCCAGTTGTGGTTCTAAATACATAGCTGCCTTTGGTATGGGAACCCAGAAGGTGGAGTTTATGGTCAGTGAAGCATTTCCTAACGCCAGAGTCTTAAGGCTTGACAAAGATTCGACATCTAAGAAGGATAGTATGGAAAATATTCTTAGACGGTTTAAAGAGGGCGAAGCAGATATTTTAGTTGGGACCCAGATGATTGTCAAAGGACATGATTTTCCTGATGTCACATTAGTAGGTATATTGGCGGCAGATTTATCGATGTTTTCTAATGACTACATGGCCGGTGAGCGCACATTTCAGTTACTGACTCAGGCGGCAGGCAGAGCGGGGCGGGGTGATAAGCCCGGAGAGGTTATTATACAGACCTATAATCCTGAGCACTATAGTATTACGGCAGCGAGAGAGCAGGATTATAAAGCTTTCTTCGGGCAGGAAATTGCTTATCGGCGGCTGATGAAATACCCTCCGGCAGTCAATATTTTAGTCATTTTAGCAGAGTCGCCTGATGAAAAAGAAGCCGACAATTGTGTCAATAAGATAAAAACATTTTTATGTGCAGCGCAAGAGACTAAAATCGGCGGCATGGAAATAATCGGACCGGCAAGTGCATATATCTCTAAAGGGAAGGATATTTACCGGCGGGTGATTTATATCAAACATCAAGATTACAATCAATTGGTTATGATGAAAGATATGCTTGAGAATAATATTCATATATTTAAAATAAATAAACAGATTAATATCCAATTTGATTTTAATCCAATGACGATTTATTAGAAAGGAGCCTTTGTGATGGCATTAAGAAAGATACGTATGTACGGAGATTCGGTATTGGAAAAACCAACAAAGGTAGTGACTGCGGTGACACCCAGAATCAAAGAATTAATAGATGATATGATTGACACAATGCATGATGCCGAAGGGGTGGGTCTGGCTGCACCACAGGTAGGCGTTTTACGAAAGATTGTGGTGATTGATGTCGGCGAGGGTCCCCGCATCTTTATTAATCCCAGAGTTATAGAAACGGAAGGTGAACAAACCGGAGAAGAAGGTTGTTTAAGCCTGCCCGGAAAATGCGGGATAGTGACAAGACCCAATTATGTAAAAGCCATGGCATACGATATGGATATGAATGAATTTGAGATCGAAGGGACAGACTTATTTGCAAGAGCTATGTGTCATGAATTCGACCATCTGGAAGGGATCATGTATGTTGATAAGGCTGAAGGTGGCATCAAAGATGTGACATATGAAGAGGTTGATGATGAAGTATCAGATACAGGGGAGGTATAATGAAAGTCGTATTTATGGGAACACCGGATTTTGCCGTGCCCACACTTCTAAAAATAATTGATGAGGGCCATGAAGTCATCGGTGTCATAACTCAGCCGGATAAGGCCAGAGGCAGAGGGAAAAGCATACAATTTCCGGCGGTGAAAGAAAAAGCCCTGGCGCATCATATTCCGGTCTATCAGCCGGTTAGAGTCCGAACGCCGGAGTTTATAAAGAAACTTAAGGAAATGGCACCGGAAGTCATTGTGGTGGTTGCCTTCGGACAGATTTTACCGGAAGAAATATTAACGCTGCCAAAGTACGGCTGTATTAATGTCCATGCGTCTTTATTACCTAAATATCGCGGAGCTGCACCTATTCAGTGGGCTATCATTAATGGGGAAAGCAAGACAGGTGTGACAACAATGTATATGGATGCCGGACTTGACACCGGAGATATGATTCTAAAGGCGCAGATGAATATTGATGAGAATGAAACCGGAGGGAGCCTCCATGATAAGCTTTCCATTTTAGGGGCAGACTTGCTTATAGAAACCTTGAAAAAGCTTGAAGATCATACAGCAAAAAGGATTCCACAAGATGCCGCTGGGGCAGGAGAATATGCCTCCATGCTTAAAAAAAGCATGGGAAAAATCGATTTTACCCGGTCTGCCCTAAGTATCGAGCGGCTGATAAGAGGACTCAATCCCTGGCCCAGTGCCTACACAACCTTAAATGGAAAAACACTGAAAATATGGAAAGCAACGGTTATCCATAAGCACTATGAGGGGAGCTATGGAGAAATCGTTGATATTACTAAAGATACTATTATTGTCAAAGCTTTAGATGGCGCTCTGGCCATTGAGATGCTGCAGTTAGAAGGTAAAAAGTGTATGGACACCAACGCCTTTCTCAGAGGATCCAATCTTCAAAAAGGTTTAATATTAGAATAGGAGTGATTAAATGAGATATCCATTGTATTTTGACTGGACTTATATCCTTGTACTTATAGGTGTTGTGTTATCACTATGGGCATCATCGCGAGTCAAATCGACATTTAATAAGTATTCAAAGGTAAGAACGATCAGTGGCGTTACCGGAACCCAGGTTGCGGAAAGCATTCTTCGAAAATCAGGTATTAACGATGTGAGTATCCAGCATGTGTCAGGTGATTTGACCGATCACTATGACCCAAGAACGAAGACACTGAGATTATCAGACAGCGTATATAATGCCTCTTCGATTGCAGCGGCGGGAGTTGCGGCTCATGAATGCGGACATGCCATTCAGCACAATAAAGGTTATGCACCTCTGGCGATACGTTCTGCCATTGTGCCGGTGGCGAATTTTGGTTCAGCAATTAGCTGGCCGTTGATTATCATTGGATTAATGCTTGGCACAAGCCAGATACTGATTAATATTGGTATTATATTATTCTCCACGGTAGTCGCCTTTCATCTGATAACATTACCTGTGGAATTCAATGCTTCATCAAGAGCATTACGAATCCTCTCTGATTCAGGAATTCTTCATGGTGAAGAAAATGAGGGCGCAAAGAAAGTTTTAAATGCGGCCGCATTAACTTACGTGGCCAATGCGGCAGCGATGATTTTACAATTGCTTAGGATTATTTTATTATCAAACTCAAGAAGACGTAATTAGTGGAGGAAATATCGTTTGGCGACATCAATTAATTTAAGAGAAATTGGATTAAATATTTTGACAGAGATTACCCAGGAAGATGTGCCAAGCCATATAGCGCTTAACCGAACCATGGAAAAGTATCAATACCTTGGCAGGCCGGAACGCAGCTTCTTAAGCCGCCTTACCCGGGGAACGATAGAATATATGGTTTGGATTGATTATGTTATTAATCAATATGCTACAGTTTCGGTCGGGAAAATGAAGCCTGTCATCAGAAATATATTGCGAATGGCTGTTTATCAGTTGAAATATATGGATAGTGTGCCGCCGGCGGCAGCCTGCAACGAAGCTGTTAAGCTGGCCAGACAAAGGGGTTTTGGACGGCTTAGCGGTTTTGTCAACGGTGTATTACGCAACATATCAAGGCATATAGATGACATCAAATATCCTGACAAGGAAGCGAACCCTGCCTTATACTTATCGATTGTCTATGCCATGCCGGAATGGATTGTTAAGAAATGGCTTAAGACATACCCTCAGGCAGAGGTTGAAAAGATTCTTTCGGCCCTGTTGGCGACTAAAGCCATGACGATTCGCCCAAATGGCTATAAGGTAACGGCAGATGAACTTGCCAGGAAGCTTGCGCTTGAGGATATCAAAGTGACGAAGGGCAGTTATCTGCCTTATGCGTTGAAAATAACTGATTTTGATTATTTGGGAAAAATAGAAAGCTTTAAAAACGGTGAGTTTATCGTCCAAGATGAAAGTTCGATGCTGGCCGTGGAGGCAGCAGGGATACAATCAGGCCATACAATTATTGATATTTGTGCATCTCCCGGAGGGAAAAGCCTTCTGGCAGATGAAAAATTAAATAATACCGGTATTATTTATGCCAGAGATTTAAATAAATATAAGACAGAGAGAATTTTAGAAAATATAAAGCGGCTGGATATCCGAAATATTCGGGTACAGTGTCAGGATGCTGCCGTATATCAGCCGTCAGATTACCAAAAAGCAGATATTGTCATCGCCGATGTGCCTTGTTCGGGTCTGGGTGTTATTGGCAAAAAAGCAGATATCAAATACCGTATTTCCAAAACAGCGATCAAAGAATTAATAAGCCTTCAGCGGCGGATTTTATCGACTGTCTGGCAATATGTCATACCGGGGGGAACATTGATTTACAGCACCTGTACAATTAATGATGAAGAAAATATAGATAATGTCAGATGGTTTACCGGGAATTACCCATTTAAACTGGAATCATTAAACCCATATCTTCCGGAAACACTTTGTAATGAAACAACCGCGCAGGGTTATCTTCAACTGCTGCCGGGAATTCATCAGTGTGATGGATTCTTCATTGCCAGGCTAAAACGAATTTAGAGGTGTGATGATGAAAGTAGATATTAAATCATTAAATTTAGAAGAACTGGAGGAATTTGTCGTCAAAGACTTAGGAGATAAAAAGTTTCGGGCGGCACAAATATACCAGTGGATTCATGTAAAATTGGCAGATGGTTTTGAAGAGATGACGAACTTATCGAAGTCTTTGCGCGAAGAGCTTGCCGGGAAAGCCGTCTTATATCGATCCCCAATTGTAAAAAAACGAGTATCTGAAATTGACGGCACATGTAAATATTTATTCGAACTGCACGACGGTCATGTTATTGAGAGCGTTCTCATGAAGTACAAACATGGGAATTCGGTATGCATATCATCCCAGGCCGGCTGCCGTATGGGCTGTAAATTCTGCGCTTCAACCATTAATGGATTAGAAAGAAATTTATCCATATCTGAAATGCTTGACCAAGTTTACAGTATCCAAAAAGAGTCCGGAGAAAGAGTTTCCAATGTGGTGATTATGGGAAGCGGCGAGCCCCTTGACAATTATGATAATGTCGTTGGCTTTATAAAAATAATTTCAGACGATGCCGGTCTAAACATAAGCCAAAGGAATATAACGGTTTCCACATGCGGGATTGCACCTATGATTTTAAAATTAGCCAAAGAAAAATTTCAGATAACTTTAGCAGTTTCACTGCATGCAGCCGATGATGATAAAAGGAAAAAACTGATGCCTATTGCCGGCAAATATTCAATCAAGGAGGTTCTTGATGCCTGCCGATATTATTATTCGATGAATAACCGGCGGCTTACTTTTGAATATAGCTTGGTTAAAGGGATGAATGATAGTGATACAGATGCAAAACGTTTAGGCGAGATGCTGAAAGGTATTAATTGCCATATTAATCTTATCCCGGTAAATCCCATCAAAGAGAGGGCTTTTAGGCAGCCTGGCGGGGATATTGTATCAAAATTTAAAAATAAACTTGAAAAATACGGGGAAAATGTTACTATTAGAAGAGAAATGGGTCAAGATATACAAGCAGCCTGTGGACAGTTGCGGAAAAGCTATCTTGATAAATTACCGGAAAGAGAGGAATAATATGAGAGTTTTTGGAAAAACAGATATTGGTGTCGTTAGAAAAGTGAACCAGGATTATTTGTTTTATTCACAAAACCCTGTGGGAGACTTACCAAATCTGTTTATTGTCGCTGATGGCATGGGCGGTCATAAAGCAGGAGATTACGCATCAAGATTATCTGTTGAAACTTTTATAAATTATGTAAAGCAAGCCCTACCGGAAGTTCCGCTTCGTATCGTTGATGATGGCATTCGGCATGTCAACAGAGTCGTTATGGAAGAGGCGGAAGCCAATGCGGATTATAAAGGAATGGGGACGACATTTGTGGCTGCCTTTATTAAGGATGAGAAGCTTTTTGTTGCCAATGTAGGTGACAGTCGCCTTTATTTGATTGATGAACAAATCAACCAGGTAACGGAAGATCATTCTTATGTAGGGGTGATGCTTAGAGCCGGTGAAATTACTAAAGAAGAAGCTAAAAATCACCCGGAGAAAAATGTAATTACCCGCGCCATTGGTGCCGGGTGGGAAGTTAAAGTGGATTTTTTTGAAGTAGATTTAGAAGAAGGCGACACGATATTAATGTGTTCCGATGGCTTAACCAATATGATTGAAGATGAAGACATATTGGATATTGTTATAAGCAGCTATATTGGTGATGTGGCCAATGAGCTCATCGAACAGGCTAAAAAGAATGGTGGTCTGGATAATATTACAGTGATAATTATTGATCCATTTAATAAGGAGGTAAGCGGATGTTAGCTAAGGGGATGTATTTGGCCGATCGATATGAAATCATCGAGCAGATTGGATCCGGAGGGATGTCTGACGTATATAAGGCACAGTGCCACAAACTTAACCGCTTAGTTGCAATTAAGGTTTTAAAGAAGGAATTCAGTCAAGATGCAACATTTGTTAAGAAGTTTAGGGTGGAGGCACAATCAGCAGCGGGATTAACTCATCCGAATATTGTAGGCGTTTATGATGTAGGCGAAGAAAATGGCATTCATTATATTGTCATGGAATTGGTTCAGGGTATTACCCTAAAGAACTATATTGAAATGAAAGGGCATCTGGATGTTAAAGAGGCATTGAATATTTCTGTACAGATTGCCAATGGACTGAGTATAGCCCATGAAAACCGTATTATTCATCGAGATATAAAGCCGCAAAATATTATGATATCCAGAGATGGCAAGGTTAAGGTGGCCGATTTTGGTATTGCCAAGATGGCAGACTCGACAACGGTGACAACCAATGCCGCAGGCTCAGTCCATTATATTTCACCGGAGCAGGCCAGAGGCGGATATAGCGATGCTAAAAGTGATATTTATTCATTGGGGATAACCATGTATGAAATGCTTACAGGGAAGGTTCCTTTTGACGGCGAAACCAACGTGGCTGTTGCCCTGTTACATATCCAGGGAGAAATGATACCGCCGCGGCAGTTAAACCCGGAGATACCCAGAAGCTTTGAAAAAATCATCTTAAAGTGTACCCAGAAGAAGCCGGAGCGAAGATATTCTTCGGCAAAGGAATTGATTGCTGATTTGAAAAAGGTACTGACAAATCCCGACGGAGAATACGTGATTTTACCGGGTATGATGAGTAACGAGACAACAGTGGTCATGTCGGAAGATGACCTGGCAACGGTGAATGCGGCTGCAGCCACAGGTAATGCCTCCAGGCAGACAGAGTTTCTTGGTGATCTCAGTGAAGAGCCGGATGATGAAGGCGAAGGAGAAGACGAAGATAATGAAGACGATGAAGAAGTTAGCCCGGCACTTGAAAAAGTTGTAAAGGTATTGGGCATCGTTGGTGGTATTATTCTATTTGCCATCATCCTTTTCATCATCGGAAAGGCGGTCGGTTTGTTTGGTGGTGGCGATGAAACAGACACAACAGACGCTTATGAAACGACACTTTCCACAGAGAGTGAAGAAGAAAGTGAAACAGAGCCGGTTGTAACCGAAGTTTCGGTACCCGATTTGTCAGGAAAAAGCAGCGAAGCGGCAAAGGCAGCGTTGGAGAGTGAGGACTTGGTTATGAAAGCCGTCGAGCAGTCCTCGGATACCATTGATGCCGGTTATGTGATTGATCAGAATCCGGCAGCAGGCAAGACGGCTGCAAAAGGAGATACAGTAACTGTTTATATCAGCACCGGCAAAGAAACCTTCACTTTAGATGATTTGTCAGGCAAGACGAAGGAACAGGCAGAAACTAAATTAAGTGTTGCCGGTTTGACCGTGGGTGGCGTGGATTATGAATATAGCGATACTTCCGACGAAGGAAGAATCATCAGAACATCACCGGCAGCAGGAAGTACTGTGGCAAAGGGGGATAAGGTTTCGTTGGTTATTAGCCAGGGTGCAGAAAGTAATCTTGCCAAAATGCCGGGGGTAATAGGAAAAAGTGAAGCTGACGCCATTGCGGCCATAGTAAATGCCGGTTTGACGCATGGTGCAACTAATTATATTGAAGGTAATTATAATGATTATGTAGCATCGGCAAATCTTGCAGATGGAAGTCAGGTACAGGAAGGGAAGGCGCTTGAACAGGGAACACCTATTTATATAACGGTTTCGCAAAAGGCCACAACGGCCGCAGCTGTTACCTATAGCTATTCTGTCACACCAAGCACAGACGACTTTGGCGGAGCTTCAAGTGGAACCGTAAGGGTGATATTGCAACAAAATGGTGAAACCAAGGCTGACGTCTCGGAAACGGTAAATGCCGGTACCAAGAAAACTTTTACCTTGACCGGTGTTAAAGGTGCCGGAGTGATCGAAGTTATCTTTATACCGGCAGGTGGTACGGATTCAACAAATGTAAAAACAGAAAATGTTACATTACAATAGGAGTCGCACATGCAAGGTAAAATCATTAAAGGAATCGCCGGTTTTTATTATATACATATCGACGAAATGGGCATCTATGAATGCAAAGCCAAAGGCATTTTCCGAAACCAGAATATTAAACCTATGGTGGGTGATGATGTTCTGGCTGACATTCTTGATGAGACCGAAAAGAAGGGCAATATCGTAAAGATATTGCCCCGTATTAATCAGTTGGTCAGACCCATGGTTGCTAATGTGAATCAGGGCATGGTTATTTTTGCTGTAGATAAGCCGGCTCCCAATTTGAATTTATTAGATCGCTTTCTGGTTACTATGAAACAGCAGGACTTAGATACCATCATTTGTTTTAATAAAACAGATGTTGTGGAGCAGGAAGATATTGACAGACTTAAAGCGATTTATAGCGGTTGTGGATATCATGTACTGTTTACCAGTCTTGAATTTAACGAAGGACTTGAAGATATAGATGCACTCCTTAAAAATAAGACGACGGTACTGGCAGGTCCTTCGGGTGTCGGTAAATCTACGCTGATGAATTATCTGAAGCCCTCGGCCAATATGGAGATTGGGGAGATAAGCCAAAAGATTCACCGGGGGCGACATACGACGAGGCATTCGGAGCTTATTTATATACGGGATAAAACCTATGTGATTGATACCCCTGGTTTTACTTCACTGCACCTGAATGATATTGACAAAGATGAGCTTAAAAACTATTTTGGGGAATTTGAAGAATATTGTCCTTATTGCCGGTTTAGCAGCTGCGTCCACATCAATGAACCGGACTGCGGTGTTAAAAGGGCACTGGAAGAAGGAGATATCAGTGCAGTGCGGTATGAAAATTATGTTAATATTTATAACGAGCTGAAAGAACAAAGGAGGTTTTAAAATGCTCAAATTATCCCCCTCAATTTTGGCGGCCGATTTTGCAAAACTGGGTGAAGATGTGATGAAGGTTTCCGATGCGGGTGCCGACTATATCCATATAGATGTCATGGATGGCTGCTTTGTACCCAACATTTCACTGGGACTGCCGGTCATCAAATCGCTGAGAAAATGTACCAGGAAAGTATTTGATGTTCATTTGATGATTAAACAGCCGGAACGTTATTTAAAGGACTTTAAAGATGCCGGAGCCGATATCCTGATCGTTCATGCCGAAGCCTGCCCCCATTTGCATCGGGTTATCCAGGAGATTAAGAGTTTGGGTATTAAGGCAGCAGTGGCATTAAACCCTTCGACGCCGCTATCTGTGCTAGATTATGTATTAGAGGATTTGGATATGGTACTATTGATGACGGTTGACCCCGGATTTGGCGGGCAGGAATATATTCCGGCCATGACGGATAAAATAAAAAAACTGCGACTTTTGGCAGATGCCAAAGAACTTGATTTAGATATTGAGGTGGATGGCGGGATTAATTTTGATACGGTTAAAACGGTCATCGAAGCCGGAGCCAACGTTATTGTGGCAGGCTCAAGTGCTTTTAATACACCGATTGAGGAAAGTATCGGCAGATTTTTAAAAATTTTTGAAATGTACGAGGGTAGGCTATGAAAATTTTAATAATTACCGGGGGCAGTATTGATGATGACTTTGCCATTCACTTTATAGACAAGGGAAAATTTGCTGTCACTATCGTCGTAGATGGTGCCTTAAACGTCATCGACCGGCTAATTAATCAAAAAAAGTTTCCGATACAAATCCATCATCTTGTGGGTGATTTTGATTCGGCAGACCCGGAGATATTAAAAAAGTATATCGGCAATCCGGAAATAACCGTTCATCCATTCAAGCCTGAAAAAGATAACACAGATACTGAACTGGCGGTTCGTTTGGCTATGGATTTATGTACGGATAAAGAGGGCGAAATTTACTTGTTGGGAGCCACCGGCACCCGCCTTGATCATGTGATCGCCAATCTTCAATTGATGATTAAGCCATTTGAGGCCGGAATTCCTTGCTGTATCATTGATAAAAACAACAGGGTTCGCTTGATATCCCATACCTATAAGATAATTAAAAGCAGCCAATGGGGGGAGTATATTTCCTTGCTGCCCCTTGATTCAGTACTTAGAGGGATTAATCTGACCGGATTTAAATATCCCTTAAAAGATAAAACCGTTTATCTGGGCGATAGTCTCTGCATCAGTAATGAATTATTAGCAAAAGAAGGACTGATAACAATCAGCGATGGAATTGCCATCCTCATTGAATCCAGAGACTAAATACCTAAAAAATTTTTAGCTTGCAAAACAAAAGGAAAGGTGCTATTATTTTCAAGGAGATAGTGCAATGATAATCCAAAGGTGGTTTTTAATTTGACTTATGTACAAATTAATGACCGCCTTTTTTTTGAAGAATCATTAGTACTGCTCGATGAATAACTTACATTAAAGGAGGAAGTAACATGAAGAAAATTTTAGTCTTGGCATTAGTATTCGTTTTAGCTATGAGTACTCTGGCAGCCTGCGGAGGAGACAGCAAAGAAACAATTGCTGCTACAAAAAACGGCGGAGAAACAACGAGTGAAGTAGGCAGTGAACCTGCTGAAGATTTAAAAGTTGCAGCAATTTTTGGCGGTGCAATCAATGACGGTAACTGGAATGAAACCCAGTATAATGGTTTAGTAGCCATTGAAGCTTTAGGGGCAAAGATATCTTATTTAGAGAATGTTGGGGATACTGATGCAGCAGAAGCTGCCCGTACATATGCATCAGAAGGTTATAATATTATTTATCTGACAACCAATTCTTATCAGGATTACTGTTTATCCTTAACTGATGAATTTCCGGATACGATGTTTATTCAAATCAACGGAACAGAGATTAAAGATAACTTTAAATCAGTACGTATTGCCGATGAAGAGCAAGGCTTTATGCAAGGTGTTATTGCAGCATTATTAACTGAAAGTGGGCAAGTTGGATTTGTTGGTGGACTGGAAATTAATCCGATTATCTTAGGTTCATCGGGCTTCCAGCAAGGCGTTGATTATGCCAATAAAAACTTTGACTTAAGTGTTACGGCCAATAGATTAAATACAGGAAGCTTTACCGATGTCAATCAGGCTAAGGAAACGGCAATTGCCATGATTGAAGAAGGTGTTGATGTCATTACGCCAATGGCTAACGATGCCAGCGTCGGTGTCATGGAAGCGGCAGAGGAGAAAGGTGTTATGGCTATCGGCTGCGGTCTTGGACAAGAAGAGTCAGCACCTACCCAGACACAAGTAACCGTTGTTAAAGATGTTGCTGTAGCATATGAAGTAACCTTTGCCGCCTATTTAGACGGTACACTTCAGTCAGTATCAGAGGTAGAAACTTACGGATCTAATAAAGGTATTGTATTCTTAACAGAGTGGTTTAATAATGATGATACTGAGCTTCAGGAAAAAGTTGCAGATGTTATGGAACAATTGGTAAATGGTGAGATTACCATTAGTACGGAAACAGAATAGACCAGAGGTATGTATGCAAAAGAAAATACTTAAGAGCCTAAACAGCTTAACATTTCCGCTTTTGTCAATTATCGTTGCCCTGATGCTTGGTGCCTTAATTATGATGGCCATGGGATATGATGTGGGCAAAGCATATACGAGTTTGCTAAACGGGGCTTTTGGCAGCAAGAACTCAATTGGGGAAACACTCATTCAGGTTACCCCTTTAATCTTTACAGCTTTAAGTTATGCTATAGCCTTACGCTGCGGACTGATTAACTTAGGAGCAGAAGGTCAGCTTTATATTGGTGCTATCTGCGGTTCAATGGTAGGTGCCCATATTAGTGGGCTGCCGACCATATTACATATTTTATTGATTCTAATAGCCGGTTTTTTGGGAGGCGCATTATGGGGACTGATAGTAGGGATTCTTAAAATACGCTTCGGAGCCAGTGAATTAATTACGACAATTATGTTAAATTACATAGCGTTAGAACTTGTTAGTTATTGTGTTACCAATGCACCGTTTAAGGATATGACTAAAGGTGCTGCACCTCGTATGACTTCGGTTATTGATGCCGTAAAGCTTCCAACTATTTTATCAGGAAGCAGACTGCATGCTGGATTTATTCTGGCTCTTTTAGGAGTTCTTATCTATCACATATTTATGTGGAAGACGACCAGAGGCTATGAAATGCGTGTAATAGGTTTAAATCCTAATGCGGGACGTTATTCGGGTATGAATATTAAAAGTAATGGTCTGCTTTCTATCTTTATTGCCGGAGGATTCGCCGGTTTGGGTGGAGTCATTCAAATTATAGGACTGACCTACTTTTTAACAGAAGGATTTGCTGCAAATATGGGCTTTAGTGGTGTTGCCGTCGCCTTGCTTGGCGGTTGTCATCCTCTCGGGATGATTGCATCAGCAATTCTTTTTGGAGCGCTGAACGCAGGTGGTGTAAGTTTGAAACAAAGAAGTAGAGGTAAACCTATAAAAAAGAGTATAGCAAACAAGCCCCTCGCAAATTAGCGGTTGACAATAAGTGCAACTTATAGAAACGGACTTAGATATAAGAATTATT
>Ga0153999_1000418_pt1 | contig 18937 bp, 17 predicted proteins | sample TSNC083MetaG_FD_104675 | JGI IMG/M metagenome (GOLD analysis project Ga0153999, IMG submission 104675) | Attine ant fungus gardens microbial communities from North Carolina, USA - TSNC083 MetaG | ecosystem: Host-associated > Fungi > Mycelium > Unclassified | place: USA: North Carolina, Lumber... | reverse complement strand
TACCGGAGTTACCGGAGTTACCGGAGTTCCGGAGTTCCGGAGTTACCAGGGTTACCGGAGTTACCGAAGTTACCGGGGTTACCGGAGTTCCGGGGTTACCGGAGTTCCGGGGTTACCGAAGTTACCGGGGTTACCGGAGTTACCGGAGTTCCGGAGTTCCGGAGTTACCGGAGTTACCGGGGTTACCGGGGGTGTCGTGGTCACTATAATCTCGGATTGCTTGGGTATTCTGCCTTTTAACTCATCCTATAGGGCTCATTTCTTTAAGTAATACTTTTATCTCTTTATTTCATTGTTTTTTTAGATTTTTCTCTACGATACTTGAGTCGTTAAGATAAACACCGGAGGTGAGCATTGAGTGCTTAACATTTGCGGGTTGTATAAACAGTTTGACGGTACTGTTGCCGTCAACAACCTCGACTTGGCAGTGGCGGCTGGGGAAACAGTTGTCATTATGGGGCCGTCAGGCTGTGGCAAGTCAACAACGATCCGGACAATCAACAGGCTGATTGAACCCGACAGGGGATCTATTCTCATTGACGGCGTCGATATTACTCAGCTAGAGCATGACGAATTAAGAACGATGCGTAAGCGGATTGGCTATGTTTTTCAGCAGTTCAACCTGATTAACCGCCTCAGTGCTGTGGAAAATGTAATGCTAGGGCTTGTTATGGGCGGTCAGTCAAGAGAGGAAGCTTATGATAAAGCCCTTCAGGCCCTCGGTAAAGTCGGCTTAGACGCGCTGACCGACCGCAAGCCGGGGCAGTTATCAGGCGGTCAGCAGCAGCGGGTAGGCATTGCCCGAGCACTAGCCTTCGAGCCTGAACTGATGTTGTGGGATGAGCCTACAGCCTCGCTTGATCCAATGCTGGTCAGAGAGGTGCTTGTCGTCATGGAAGAGCTGGCTAAGTACAGGGCGGCCACCATGCTGGTAGTCACCCATGAGCTTGCGTTTGCCCTGCATGTCGCCGACCGGATCGTCCTGATGGAAAAAGGGACGATCGTCGAGTCCGGCATTCCCAGTCAGGTATTCGTCAATCCAGTTTCTCAGGTTGGCTGCCAATATAAAGAGCTGATGGAATATCAATTAAGTACCGGCGCCCGTACGCTGACCGGCGCGTGCCGCCGTAAGAAAGCTGCCGGCTAAATCTAATGCTTGCACTAAGCCTTAAATTCCTGTAAAATTAACTGGTATTAGACAACTCGGGAGGAACCCTAATGAACCACCGCCAAACTACAGTAGCTTCGCGCGTAGCCTATACCGGTACTGGCCTGCATTCCGGGCGGGACGTCACGATCACTCTCAACCCGGCTCCGGCGGGCAGCGGCATCGTATTTGTCCGTACTGATCTTGCCGGACGACCGTCAGTGTCCGCCCTAGCGGCCAATGTAACGAATACTATGCGCGCTACGACCCTGGAGCAGGGAGAGGCTATAGTTTTTACCGTAGAACACCTTTTAGCCGCTTTTTCTGCAATGGGTATTGATAATTGCCTTGTAGAAATATCGTCGGCTGAACCACCGGTTGCCGATGGCAGTTCTTTGCCATTTGTTACCTTAATTAGGTCGGCAGGTATTGCCGAGCAGCAAGAGCTGCGTCGGCCGCCGATTGTCATTAACCAAGCCATAACGATGCGTTATCCCGATAAATTTATTGCGATATTACCTTATGACGGATTTCGCATAACATTTACTTCGACCAATCCCCATCCCCTGCTAGGCGTTCAGTTTGGCGACTACGAAATTACTCCGGAAGTTTTTGTCCGCGAACTGGCTCCGGCCCGCACCATCGGCTTTATGCACGAGATTGAGCTGCTCAAGGCCCAGGGCTTAGCACTGGGCGGCAGCCTGGACAATGCCATAGTGTATGATAATGAAAAATGTCTAACGCCACTTAGATTCCCCGACGAACTCGTCCGGCATAAAATCCTTGATGTGATTGGCGATTTAGCATTGGCCGGCCGGATACAAGGTCATGTCATCGCTGTAAAGTCGAGCCATGCGCTTAACACGGCGTTGGCCAAAGAAATAAGGCAAGTATGTGAGTTAGAGGAGGCGCTTTCCCTGTGATTTTATCAGCAACCGAAATTCAAGAGATAATCCCGCATCGTTATCCGATGCTGCTCATTGACCGTATCATTGAACTTGAGCCCATGAAGCGGGCGGTAGGAATAAAAAGTGTAACGATTAATGAACAATTCTTTATTGGACACTTTCCTGGAAAGCCTGTTATGCCAGGGGTTCTTCTTTTAGAGGCTATGGCGCAGGTCGGTGGTGTTGCGATGCTGTATCCGGAGGAATACCGGGGCAAGCTAGCCTTCTTCGGCGGTATGGATCGGGTTAAATTTAGAAAGCCGGTTACGCCTGGCGATCAGTTGCATATGGTGGCTGAAATTATAAAACTTCGCGGTTTAGCCGGTAAACTATGGGCTGAGGCTTTTGTTGAGGGGCAGGTAGTTGCCGAAGCAGAGTTTTTATTCGCGCTCTCTCCAAGGTAGTAATAACGACATATTTAGTGGAAATTGGCTATTAAATTCGTATAATCCGTGTTTTTGAGAAAATTGGCCTTATTCTGCCTGATTTTTGTATGCCGCTTTTTGTCTGCTCGGCCGGAATATATATACCAATAAATGAAATAGGAGACCTGCTTGTACGAGTTCTAATTTAGTGGGGAGTTGATTTTTTATGAAGCCTGAACCGGTTGTAATACCGCTACGCAAAATACATGAAACTGCAGTTGTTCACCCCAACGCCCGTATCGGCAAAGATGTAGAAATCGGTCCATACTCTGTTATTGGCGAAAACGTACTGATTGATGACGGGACAAAGATTGGCGCCCATGTAGTGATCGACGGCTGGACGAGCATTGGCAAAAATTGCGTCGTTTATCCGAGCTCGTCGATCGGAGCCGAGCCGCAGGACTTGAAATTTCGTGGCGAAAAAAGCTACGTATTTATAGGTGACAATACTAAAATTCGCGAGTTTGTGACAATTAACCGCGCTACCGGTGAAGGCGAAGAGACTAGAATCGGCTCAAATTGTCTGCTAATGGCCAGTACCCATATTGCTCATAATTGTGTCCTCGGCAACCATGTAGTTATGTCTAATGCCGCCGCACTAGCCGGTCATGTTATCGTAGAAGACCGTGTTGTTATTGGCGGCCAGGCTGGTGTACACCAGTTTGTGAAAATCGGCCGTAATGCTATGGTCGGCGGTGCTTCCAAAGTTGTGCAGGACGTTCCGCCGTTTGTTATCATCGACGGCCATCCAGCTACAGTACGCGGCCTCAACAGCGTGGGCATTTCTCGTGCCGGGGTCAGCGATGTTGCCCGCCGCAATCTGAAAACGGCCTACAAAATTTTATACCGCAGCGGTCTCAGCCTGGCTCAAGCTATTGCGGTGATGGAGCAAGATCTTGATTTTTGTGAAGAAGTTGATCATATGCTGCGGTTTCTCCGCAATGCCGAACGCGGTATCTGCCGAGGTCATAAGGAAACTAATTCATAACGTATAGATAGGCGCTGCCCGGCAAACCCTATAAGCAAACTGCGCACCCCGCAGGCTTGTGCAGCTTGTAAGCCGTGGAAGCCTCAGACATAAGGTGGGAAAGCATAATATGAATACAATAGGACTTATTGCCGGTATTGGCCGGTTGCCGGTTGAATTTGCCCGTGCCGCTCGCGGCATGGGCTTTGCAGTAATCGCCATTGGTGTGGCGCCAGGCGTTGACGACGATTTAGCCCAGACTGTCAACAAGTATTATGCGGTTGGCCTGGGTGAGCTGGCTCAGCTGTTGGCCATCTTGCAGCAAGAGGCAGTTGAGCAGGTGACGTTGCTGGGCAAGGTGACGAAAGAGCACTTGTTTAGCGGTGCAGCCCGGCCCGATGCCCGGATGCAGCAGTTGCTGGCCGGACTTAAGGATTTAAACGACGATACTGTCATGTTAGCTGTAGTGCGTGAGCTGGCAGCAGCAGGCATCGGTGTTCTCGACCAGACAGCGTTCATTCGCCAGCTGATGCCGTCAGCCGGACTGCTCACCAAACGCCCGCCTACAGCTGCCGAGGAGGCCGATATGAACTATGGACTCGCTATGGCCCGGCAGATTGGCGGCTTAGATATTGGACAGACAGTCGTCGTGAAAAATAAGGCAGTCATGGCTGTTGAAGCTATTGAAGGAACAGATGCCTGTATTCGACGTGGCAGCCAGTTAGGCCGGGGAGGGGCGGTAGTAGCCAAGGCAGCCAAGCCTTGTCAGGATCTACGCTTTGATGTGCCGAGTGTGGGGCCGGACACCCTCAAAGTCATGATTGAAGCAGGAGCGACTGCCCTTGTTATTGAGGCTGGTAAGACATTATTAGTGGACAAACCTCAAGTGCTGGAGCTAGCCGATCGCAACGCAATTACCATCGTTGCCATGCTCTAGCCGGCTACCCGCTAAAGCCTCCCTACCGAAGGAGGTGGCGGCCGCAGGCTGACGAAGGGAGTCTTTGTCGGCAGTATAATGACTTTAGAACCGTCAGAGAGAGAAACTCCCCTTGTCGTTGCCACGACATCCCCTCGGAGAGGGGACTGGGATAGTTTTTTTCTTTTGAGGGATGGATAGCCATTACATGCAATTTTTGGTAACATTCTCTGCAAGGAGTAGTTGATAGCAGCAGGGGTTAACCTATAAGATATACAGTTACGCAGGAGGAAACGATGAAAATTATGTTCTCTGTTGGTGAAGCGTCGGGGGACATGCATGGCGCTAGTGTTGCCAATGCCCTAAAACTTCTGCAACCGGATATAGATCTTTTTGGGATGGGCGGCAAGGCGATGGAGACCGCCGGCGTACGCATTGTTTATGACATCGCCGGCCTGGGAGTTATGGGGTTTGTTGAGGTAATAAAAAAATTGGGCAAACTGTTCGAATTAAGAGATAATCTGGCCGCCTTAATGGATGCAGAAAAACCTGATGCGCTGGTCATCATTGACTATGCCGATTTCAATGTCAGGCTGGCCAAAATTGCAAAGGCAAAAGGCATTCCGGTTGTGTCGTACATCAGCCCTTCAGCCTGGGCCTGGCGGCGTGGCCGGGCCAAAGAAGTGGCCGCGACAGTCAACCGGATCGCGGCCATTTTTCCCTTTGAAGCCGAGGTTTACCGCGAGGCGGGGGCTGACGTTACCTTTGTCGGTCATCCGTTGGCGGATATTGTAAAACCGGCGCTTGCTAAGGAAGAGGCCTACCGGCATTTTTCCGCCCGTGCTGACCAGCCGGTCGTGCTGCTCATGCCAGGCAGCCGTCAGCAGGAAATTGACAAACTGCTGCCGGTCATGCTGGAATCATGCCGGTTAATTGCTGCCCGGGTACCGGACTGCCAGTTTTTCCTGCCGGTTGCCTCGACGATTTCCCGGCAAATGCTGGAGCAGACGATCGACCGGTATAATATAAAAGTTACCTTGACAACAGATTATACCTATGACTTAATGGGCCTGTCAGATGCCGTTATCGCCGCCTCAGGCACAGCAACATTAGAAACGACTTTGATGGGAGCGCCTACCGTTATTATCTATAAAACAGCGGCTCTGACCTATTTGCTGGGTAAACTGCTTGTCAACATACCTGACATCGGTTTGCCGAACATCATCGCCGGTCGGAGAATTGTGCCGGAATTGCTGCAAGCTGATGCGACTGCTGCCAACATTGCTGCTGAGACCGTAAAACTACTGACAAACACAGCTGTGCGGCAGCAGACATTGGCCGACCTGGCCGAAGTAAAAGAGAAAATAGGTCAGACCGGAGCGGTAAACAGGGTTGCTGAAATTATACTAGAAGTAGCCTCCTTATCACAATATGAGGTAAATAGATGAAGCTTTACGTGCGTTTATTAGCCTATATCCGGCCTTATATGCGCCGGCTTATTATTGCCGTACTCTGTATATTGGCTGCCACTGTCACCAACTTGTTTGTTCCCTGGCTCATTCAGAACGTCATCGACGATGTGCTGGCAACCAAAAATCTGGCGATGCTAAATATCATTGCCGTCGGCATTGTTGTTGTGTATTTGTTGCGCGGATTTTTCCTGTTTGGGCAGACTTATTTAATGTCCTATATAGGTCAAAAAGTAGTCATTGATATCCGCGAAGCCGTATACCGGCATTTGCAGCGCCTGTCACTGTCGTACTATGAAAAGCGCCAGACAGGCAATATTATGAGCTATATCACGAACGATGTGGCTGCCCTGCAAAACGCCCTCATCGACAGTGTCGTTGAGGCTGTCAGTGAATCGGCGGTGCTGATTGGCTCGATGGCCGCCATGTTCTATATTCATTGGAAGCTGTCCTTGCTGACCTTTATCACGCTGCCATTAGTAGCGCAAGCGATTAGTATCTTTGGCAAACGACTGCGCAGTGCCAGCCGCGTCTCCCAGGAGCGAGCCGCCGACATTACCTCTGTGTTGCAGGAGACGATTGCGGCGGTGCGGGTTATCAAGTCGTTTGTGCGTGAAGACCATGCCGTCAGCCGGTTTAGCCGGGAAAATTACTTAAACTTTCAGGCGCAAATGAAAATGGTTCAGCTTAGCGCTACTTTAACACCGACCGTTGAATTTTTAGGTGCTATCGGCGTCACGATTATTATCTGGTATGGCGGCCTTGAAGTCATTGCCGGCAACCTAACGACAGGCGCGCTCATAGCATTTTTGATTTATGTGATTAATATCACCAATCCAATCAAACGCCTAAGCCGTGTTTATAGTAATGTCCAAAAAGCGCTGGCTGCGGCGCAGCGGGTCTTTGAAGTGCTGGATACAGTGCCTGAAATCCAAGATAGCCCGGAGGCTGTGGAATTACCGCCGATTACCGGCCGGGTAGTGTTTGACCATGTCACCTTTTGTTATAAGCCTGACGAAGTGGCGCTCTCTGATGTATCGCTGGCAGCTGAGCCGGGACAAATGATTGCCATCGTTGGGCCGAGCGGTGCAGGTAAAACAACGATAGCCAATCTCATCCCCCGGTTTTATGAAGCGGAAAACGGGCTTATCACGATTGACGGCTATGACATCAAAGCCGTTACCCTCAACTCATTGCGGGAACAAATCGGTATCGTGCCGCAGGAAACAATTCTCTTCAATGGCTCTATTTATGAAAATATTTTGTATGGTGATTTTAATGCCGGCAAAGAGCATATCGTTGCGGCTGCCAAGGCTGCCAACGCGCATGAGTTTATTATGGCTATGCCACAAGGCTATGATACTCAGATTGGCGAACGCGGCTCTAAACTGTCAGGCGGGCAGCGCCAGCGTATCGCCATTGCCAGAGCTATTTTGAAAAACCCCCGCGTGCTTATTCTTGATGAGGCGACTTCCGCCCTTGATACCGAAAGTGAAAAACTGGTACAGGCAGCGCTTGATAAGCTGATGATCAATCGTACCTCTTTCGTTATCGCCCATCGCCTGTCAACTGTACAACGCGCCGACACCATCCTTGTCATGGAGAACGGGCGTATTGTCGAACGCGGTACGCACGCTGAACTGGTGGCAGCCGGGGGATTGTATGGAAAATTATCCCAGGCGCAGTTCAGTAATCGGTAAATTACCTTAAACATTGAGTCAAGACTCCCGCCTCTACAGGCGGCTTCAGTTCAGGTGGAGTAGACTCTCCACCTGAACCCCCGATGTTTCAGATTTACTGAAACAAGTTCACTGGCTACGACCTGTATTTTTGTGGAATTCCAATAAAGAGGTAGCGACATGTATCTTATTTATGATATTCTGGCAGTACTATTAGTCATTCTGGCGTTGCCGGTTTTTGCCGTCAGAGCCATTTATGAACCCGGCATTGCCGAACGCATCAAGCAGAGCCTTTTTGGCCGGCTGCCCCGCGATACACTTGACCGACTGGCCGGCAAAGGCGTTATCTGGCTGCATGCCGCCTCGGTCGGTGAAATCGTGGCGACAAGTCCGATAGTCAAAGAAATTAGGCGTGAGTTTCCCGAAGCGCCTATTCTGGTATCTGCCGTTACGACGACAGGCTATGACATGGCTCAACGGATTATTCCCGAGGCTGACGGCATCATTTATTTTCCGCTCGACCTTCCCTATATCAGCCGAAAGATTATCGCCAAAATTCGACCGCGGGTGTTTTTGCTTGTCGAAACTGAGCTATGGCCCAACTGTTTAAAAACAGCCAGGGAGTTAAACATCCCGGTCATGATGGTCAATGGGCGGATTAGCGAAAAAAGCCTTTGCCGCTACGCTTATTTTCCCAGCATTCTCCGTGACATGCTGGGCAGTATCGTTACATTCTGTATGCAGTCGTCGATCGATGCCCGCCATATCATCCAGCTTGGCGCCGACCCGGCGCGGGTCGTCGTTACCGGCAACACTAAGTTTGACCAAAATTATAACAAACTGGATGAATGCGAAAAAACAATATTATCTGAGTCGCTGCAGCTGCGCGGCGCTGGAGCCGTCATTGTCGCCGGCAGTACCCATAAAGGCGAGGAAGAAATTCTATTTAAGGCTTTTCGCCAGATTGTTGACGAAGTTCCCGGTACACAGCTTATCGTTGCGCCGCGGAATATCCTTAGAGCCACTGAGCTTGTTGAGCTGGCGGAACGCCATCATTTTAGGGCAGTCCGGCGAACAAAGCTGACTCTGCCACAGCCTGCGGACCCATCCTATGATATCATTATTATTGACACGATTGGCGAACTCGGCAAGATCTACGGTGTCGCCGACATCGTTTACGTTGGCGGCAGTCTCATTCCCCACGGCGGGCATAATATTCTCGAGCCTGCCGCTCACGGTAAACCTATTCTTATCGGACCGCACATGTTTAACTTCAAAGAAACATATGCCATGCTGTCCGGACGACAAGCGTGCATCACAGTTGAGGGCAGCAGCAGTCTAGCCGAAACTGTGCTTAAGCTGCTCAACAATCCGGCAGAAGCCCGGAAAATGGGCAATGAGGCATTGGCTATTATTCATGAAAATCAGGGCGCGTCCCGCAACAGCATACTGCACTTGAAACAAGTATTACAGACCTCTGAGAGGCCCTTGCAGTGCCGCAAAAACGCGGGACGCCCTATGATATATCAGCGAGAAACATTACAAATATATTTATTTAAATTGGCACACGGCGAAAAGACCGGGCTTGCAGCAACCGTCATTCTTGCTGCGCTCCGCGTCATGTCGCTCATCTATGGCCTTGGCGTATCAATAAAGCTTGGCCTATACCGTTCAGGTATCCTAAAATCCAATAGACTGCCGTGCAAAGTTATCAGTTTAGGCAATATTACCGTAGGCGGCACCGGCAAAACACCGACTGCGCAACGCCTGGCAGCCATCATCCGCGACATGGGCTACCGGGTTGTCATCCTAAACAGGGGATACCGCTCAGGCTGGAAAGGGCAGGTTGGGGTCGTGTCGGACGGCAATAAGATCTACATGACTGTGACTGAGGCCGGCGATGAGGCCTACCTGTTGGCCAAAAGCCTGCCTGGAGTCCCGGTCATTATTGGCCGCAACCGGTTTATTACCGGCAGCTATGCTGTTGACAACTTTAAAGCCGAAGTCATCATTCTCGATGACGCTTATCAGCACTGGACACTAGAGCGCGATCTAAATATCGTTCTTATCGATACACTCAATGTTTTTGGCAACAACTTCTTACTGCCGCGCGGTACGCTGCGTGAACCCCTTAAAAATCTGGACAGGGCTCATGTTTTTCTCCTGACCAAAATCGATCAGGCAGCAGATAATGCCCGGGAAACGATTAAGGAGGCATTGTCCAAATACAATGATCAGGCGCTCGTTGTCGAAAGCACCCATACGCCGCGCTGCTTTATTGAAATCGAAGAATGGTATAAGAATGTCCGCCCGCAAAGGATCGCTCTCGACACCATTAATGGGCGTTCTATTTTGCCATTTTCGGCTATTGGCAACCCATCCTCTTTTGAAAAGACAATTACCGACCTGGGCGGGATAGTAGCCGAAACCGTGAGATTTCCTGATCATCACAGCTACACCATGGCCGAGATGCAGATGATTATGCAAAAAGGCGTTGATACCGGTGTTTTCGCCCTGATTACGACAGATAAAGACGCCGTCAAAATTCCGTCAGAATTTATTCATTCCGAACGTCCGCTGCCTGTCTATGTCTTAGCGATAGAAATCAGGTTTCATGACGGCAACGCCGAACTGATGGAAATAATCAATGAGGTGACCAAGAGAGATTCCTAATGGAGGGATTCCCATGAATATCATGTGTGTCATTCCGGCACGCTACTCATCGACGCGCCTGCCGGGCAAACCGCTGGCCATGATTGCCGGCAGGCCGATGATTGAGCACGTATATGAACGAGCCAAACAAGCTAAACGGCCTGACACTGTGCTGGTAGCTGCCGATCATGAGCTTGTCTATCGCACAGTGCAGCGCTTTGGCGGTCAAGCAGTCATGACGTCCCCCGATCACCTGACCGGAACCGACCGCCTCGCCGAAGTCGCCCGGCAATACCTTGATGCTGATGTCATCATCAATGTTCAAGGAGATGAGCCGCTGATAGCGCCTGAAATCATCGATCTGCTGGCAGGCGCCTTTGACGGCTGCCCGGAGCTTGATATGGCGACGTTGATGACTGAAATGACTCAAGAGGAATACAGCCTGCCGAGCGCTGTTAAAGTTGTCACAGACCTTGACGGCTATGCCCTGTACTTTTCACGCTCACTCATCCCTTATCCCCGGAATAACAACCTGCCTGACGGTTCTCTGCCGGTCTATAAGCATATCGGTATTTACGCCTACAGGCGCAATTTCCTGCTGCACTATGCAGCGCTTAAGCCGACGCCGCTTGAACAGACCGAGTCGCTCGAACAGTTGCGGGCGCTTGAGCATGGGTATAAAATTAAAGTGATTAAGACCGACTTTGCCTCAATCGGCGTTGATACCCCGGAAGATTTAGAAAAAGTCAACGCCTATTTCAGAGAACACCAGCTATAAACTTGCTGCAAAGCGATCTGTAAACAGGAGGGCGATTTTATGCATACTGTACAAATTCAAAACATTACGATCGGGGCTAAAAATCCGATTACCCTGATTGCCGGACCTTGTGTTATCGAAGAACCGGAACGTACGCTTGCCATTGGACGGGCCGTCAAAGCCATTGCCGACCGGCTGAACATACCCTATATATTTAAAGCTTCCTTTGATAAAGCTAACCGGTCGTCCTATAACTCCTTCCGCGGGCCTGGGCTTAAAGAAGGTCTAAGCATTCTCGCTCATATCAAAAAAGAACTGGGCGTGCCGGTTGTCAGTGATATTCATGCTGTAACCGAGATTGAAGCTGCTGCCGAAGTGCTCGATATTCTGCAAATTCCGGCGTTCCTCTGCCGCCAGACCGACATCGTCTATCAGGCAGCCCGCACCGGTAAAGCCGTTAATGTAAAAAAAGGCCAGTTTTTAGCGCCGCTTGATATGAAAAATGTCATTGCCAAAATCGAAGAAGCCGGCAATAACAACATACTATTGACTGAGCGCGGCGCCACCTTTGGCTATAACAACCTGGTCGTTGACTTCAGGTCACTGCCTATCATGCGCTCACTCGGATACCCCGTTGTCTTTGATGCTACCCATAGTGTCCAGCTGCCCGGCGGCGCCGGCACAAGCTCAAGTGGACAGCGTGAATTTGTTCCTTATCTGACGCGAGCAGCAGCAGCGGCCGGTGTCGATGTGCTGTTTATGGAAGTCCATGATAATCCGCCGGAAGGTAAATCTGATGCCAGCAATATGCTATATGTAGATAAGCTTGAAGAGCTGCTTAAGGATGTACTAGCTATCGACGAGATTACAAGAAAACATAAATGAGATTTAGAACAGATTCCCCTGCTGCCGCAGTGATGTGACGTCCTCTTGGTGAGGCCAGCTCCCCCTGTCACTGTTAAGACATCCGCCCGCGGAGAGGAGACAGGTCTAAAAGCCTCCCTCCGCGAGGGAGGTGGCTGCCAAAGGCAGTCGGAGGGAGTCGTCTGCCACGGGTAATATGTTGCGTAAATAACAACAAAAGATTTACGTCAAGCAAAGAGCGTTAAACCTAAGGAGGGATTCTAATGCCTAATTCAACGCCTATTGAGCAAGCACGGGCTTGTTTAGAACTCGAAGCCGAGGCGATCCGCGCATTGATTCCGCGCATTAATGACCAGTTTGTCGCCGCCATGAATATGATCTTGCGGTGCGCGGGCCGGGTCATAGTGACCGGCATGGGCAAATCGGGCCAGATCGGCAAAAAGATAGCGGCAACCCTGGCCAGCACCGGCACGCCGGCCTTTTTTCTTCATCCGGCAGAAGGCATTCACGGCGATCTGGGTATGGCTACCGCTAACGATATTATTCTCGCTATTTCCCACAGCGGCGAAACAAGCGAGGTTATCAGCCTGCTGCCGGCCTTAAAGAGAATTGGCGCTCCCATCATCGCCATGACCGGACGGGAGCAGTCTACCTTGGTGCAAAACGCCGATATCTTTCTTAACGTCGCCGTCGAGCGCGAGGCCTGTCCCTTGGGGCTGGCGCCTACTGCCAGCACTACGGCGGCGCTGGCCATGGGCGATGCGCTGGCCGTTGCGCTCTTATCGGCCCGCAGCTTTACCCCTGAAGACTTTGCGTTATTTCATCCCGGCGGCGCACTGGGACGCAAGCTGCTGCTTACTGTGGCTCACGTCATGCATAGCGGACAAAACCTGCCGGTCGTGACGCCGGATAAAACAGTGAAAGAGGCATTGTTTACCATTACCGCGCACGGACTAGGGGCTGTGCTCGTCGTCGAGTCGCTTGCCGGTATGAAACTTGTTGGTCTCTTAACCGATGGTGATATCCGTCGCAGCTTAGAGCAAGGGCATGAGTTTTTGGATAAGCCGGTAAGCGGGCTAATGACGAGAAATCCGCGTACAATTGATAAAGATAAACTGGCTGGACATGCTTTGAATATCATGGAGAAAAACAAGCCGCGCCCCATCACCCTGCTGCCGGTAGTTGACAACAACTTCCGGGCAATTGGTATTATTCACCTTACTGACTTATTGCGTCAAGGAGTGGTATAATAGAGTGGATGCACGCGAAGACGCTAAAAAAATTAAACTGCTCATCTTCGATGTTGATGGTGTTTTGACTGGCGGGCACATCGTCGTCGGTACTGAGGGCGAAGCGGTAAAAGCTTTCCATGCCCAGGACGGTCTGGGCATATCACTGGCGCACCAAGCCGGACTAAAGACGGCGATCATTACTGGACGGGAAAGTGAAATGGTGCGCCGGCGCGGCGTCGAACTCAAAATAGGCGATGTTTATCAGGGGGCGGCGGACAAAGTAACGGCTCTCAAAGAGTTGCTAAGTAAACACGCCGTCAGCTTAGAGCAAATCGCCTATGTCGGTGACGACATCAACGACCTGCCGGTCATGGTACAGGTTGGTCTGCCGTGTGCCGTCGCCAATGCCGTGCCTGAGGTCAAGGCTGTAGCCAAATATGTCACCGACCGCCAGGGCGGTAATGGGGCTGTCCGCGATATTATTGAATATATTCTAAAATCCCAGGGATTGTGGCAAGAGCTGATTGCCGGCTATATGAAGCCGGAACGGCTTCGCCTCAACCAATAGCATAACAAGAACGACAACAAGCATTGAAACAGATGCCAGGATAACCTCTGTTTTACAAAGCGCTGGAATATTGAGGTGAAACCGCCTTGAACAAAAAAATATATGTAGGGATTGCCTGTGCAGCACTCATTCTGACTGGAGCATTTTATTATCTTTTTTGGGGAGAGAAAACTGACGATTCTGCCGCTGAGCCGCAGACAGCCTCCTCAGAGTCTGCTAATCTCATTTTTGCCGGCAGTTCTATTGTTGAGGAGCAGGACGGAAAGAAAATATGGGAGCTCAGCGCCGATAAGATAGAGGCTGACCCCAATGGCAACACCCTCTATCTTAACAAGCTTAAAGGGGTCTTTTATCAGGAAACTGGCAATACAATCGAGATTATTGCCCAGCGGGCTGTTCTTGATCGCAAAACCCGCGATCTCTCCCTGCAAGGTGACATCAAGATTACAGCCGCCAGTGACGGCGCCGTATTTACCGCCCCTGAAGTTCGCTGGTCGGGAGAGGCCAAGAGCTTTACCGGAACAGGCGGTATTACCGTGACCAGAAACGGTACGAAAATTACCGGTGATAATATCATCAGCGACGCCAAGCTGGAAAAAATCCGGGTGTATGGCAATGCTAAGATACTGACAGGAGGGAAGACAGAGTGAAAAAGATCAAAACAATTTTCCGGCCGGCAGTAATGGCGGTGACCTTAGCCGTTATTCTAAGCGCCGGCAGTCTGCTTGTCTGGGCTGCTCCTCAGCCATCCACTAAAACTCCTGTTGAGATTACAGCCGATTCAATCGATTACGACTCGGCTAGTGGTCTGATGCAAGCCACCGGGGAAGTTCGGATTACCCAGGGAACTGCTGTAATAACAGCAGAGGCAGCCGTGTACAATACGAAAAGCCAGGAGGGCCATCTTACCGGCGGCGTAAACGCCGTCAACCAAGACGCTACCCTGACGGCTGATGAAGTAAAGACCTACAAAAACAATACCCAGCTGATTGCCTTGGGCGGCGCTGTGCTGACTAACGGCGACAGCAGGCTTTCTGGCCCTACAGTCGAATATAACTCTGAGACACAATATGCCCTGGTGCCTGCAAATGGGAAAATTGAGATGAATGATGGTACGATGACAGCCAATAAGATCGAAGCGTTTATTGCTGAAAACAGAGCTATCGGCGTCGGCTCGGTACACATCATCAGCGCGGTGCGCAAGCTTGACGCCACCGCTGATATGGCAACTTATTATGGTCAGCCAAAAGGCCAGAGCAAAGTCATCCTTAGCGGCAACGCGCGGGTTTTGCAGGATGGCAATGTCCTGACAGGGGAGCTGTTAACTCTGAGGCTTGACGAAAAAGCCGCAGAGGCGCAGGGCGGCCGCCCCAAACTTACCATTATCTCTCAATAAGCAGGAGTTACTGTACTCTTTTGCTAACCTTCTAAGCGGTAGATAAAACTTTCTCAATAAGCCCAGATGTTAACTTACGAGTAGCGAGGATGTTGGCGGTATGTATATCGAAACCTGTAATTTAGTAAAAGCTTTTAAAGATCGCAAAGTGGTAAACGGCGTCAGCCTGCGGGTAGACCAGGGGCAGATCGTCGGTCTGCTGGGGCCTAACGGCGCCGGCAAGACGACCACATTCTATATGATTGTCGGCTTGGAGCGTCCTGACAGCGGCCAGATTTTTATTAACAGTGAGGAAATAACCAATATGCCGATGTACCGGCGCTCACGTTTTGGCATTGGCTATCTGCCACAAGAAGCTTCTATATTTCGTAAACTTACCGTCGAAGACAATATTATGGCCATTCTGGAATTAACCTGGCAGAGCAGTGGCCCGGCTCAGGCCAAACTCGAAAGCTTACTTGAAGAATTTCACATCGACCATATCCGCAAACGCCGAGGCTCAGAACTGTCTGGCGGCGAACGCCGCCGGGTCGAAATTGCCCGGGCGTTGGCGACCGACCCTGCCTTTATTTTGCTTGACGAGCCATTTGCCGGTGTTGACCCCATCGCTGTAGCCGATATTCAGAGCATCATCAGTTATTTAAAAACACGCGGTATCGGTGTACTCATTACTGACCATAATGTCAGGGAAACACTGAGCATTGTTGATCGCGCCTATATTCTCAATGAAGGTCAGATCCTGATTGACGGCGATAGTGACATGATCGCCGCCAGTGAGATCGCGAAAAAGTATTATCTCGGCGATAACTTCAGCTTGTAAGGAGATTTTATGCGTATACTTGATAAATATATCCTCAAAGAGCTGCTGGGACCTTTCTTTTTCGGTATCGCCGCCTTCTCCAGTGTTTTTATCGGAACCAGCACATTATTTAAAATTGCTCAATATGTGACACAATATGGCGCTTCTATCGCTTCCGTCACCAAGCTGTTTTTCTATAGCCTGCCGGCGATTGTCGTGCTGACTTTTCCTATGTCGATGCTGCTGGCGGCGTTGTTGTCTTTTGGACGATTGTCCGGATCAAGCGAAATTACAGCCATGCGCTCAGGGGGCCTTAGTTTTTTTCGTCTGACTGTTCCTGTGATGATTATTGCCGTAGGTGTCAGCTTGGCCGCTATTGTCCTTAGCGAGGTTGTGGTACCTGTTGCTAATACCAGTCAGCGCAACATTATCCGCTATGAGATCGAACAAAATATCCGTCCCAAGTCGCAAGAGCATATTATTGTAAAAGAGCTCAAGGACGGTCACATCGAGCGTTTGCTTTATGCGCAAAGCTTTATGTCAGATACTAATACCTTGAGTGGAATTTCCGTCCAGGAATTTGAAGCTGGGCAGCTAGTTAGGATCGAAAACGCCGAAAGCGCCGTATGGGCTGCTGACCGCTGGATTATGTACAACGGTACAATTACCGACTTATCAACAGACGGACGAGTTGGCCGCATTCTTAAATTTACCGAACAAGTCTTGCCGACAACGAAAAGCCCTAAGGCAATTTCCGACGAACAAAAAAAGCTTGATGAAATGTCGATGAATGAACTTAAGCAGCATGTTAAAGTATTAAAGAAGGAGGATGCCGAAACAAGTAAATACGAAGTCGAACTTTATCGGCGGGTTGCCATTCCCATGGCTAGCTTTGTCTTTGCTCTGATCGGTACGCCGCTTGGCTTGTCGCCTAACCGTTCAAGTTCCTCGATCGGCTTTGGGCTAAGTATCATCATTATTTTTATCTACTATGCCGTACTGACCGTGTGTACTGCATTAGGAGAAGGAGGAGTCATTCCGCCGTTTGCTGCCGCCTGGATGGCCAACCTGGTCGGGATAGTCGTCGGTCTCTATTTAATCTATAAGGCTTCACGTTAAGATGAGGGGGGAGGGATACCATGTACGGGTTAGCGCTCATTGCCATCATTGCTATCATGGGCGGAGCCATCGCTTATATTGGCGATAAGCTGGGGACTAAAGTAGGCAAGAAAAAGCTCAGCATGTTTGGCCTTAGGCCCAAACATACCTCGATTATTGTCACTATTATTACCGGAATTCTCATATCGGCGACGACCTTAGGGCTAATGACCGCCGTGTCCTGGGACGTCCGTACAGCGTTGTTTGGCATGGAAGCACTTAAGGCTGAACTAGTATTCCTCAGCACCGAAGTTGATACAAAATCCGATGAGCTTGAAGTCAGTCGTGCGGCGCTCGAAACCCGTACGGCAGAATATGAGGCCATCAGTGCCAAGGTTGCCGAAACAGCCGCGCGCTTGGGTGCAATTACAACAGAGCTAAGCCAAGTGACAGCCCAGCGCGACAAGGCCGCCATTGCGCTGAGCCAGCTCCAGTCCGATTATTCCCTGGCCCAGCGTGACCTGGCTAAATACCAAAGTGACATTAAAAATCTCCAGTCCACCAAAAGTGAACTCGATAACCGAATCGCTGATCTTAACATTAAGATGGACGAACTAAACACGACCAAGACTGCCCTCCAGAGTGACGTTGACCGTCTCAATGAATTAACAAAAAAATTGACAGAGGGCCTCCAGATTGTCCGTGAAGGTACTGTCATATTTAGAACCGGCGAAGTGCTGTCTGCTGCCGTTGTTAAAGGGGGAAGAACACCGGAGGAAACAGCTGTTTCCCTAGGTGAGAGTATCTACAGAACTAACCAGCTTATTCTTGATAAGCTTGACGTAGCCGACAAAAGCCTGGAACTACTCTGGATTTCCCGTTCTGAATTTGAGCAGGCGGTTGCCCAGATTGCTAAAAATAAGCAGGACGTTATTGTCCGTGTCTCAGCAGCCGGCAATACCGTTTATGGAGAAATGGTCATTGGCCGCCTGGAGCTATTCCCTAACCGTTTAGTGTACAGCAAAGGCAGCGTCGTTTACCGTGAGGTCAGTGACGTTGACGGCGACTCCAAGAAGGCCGAGGAAACGATTATGCTATTCCTGCGGAAAGTCAATGCTGCTGCCGTTAATCAAGGCATTCTGCCTGACCCCATTCAGGGGACGGTAGGCAGTATGGCCGGCGCCGAGCTGTTCGAGACGATTAATCGAGCTAAACACTACAATGGCAAAATAGAGCTTACGGCCGAGGCGGATGCTGATACCTATACAGCCGGACCGTTACGAATCGAGATACGTATCAAAAGCATTCCTTGAATAATTAACAGAATGTACCTGTGCAGACTCCTGTTTACTAAGCAGGAGCTGTGTAGTGTAGAGGGTGAAGTTAAAAAACTGTCTACATTTTTTGTAGGCGATCGGACCATTTGCGGCACGCCGCTGAGAAAAACGGCGATGCAGGAGCGTCCAGCCAGAAAGAAATGATGAATTGGCTCAAGGTGAAAAGCAATGTTGATACCATTTTGAATGCACCGAGCGTATACAAATAAGATTATGAACTAGAACGGTAACTTTTACTTGCAATTAAGCCGATTCCGAGTTAACATCACACACAAACATTTGTGAGGTGATAGCAATGAAAAATATGATAACATACGAAAGCTGCAAACCGAACTTCATGTTCAGTGCGAGGAAGAAATTTTCTGTTATTGTTTTCGGTTAGCGGTAAGAATGGTTGCGAATGCTTTTATCTGCGGGGGACATAAGACGAATAAGAAAAATGCAGTGGTGAGAATTTTTCTTGCCACTGCATTTTCTCATTTTAAAGCTTACTGTAAGAGCAGACGTCAACGGCGGCTAAAGGCGAAGGGCGCGTCAGCGTACGCAATTAGGCTGGCGCCGCCAGCTGGCCCCGTGGTTCCCGTTATTCCTGTCGGACCCGTTTCGCCTTTAGGTCCTACTGGTCCAAAAGGTCCCGTAGCACCAGTAGCTCCGGTAGCACCAGTTGGTCCGGCAGTTGCTCCT
>Ga0153999_1000416_pt1 | contig 18960 bp, 17 predicted proteins | sample TSNC083MetaG_FD_104675 | JGI IMG/M metagenome (GOLD analysis project Ga0153999, IMG submission 104675) | Attine ant fungus gardens microbial communities from North Carolina, USA - TSNC083 MetaG | ecosystem: Host-associated > Fungi > Mycelium > Unclassified | place: USA: North Carolina, Lumber... | reverse complement strand
CTCAAATCTTCTGATATATGTGCAAATTGCTCTCTGGTTATATCACTGTCATAAGTCTGTCGCATCTATCTTCTCTCCCTTGCTTTTTCACTTATTTTACCACAAGGAAAAGACTTTGAACAGGCTCTTAGGGGAGCAATGTTAAGGTTATCAACGGTTTAACTGTCTATCACCATGATTTTATTTCCCTCATTATAAAAAGCCTTTAAAACAATGTATGTTCTAAAAGCTTTAACAGTCCGTAGGGGAATCGAACCCCTGCTTCCGCCGTGAGAGGGCGGCGTCTTGACCGCTTGACTAACGGACCATATTTACCTGACTTTTATCATTTTATACCATCGGCCTCATAAAATCAAGTACTTTTTTTATTTTGTATTTGAAAGCTTTAGATAAATAACCTGAGGACGTGAAAACATTCGAAAAAGTCCTGAACTTGACTTTCCAATGCCATGGCTGACAAAAACATCGGTTTCCTGTTTTGATTTACTAAAGCCTTCTCTGAATCTTTGTCCATAATCACTAACAAAGTACAGAGCCGGTGCCCATAAACCCAGAAATGTAATCTCTCCGCCATGGGTATGTCCGCTCAGCATTAAATCTACTCCGGATAAATCTTTTTTCATTGAGATGTCCGGATTGTGAGCAGTTAATAAAACGAAATCTCCTGGTTTAGAGCCTTTTATGGCCATCTTAATATTAGGTCTATGTTTTCTTAAGTCTCTTATCCCGGCAATGTATAAATTATCGCGAATATGCAGACCTTCATTGTCAAGAAATCCCATTCCAAAAGTTTGCATCGCAGATTTTAATTCTTCATAGTTATCATGATTTCCTTCAACTCCATATATTCCATCTGTAGTTTTTAATTTTGATAGGATATTCATATAAATTTTCAAATCATGCTCTTCTGAATAGTCACCACCCAATATCACAAGATTCACTTTTCGTTGATTTATTTCACTCACTAAATGTTTTAAACGCATATATGGATATTCATGAATATCCGTGAGAAATGCTATGGTATATCCCTCTAAAGGTTCTTTTATTTTAGCAGAATTGTAAGTTATCACTTTATGCTCTGTCCATCTATCCAGTGTAGCGGCTGATAGGAAATGGATGCTGATAATTTTAAATACTATTTTATATATTTTTGTAATGATTGTTTTCATTCCCTCAAAGCCTTTCATTAAGTTAAACAAAAAGAGTGCCGGAGCTTTCATAAAATCAAGGCTTCAGCACTTTTTAGCTGCGTTCGCTACTCACTTTAAAGCTAGTGGAGCTGAGGGGAATCGAACCCCTGTCCGAAGGCATATCCATTTAAGCATCTCCCATCACAGTCATTATACTCACATTCCCTTAGTTAATCGCCTAATGACAGGCTAGAAACCTCAGTAGCTTCATTCATCTTTTATAATCTCAAAGCTTTGATTATAAAGGGCCTCACAAAGTCGATGCCAGATTCAGGGATAGTGAGAGGTCCCCGGCTGACAAGCCACAGCTTACGCTGCCGCTAAAGCTAAATTATCGTCTGCTTTTATATTTAAGTTCCGGTTTTTAACGTAGTCCCGGAGTCTACGGATGGCTTCCTAAACTTCCACACCCCCGTCGAAACCAGTACAACCCCTTAAATGTTGACTGTTACAGACGGTACTGCAACAAAAGTTGCAGTACAACTTATGTTGCAGTGTGATTATTATAAATCACTCCATATTGAATGTCAAGAAAATACGGCAATAAAAAATTAGTACAAATTTCTAACTTTGAAATCTTTTTCCGCTTCTCTTCGTTGGTCTTTTTTCGCAATGTCGTGACGTTTATCGTAAAGTTTCTTTCCTTTTGCTAATCCAATTTCCATTTTTACCAGGCTTCCGGAAAAATATACCTTTAAAGGAACAATCGTATACCCCTCTCTGGCCTGCTGACCTAAAATCTTTCGTATTTCGCTTTTATGAAGCAGAAGCTTTCTCGTACGCAGGGGATCTTTATTGAAAATATTTCCCTTCTCATAGGGACTGATATGCATATGGTAAATGAATAGTTCTTCACCCTGAGGTCTGATGAATGCCTCTTTAACACTGCATTTTCCCATTCTCAGCGACTTCACTTCCGTACCATGGAGTACAATACCTGCCTCATAAGTGTCTTCAATGAAATAATCAAAATAGGCCTTCTTATTATTAGCTATATATTTTATGGTTTTAGACATTTAAACCCTCCTCCCCCAGATGGACTAACTTACAAATCTATAATACACTATCTTCTAATAAATCGCAATCATCGGCTAATTCAAAATCAACTGTGCGCATTATTTTGTCTGTACCGGCCACGTATATTTTTATTTTTTCTCCTAGATTATAGGTTTTTCCAGTGTTTTCACCAACAAGAGTAAATTTGCTTTCATCATAGTAATAATAATCATCATCAAGGTCCGCAAGGCGTATCATGCCTTCGCATGTATTGGGCAGTTCCACATACATACCCCAATTTGTTAATCCGGATATGACACCTTCATAGATTTCACCAATATGTTCAGACATATACTCCACTTTTTTAAGCTTCTCTACTTCTCTCTCGGCCTCATCGGCACGGCGCTCCGTCATACTTGTCCCGGCAGCTATCCCGGCCAATATTCTATGGTAATGCTCAATTCTCTGCTCACTCAGTTTTCCTTCGATATTTTCTTTAATAATGCGGTGAATCTGTAAGTCAGGATAACGGCGTATGGGCGATGTAAAATGGGTATAGTATTGGACGGCCAAGCCAAAATGCCCCGAATTTTCTGTTGTATACCTGGCTTGCTTCATAGAGCGTAATGTCAGCCTGCTAATCATGGCCTCCTCAGGTGTTCCTTCAATTTTACCTAATAATTTTTGAAACTCTTTAGGATGAATATCTTCGTTACTGACTTTTAAATAATAACCAAAATTTTTAATAATCATCATAAGCTTTTGAATACGCTCTATATCCGGCGTTTCATGGGTACGATATAAAAAGGGAAGCTCCTGCCAGAAAAAGTTTTCCGCGATGGTTTCATTTGCTATTAGCATAAAATCTTCTATGATTTTAGTCGCTGCATTTCTTTCATAGGGAAATATATCTAACGGCCGTCCCTCTTGATCCATTATGATTTTGGATTCTGGAAAGTCAAAATCAATACCGCCTCTTAGGCGTCTTTTTTCTCTAAGAATGTCAGCCAGTTCTTTCATCAGGTCGAACATCGCCACGAAGGACTTGTAGGTCTCCATTACTTCCGCATTTTTGTGTTCAACGATTTCGTTGACCGCGCTATAAGTCATTCTCTGATTAACGTTTATAACCGTTTTTACAATTTCATGACCTATTACTTTACCTTTTAAATCTATGTCTATGATACAGCTTAACGCCAAACGGTCAACACCGGCATTTAATGAACATATCCCATTGGATAGCTGATGAGGAAGCATAGGTATCACTCTGTCCACCAAATATACGCTTGTCCCTCTTTTTAATGCCTCTTTGTCCAGAGGAGAACCTTCGGTCACATAATGGGTAACATCAGCTATATGGACTCCTAATATATATCTGTCATCTTTTTTAGTAATAGTGATTGCATCATCTAAGTCTTTTGCATCTTCTCCATCAATCGTAACTGTCTGCCAATCTCTGATGTCCAGCCTTCCTGCCCGGTCTTTCTCCAAAACCTCATCAGGGATTGTATCCAACTGCCGCATGATTTCTTCAGGAAAATCAACCGGCAGATTAAAACCTTTAATAATCGCATTGACATCCGTTCCCGGATCATCTATGTGACCAATAATCTCTACAACTTTCCCTTCAGGATTTTTATTTTTATTGCCATAATCAATTATTTTAACGACTACTTTATGTCCTGTGACAGCCCCTTTTGATTTACCTGTTTGGATAAAAATATCTTTGGATAACTTAGGATTGTCGGGAATTACAAAGCCAAAATTTTTATTTTTCTGAAATGTACCTATAACCTCTGCATTTGCCCTTATCAATACTTGAACAATCTGACCTTCAGCCTTTTTATTCCCTTGTGATGCTTCTAAAAGTCTTACGACTACAGTATCACCGTGAAGCGCTCCAGATGCATCATCTTCACTAATAAAGATATCATCTTCTCTTCCGGGGACGTTTACAAATCCAAAACCCTTGGCTGTGCCTATATAAGTTCCTTGTATAACATCACTTTCCATCTTTTTATATCTGCCTTCCGGTGAAATCGTCAATATACCTTCGCCCATAAGCGCATCAAGCATTTCTTTAAACTCAGATTTATCACCTCTTGGAACACTAAATATAGCACATAACTCTTTAAATTTTGCAGGTTTATATGCTTTGTCTTCAAATAATTTTATAATTCTTTCTTTCCTGACCTGATATAATATTTCATCCATATGATCACCACTTTCCAATCTGCTTTCATAGATTAGTATACTCGTTTTCTATTGCGCCCATACTGGGCACAATAGAAAAATAACACTCTTGAATTCAAGAGTGTTATCTTAATCGCTTATTAATAACCCCAACTCATGCATAAAACAATAGCACCAAGCATAAAGAGTGCGGCTAAAATCTTTGTTGCTTTAACCAACTTACCTTCTGCGGAACGCCCCTTATTCTTACCCCAATAAGTATCTGCTATTCCGCTGATGGTTCCGGTCAAACCTGCAGACTTACCTTCTTGCATAAGTACTAATATGGTCAATGCTATACAAATAAGCACATAAACAACTGTCACAATAGTCCTTAGTGTTGCCACGAATATACACCTCCTAAAATCATTCAGCTAATTCTACCATATAATGTTATAATAATCAAGGCTTTTTAGTGAGCAGTGATTTTCCGGTCATTTCAGGCGGTTTTTCCATATCCATCATCTCAATCAACGTCGGTACTAAATCTGCCAGACAGCCGCCTTCGGCAAGTGTGTACGCCGGATTATAATTAACTAATATGAAAGGAACCGGATTCGTTGTATGTGCCGTGAAGGGTTCTCCGGTCGAATAGTCTACAAGCTGTTCTGCATTTCCATGGTCCGCACATATAATCATCTGTCCACCTGCTTTAACGAGAGTATCAACAACTTTACCTACGCAATCATCGACGACTTCTATCGCCTTAACGGCAGCAGGTTCGATTCCCGTATGCCCTACCATATCCGGATTTGCAAAGTTGGCAATAATGACATCATATTTATCCGATTTAATGGCTTCTGTCAGTTTGTCTGCCACGAGGTAAGCACTCATTTCCGGCTGCAAATCATAGGTGGCAACTTTAGGTGAATTAACCAGAATGCGTTCTTCTAAAGGATTGGGTTTTTCGATGCCTCCGTTAAAGAAGAATGTAACATGCGCATACTTTTCGGTTTCAGCAATTCTTGCCTGTGTTTTTCCATGATCGGCTAAAAATTCGCCAAACGTATTGGTAATAGAGACCTTATGAAAAGCCACTTCCTTATGAGGAATTGTTACATCATATTCAGTAAAACAAAGATAAGTTAAATCCAGACGCTTACCACGGCTAAATCCATTAAAATCATCCATACAAAATGCTCGGGTGATTTCTCGGGCTCTGTCCGGCCTGAAATTAAAGAAAATAACGGAATCCTTATCTTTAATTGTCGCAACAGGTTTATGATCCTTCATAATGACTACAGGTAAAACAAATTCATCATTTTTACCATTATTATACGAAGCAGTAATACCATCTATACCATTATCGGCTTCGATTCCTTTTCCCAGAACCATGGCATTATATGCCTTTTCTACACGTTCCCAACGATTATCACGATCCATTGCATAATATCGGCCCATAACCGTTGCAACATCACCAACACCAATTTCATCCATTTTATGGTAGAGTTCTCTCATAAAATCTATTCCTGATTTGGGTGGCGTATCTCTTCCATCTAACAGACAATGCACATAAACCTTTTTTAAGCCTTCTCTTTTTGCCAATTCAAGCAAACCATATAAATGAGTATTGTGGCTATGAACTCCTCCGTCGGAAAGCAGCCCCATTAAATGCAATGCCGAATGATTGTTTTTCGCATCATGAACAGCCTTTAACAAAGCTTCGTTTTTAAAGAAATCTCCATCTTGTATCTCTTTAGTAATTCGGGTGAGCTCTTGATAAACAATACGCCCTGCACCGATATTTAAGTGACCTACCTCTGAATTACCCATCTGGCCTTCAGGCAGCCCAACGGCCATGCCGCTGGCATTTCCTTTAACAAAAGGATATTCTTTCATCAGGCGGTCCATGACAGGCGTTTTCGCTTCGGCTATAGCATTCGCTTGCTTTTTTTCATTAAGTCCATAACCATCAAGAATCATTAATACTGTGGGTCTTTTACACATTTTATATCTCCTATTGTCTATTGTAATTGACGATTTTACCAAAATCAGGTTTTAAAGAGGCACCACCTACTAAACCACCATCTATATCAGACTGGGCAAATAATTCCGACGCGCTGTTTCCGGAAACGCTTCCGCCATACTGAATTCTTATGGCAGATGCTGTTGCCTCATCATATATCCCTTTAATACACTCACGAATTGCCGCGCAGACTTCCTGTGCCTGCTCGGAAGTTGCAACTTTTCCGGTTCCGATGGCCCAGATGGGTTCATAGGCGATAACGGCTGTTTTTGCCTGATCGACCGTTACGTTCAAAAAAGCAATCTTAATCTGCTGACGAATCCAATCTATCGTTATTCCCTGCTCTCTTTGGGTTAAGGATTCACCGCAGCAAATAATCGGTGTGATACCATGCTCAAATGCTTTGAGTACTTTTTTATTAACCGTTTCATCACTTTCCGCAAAATACTCTCTTCTTTCTGAATGACCGATAATAACATATTTCACGCCAACATCAGTGAGCATATTAGGCGCTATTTCTCCGGTATACGCACCAGCTTCTTCATAATACATATTTTCCGCACCAATCTCAATATTCGAGCCTTTTGCGGCCTCTATACAGGGAATAATGTCAATGGCCGGGACACAGAATACTACATCGACTTCTTCATTAGCGACTAATGGTTTCAATTCGTTTACTAAAGCAACGGCTTCACTTGGTGTTTTATTCATCTTCCAATTGCCGGCAATAATTTTTCTACGCATCTTATTATCTCCTATCATTTTTATTATTTATCGTTAGCTGCCGCAACACCGGGTAGTTCTTTTCCTTCTAAGAATTCCAATGAAGCACCGCCGCCTGTTGAGATATGAGTCATTTTATCACCAAAGCCCAGAATATTAACAGCTGCCGCCGAATCGCCGCCGCCTATAATTGTCACAGCATCTATCTCGGCCAATGCTTTGGCTACAGCAATGGTTCCGCCTGCAAAATTGGACATTTCAAATACACCCATCGGTCCGTTCCAAACAACCGTTTTTGCATCCTTAAGTGCATCAACATATAGTTTCTGCGTTTTGGGTCCTATATCAAGTCCCATTTCGTCCGGTGCCAAATCACCTTCGACAACTCTATATTCGCCATCATTAGAAAATTCTTTTGCTGCAACAGTATCCACCGGAAGTAATAATTTGACATCTTTAGCTTTTGCTTTTTCAATCATTTCATTGGCATAATCTAAATAATCTTCCTCAACTAAAGATTTCCCTATTTGCTCTTGCTGAGCCTTTGCAAAAGTAAAGCTCATACCGCCGCCTATAATTAATACATCTACTTTATCCAATAGATTATTGATTACGGAAATCTTTGAAGAAACTTTTGAACCACCGAGAATGGCTACAAATGGTCTTTTAGGATTCTCTACTGCATTGCCAAGGAAATCAATTTCCTTTTGCATTAAATAGCCAACAACTGCCGTGTCAACGTATTTGGTCACGCCAACATTAGAGCAATGTGCTCTATGCGCTGTTCCAAAGGCATCATCGACAAACACATCACATAAGCTTGCTAAATCTTTGCTGAATGCATCACCGTTTTTAGTCTCTTCAATTCTATAGCGCGTGTTTTGAAGTAAGATAACATCGCCATCTTTCATGGCAGCAACAGCAGCTTTGGCATTTGGGCCTACCACCTCATCATCTGCTGCAAACTTCACTTCTTGATCTAATAATTCGCTTAGCCGCTTTGCCACCGGAGCTAAAGATAATTCTGGTTTTGGCTCTCCTTTGGGTTTACCTAAATGTGAACAAAGAATAAGCTTTCCGCCATCATTGATTAATTTCTTAATCGTAGGCAGGGCGGCAATCAAACGATTCTCATCAGTGATTTTACCATCTTGTAGGGGTACATTGAAGTCACACCTTACAAGTACTCTCAATCCTTTTACATTGATATCATCTATAGATTTCTTGTTAAGCATATTTAATTCCTCCATTAATTATCAAATGACAACTCTCATATCTCGTATCAAAAAGCAAGTCCGGTCCTATAGTCTAACCTACAAGACCGGACCCATATCGGATCAAATATTATGTTTATTATGCCAATTCGGCAAAATATTTAATGGTTCTTACCATCTGGCTTGTGTATGAGTTTTCATTATCATACCATGAAACAACCTTAACTAATGTTTTTCCGCCTTCTAAAGAAGATACTCTAGTTTGTGTTGCATCAAACACAGAGCCATAAGTGCTGCCGATAATATCTGAAGAAACTAATTCTTCCTCAGTATAACCGAAAGAAGCACAGGCTGCCGTCTTCATTGCCGCATTAATATCATCGACCGTCACATTCCCTTTTACAACCGCACACAATTCTGTTAATGAACCTGTTGGTACGGGAACACGTTGAGCCGCACCGTCTAATTTGCCGGCTAATGCAGGGATAACAAGACCAATTGCCTTTGCTGCACCAGTTGAATTAGGAACAATGTTTACAGCGGCGGCACGGGCACGTCTAAAATCGCCTTTTCGGTGAGGTCCGTCAAGTACCATCTGATCTCCGGTGTATGCATGGATTGTTGTCATGAAGCCTTTTTCAATTTCTGCTAAATTATTCAAGGTATTTGCCATCGGCGCCAGGCAGTTTGTTGTACAGGAAGCTGCTGAAATAATAGTGTCTTCTTTCGTCAATGTGTTTTCATTAACACTGAATACAACCGTTGGAAGATCGTTTCCGGCCGGGGCTGATATAACAACTTTCTTAGCACCGGCATTAACATGAGCCTGTGCCTTATCCTTTGAAGTATAAAAACCGGTACATTCAAGAACTACATCCACACCAATTTCTCCCCAAGGAAGCTTTGATGCATCAGCTTCGGCATAAATTTCGATTTCTTTGCCGTCAACTACAATAGAAGATTCTTTTGCTTCAACGGTATCCCCCAACGCATACCTTCCCTGAGATGAGTCATATTTTAACAAGTGAGCCAACATTTTAGGATTAGTCAAATCATTGATTGCCACTACTTCGTAACCTTCTGCCCCGAACATTTGTCTAAATGCCAAACGTCCAATACGTCCAAACCCATTAATTGCTACTTTTACTGCCATGTCTAAATTCCTCCTAATACGTATTTTTTTTATATATTTAAAGTTGTAAGACAACTTTTTTACGAATCTTTCAATTCTTATCTCTCTCTATTGTTTATTTTACCCAAATTTCAAAAAAAGTTCAAGGAAAAAAAAGTAATTAATTAAATTTTTAACAATTCTACATAAACATGTATATTTCTTTCATTTTTTTATTGATTTTTTTACCATATAATGTTTATTATATATTATAGTTTTAAAAAGTTGGAGGGAAAATATGATTTTAAGCGATTGCCATATACACACTAACCATTCCAGTGATTCTGATGCAGCTATGGAATCCATGATTCTTGCCGCAATTCATAAGGGTTTGAAAACAATTTGTTTTACTGAACATTTGGATTTAGATTTTCCCGTTGATAAGGGAAATGAAGCCTTAAATTTCCGCGTTAATATACCCGAATATCAGAGAGAATTAATGATGATGAAAGAAAGATATTCAGGAAAAATCGAAATTCTTTTTGGTATAGAATTGGGGTTAATGCCTTATCTGGCGCCCCGCTATGAAAGAATCATTAAAGAATTTTCTTTTGACTTCATTATTGGTTCTTCTCATTTAATAGATGGCGCAGACCCCTACCAGCCTGCATTTTTCCAGAATGTTTCTGAAGATGAGGCCTATTATCACTATTTTGAATCCATCGTCGAAAATATAAACAGCTTCAAATCTTTTTCCTCGTATGGACATATTGATTATATCGTTCGTTACGGACCTAATAGAAATACTGATTATTCTTATCATAAATTTGCCGATATTCTGGATAAAATTTTAACCAGCCTCATTGAAAATGGGAAGGCTCTGGAAATTAACACCTCGGGATTCAGGTATGGATTAATGCAGCCTCATCCTCATTTTGACATTATTAAAAGATATCGTCAATTACATGGTGAACTTATAACAATAGGTTCTGATGCACATACACCAGAATATATCGGATATCATTTTAAAAAGATAGATAAATTTTTAACAACATTGGGGTATAAATATTATACCATCTATAAAAATAATTCCCCTATTATGATAAATATCTAATAAAAAATAGATATTTATAGGATAAGTCCTCCCCCAAGGACATAATCGCCATCGTAAAATACGACAGCTTGTCCCGGGGTAATGGCTCTTTGCGGCTGTTTAAATACACACTCCAGCCTGTCTTCTCCTAGCATCCGGATGGTGCCGGGGGCGCCTTGATGATTATATCTTACCTTTGCATCAACCCTTAATTCATTACTTAATTCCGCTATCGACATAAAGCTTACATGTTCGGCGATTAATTGATAACTCCATAGATCTTCATTAGTTCCAATCACAACCTCATTGGTTTCCGGCCGTATTGCCACGACATATACCGGATGTCCCATTGATATATTCAGGCCTTTGCGCTGTCCTACTGTGTAGTTAGCAATTCCCGCATGGGTTCCGATGATATTCCCTTGCATATCTACGAAATTACCGCTTGGTAATTTCGTTTTGGTATATAATTCTAAAAACATTTTATAATCACCGTCAGGTACAAAACAGATATCCTGACTGTCGGGCTTATGGGCTACGGGCAGATTTATTGATTCGGCAATTTTTCGAATTTCTTCTTTTGTGTATGCACCAACAGGCATCAATGTATGTGAAAGCTGTTCTTGTGTCAGATTATATAGTGCATACGTCTGATCTTTCGGACTTGGTGCTTTTTTTAATGTATAGCGTCCGTTTTTTAATTTTACAACGCTGGCATAATGGCCTGTAGCAATATAATCTGCGCCTATATCTAAAGAGCGTTTCAATAAGGATTCCCATTTAACATAACGGTTGCATCTGATACACGGATTAGGGGTGCGACCTTGGTAATATTCCTGAGCAAAGTCATCCATCACATACTTTTTAAATTCATTTTTGAAATTCATGACATAATAAGGTATTTCAAGATGATTCGCCACCCGTCTGGCATCATCTACGGCACTTAAGCCACAGCATCCGGCATTTTCTGAAACAGTCTGAGTTTCCTCTTCCTGCCAAATCTGCATCGTGACACCGACCACATCATATCCCTGTTCTTTTAAAAGGTATGCCGCCACAGAAGAATCTACGCCGCCGGACATACCAACGACTACTTTTTCTCTCTTCATATCACGCTATTCTCCATTTTTATTACTAATAAAAATATTTATTAATAGTCTTCTTCAACTTCTTCTTCGCCAATATCTGATTTTGGCTTTTGAAGTCCTTCTATTTTAATATGGTGCTTTTCGGCATAATCCCATAACGCAGCATGAATCGCCTCTTCTGCCAGTAAAGAGCAATGAACTTTAACCGGAGGAAGTCCATCGAGGGCTTCCATAACTGCTTTATTCGTTATTTTAAGAGCTTCTTCGACATTCTTTCCTTTGACAAGTTCTGTGGCCATACTGCTTGTGGCAACAGCAGCACCACAGCCAAAGGTCTTAAATTTAACATCTCTGATAATCTGATTATCATCAATATCAAAGTAAATTCTCATAATATCTCCGCATTTTGCATTTCCAACAGTTCCTACACCGCTGGCATTTTCTATTTCTCCTACGTTTCTTGGATTTTGGAAATGTTCCATAACTTTTTCACTATACATATTTATTTCCTCCTACTGGTATGATGTTTATTGGGCCAAATGATTCTTCCGCACAAAATCTTCGTATAATGGCGACATATCTCGTAACCCGGCTACAATTTCTTTAATCTTCATGATGGCAAAATCTATTTCTTCCATGGTATTTTCCTCACCCAAAGTCAATCTTAAAGAGCCATGGGCAATTTCATGAGGAAGACCTATAGCTAATAAAACATGGGAGGGATCTAATGATCCGGAAGTACATGCCGAACCGCTTGATGCGCATATTCCAGCCATATCCAGCATAATCAGCAAGGATTCGCCTTCAATAAACTGAAAGCTGAAGTTTACATTATTAGGAAGCCGCTTCTGCCCGCTTCCATTTAAACGTACATAAGGAATTTCCTCATATATTCTTCGGATCATATAATCTCTTAAATGAATTTCCTGCTCATGGCGCTCTTCCATCGTATTGACAGCAATTTCAACAGCTTTTGCAAAGCCTACAATTCCCGGCACATTCTCCGTCCCCGCACGTCTTTTTCTTTCCTGAGCTCCGCCATGAATAAACGAACGTATTTTTACACCTTTTCGTATATATAAAAATCCAATACCCTTAGGTCCATTTAGTTTATGCCCACTGGCACTAAGCATATCAATATTAAGTTCATCCACATCAATCGGTATTTGGCAATAAGCCTGTACGGCATCTGTATGAAATAAAATTTGCTTCGCTTTGGCAATCTCCCCGATTTCTTTAATGGGTTGAATCGTACCTATCTCATTATTGGCATACATAATTGAAATTAGTATCGTAGTCGGCTTTATCGCTTTCTTTAATTGATCCAATTTTATAATCCCATTTTCATCGACGTCAATATAAGTAACTTCAAAGCCTCTTTTCTCAAGATACTCACAAGTGTGCAGCACACCGTGATGTTCAATTTTGGAAGTAATAATATGATTTCCTTTGTTAGCATAGGCTTCAGCCGCAGCAATCAAGGCCCAATTATCCGCTTCAGTACCGCCTGCGGTAAAATAAATATTTGCACTTTCAGTGCCTATAGATCGAGCAATAGTTTCTCTTGCCGTTGCAATAACCGCCTTATTTTTAGCCCCCATATCATATATGCTTGACGGATTACCAAATTCCTCTGTAAAATACGGCAGCATCGCTTCGACAACTTCAGGACGAGTTGCTGTTGTTGCCGCATGGTCTAAATAAATTACTTTATTCATTATTATTCATCTCCCATTTAAGTTAATTTAACAATTATATGTTTTTCCCTCATTTTCAGAAGGGATATATTTTTCTAATTTGTGACTGTTTTCGACAATTTCATCTAAAGTCATACTGTCTACCGCAGTGTTTATACTATCATTAATACGTTTCCATACATATTTTGTTACACATGAATCAAAATTCGCACATTCACTGTCACTGTTAGGACACTCAACAACAGCCAAATCTCCCTCTAAAGCTCTCAGTATATCGCCCACGGAGATTTCCTTTGGCTTCTTTGCTAAAATATAGCCACCATTAGTCCCGCGAATACTGTTGACTAAACCGGCTTTTTTTAATTTAGCAATTAATTGTTCTAAATAACTTTCCGACAAGTCCTCTCTGGCTGCAATACTGCTAATCGATACCGCCTCATCCTTTGAATATATTGCCAAATCAACGACTGCGCGCAATCCATACCTTCCCTTCGTCGAAAGCCGCATAAACTCACCTCTTTCAAATTCAAAGTAAAATGCTAGGATATAATCCCTAGTATTTTACTCGGATTTTGATTTTATAATATCACCATACGTTATAATTGTCAACAAAAAAATAGTCTTACGTTAGCATTTTTACAAAATCGTCTTCTGTAATAATTGGGATATTTAATTCTATCGCCTTCTTATTTTTTGATGAATTTGACTGATTGTCATTATTAATCAAATAATCGGTTTTAGATGATACTGAACCGGAAACTCTTCCGCCTTTTTCTTCAATCAGAGCCGCCAACTCTCTCCGACCGGAAAAATTGTTCAAAGAGCCGGTTATGACAAATGTTTTATCCTCAAAAAGCAACTCGTTGGTACTGCCATTTTCCTTAATAATTGTTACTTCATTTAATAATGCTTCTATTTGTTCTCTATGTTCTGGCTCTTTAAAATATGACGTAAAGGTATTTGCAATAACTTCTCCTATACCCTGAATTTCTACGAGTTCTTCCGGTTTAGCTTCCATAATCTTTTCCAAATCACTGTGAAAGGCTTTGCATATGAGTTTAGCATTTGATAAACCGATGTTTAAAATTCCCAAGCTATAAATAAATCTTTCAGGTGGAATATTCCGGGCTTTATGAATGGCTGCCATAAGATTATCAAAGGATTTTTCTCCCAGTCCTTCCATTGAAATGATACTTTCTTTATATACGCTCAAATGAAAAATGTCGGCAAATTCTTTAACAAAACCCCGATCAATCAATTTTTCTAATGTAGCCTCCGAAAGACCTTCAATATTAAAAGCATCACGGCTCACAAAATGGGTAAAGGATTTAATATGCTTTGCCTGGCAATCAGGGTTAACACAATATAATGATTTTATGTCATTAACATGCTTAATCACCGTATTGCCGCCACATACCGGACATTGTTTTGGTATCTCTATTCGATTGCTTTTTGTAAGATTATTGGCAATTTGCGGTATAATCATATTGGCTTTATAAACCTCAATTTCATCCCCAATACCTAAGGCAAGCTCCTCGACAATGCTCAAATTGTGAACACTTGCTCTTGTGACTGTTGTTCCTTCTAATTCGACCGGTTCAAAAATAGCTACCGGATTTATAAGACCGGTTCTTGATGCACTCCATTCAATTTCCAAAAGTTTCGTTTCTTTGATTTCGTCAGCCCATTTAAAAGCAATCGAATCCCTTGGAAATTTCGCAGTAGTTCCTAAGGATACACCATAGCGGATATCATCAAAAGTCAAAACCAGACCATCAGAGGGTACGTCATTATCGGGAATATGTCCGGCAAATTTGGATACGATTTCTTCAATATTGTCTTCATTAACCACCGCATATGCCACAACGTCAAATCCCAATTTTTCTAACCAGAGGCACTGGTTGATTTTTGAATTTTCAAAATCTACATTTTGAGCCTTAACTAAAGAGAATACAAAGAAATATACATTTCTTTTTGCAGTAATTTCATTATTCAGCTGTCTTACCGAACCACTGCAAAGATTCCGGGGATTTTTATATTTTGCAGCTATATCTGCTATCTGTTCATTAATCTTGTTAAAATCCGAATATTTAATAACAGCTTCCCCGCGGAGAATCAATTCATCCTTATATGATATTTTGCGGGGTATATTTTTAAATACCTTTGCATTATTCGTAATTATTTCTCCGATTTCCCCGTTCCCTCTTGTTACTGCCTTAACCAATTCTCCGCCTTGGTATGTGAGAACGATTGTAAGTCCATCTAATTTCCAAGATAATACACCTTTGTTTTTGCCTAGCCAAGATTTTAATTGACTTAATTCCTTTGTTTTATCCAATGATAGCATCGGAAACTCATGACGCTCTTTTGGCAGTTCCCCTAATGCTTCATATCCTACTTTAACACTGGGGCTATTAGTAAAAACCGTACCCGTCTCTTTTTCTAGTGCCAGAAGTTCATCATATAGCTTGTCATATTCATAATTGCTTATGACTTCTTGATTTTCCTGATAATAAGTTCTGGCGGCATTGTTTAACTTTGTGACCAGTTCCTTCATTATTTTTAATTTATCGCTCATAGATCTCCTTTTTTGGCATCAGTCATTTTTCTTAACCCGGCAACTTCTTGCTCGGTAAGATTTCTCCATGTACCTTCTCTTAAGTCACCCAGTGATATATTCATAATCCTGATTCTTTTTAACATTGTCACTTTATAACCAAAATATTCGCACATCCGCCGTATCTGTCGATTCAATCCCTGAGTCAAAATAATTCTGAATCGATATTTACCATCCTTTGTAACTTTACATGGCCGGGTTATCGTATCAAGAATGGGGACTCCTTCACGCATCTTTTTGATAAATTCATCTGTTAACGGCTTATTAACATGTACGATATACTCTTTCTCATGCATGTTACGTGCTTTAAGTATTTTATTCGCCAAATCCCCATTATTGGTCAATAACAGCAGTCCGACAGATTCTTTATCCAATCGCCCAACCGGAAAAATCTTGTAGCCAAACTTAATAAAGTCAATCACATTATCCGCTTCTTTTGGGGAAGTTGTACAAACAACACCTCTGGGTTTATTGAATGCAATCATAACAAATGGTTCGGATCTTTGTACTTTTTTATGATCCACCGTAACTGTTTGTCCGGCAAACACTTTTTCACCTACTAACGCCGTTCTTTCTCCTATTTTAACCCTTCCTTCAGCAATTAATTTATCTGCCTGGCGCCTTGAACAGTAGCCGGCATCACTTAAAAATTTGTTCAAACGGATTTTTACAGGCTCATCTGAGAATTCCTCAGGTGTAGATAGCATCTTTTCCATAATGTTTTCCTTCTATAAATATGGTTGACATTAAAAAAGTTTCTATTTTTCAAAGTTGCATAATAGAAACTTTTTGGCCTGCCAATATAATTGGCAGTGACTATTGTGTATTGGCAGTATCGGTTTGGTTAACTGTTTCACTGTCATTTGTTTCGTTAGTGGTAGATGTATTAGAAATCTTTTGAACAAAATTTTCTAAATCCTCATTTTCTTCACATAGCTTTGTAAACTTTTTATTGATATCGGCATACAAGTTTTTAATATCCTCATCTGTAATCAGTTTCTCGATATGAGATTGTATGTCATCACTAAAATAGTACTTAGAAGTCTCTGTGTCATACTCTCCGGGATAGATGTAATAACTGCCATCTGAACTCTGCATTACATACACATAGGTCAAATTCGGAACAAGGGTTTCGATATCTACAATTTCTAAATCATCATATACAAAGACAACATATGTGTTTTCACTGGCTCCGTCTTTTATGTAGCAGGTGGTATTTTCATACCCTTTGATGATATTCGCTGTTGCTCTGATCGTATCTGCATCCATAACCTCATCTGTACTATAAATCGTTTCTAAGGCAGCTATATCTCCAGACGCAAAGGCTTTGCGATAATTTACTATTAATTCAGTGATTTTGGCTTGATTATTCTTTAAGTCAACCGTTTCATTTACAAGAACTGTTTCTGTATTATCACTTTGGCTTGCAGATACATTCCCCTCCCTGTTTTTTAGATTGACGAAAATAGCTACTAAGACAGAAACAAGAACAACAATCGACAAAACAATAATGAGTATCATCTTGAAATTATCAGGCTTATTCTTTTGCTCTCTTGAATTCATACTTTTTCTCCTTTATTTGTTATACGAGTATATTGTAGCAAATATCTTTCCAAAAAGCAATACGGATTAATTTGACACGTTTCGACAGTCCTAAATTTAACTAAACTGTTACAATCTACAAAAATAACATAAAATATATTTGCATTATCTTACGAAATATAGTAAAATATTATTTGCATCTGTAGCTCAGTGGATAGAGCAACGGTTTCCGGAACCGTGTGCGAGGGTTCGATTCCCTTCAGGTGTATTATCATTTCTTATAAAACGGCAAAAATCCTTGAGGAAAATTCCTCAAGGATTTAATACTTCATCACCAATCGTATTACTTTGCATAATCTATCACACGTGATTCTCTAATAACATTCACTTTGATTTGACCTGGATAATCCAGATCATTTTCGACTTGCTTTGAAATATCTCTGGCAAGTAAAACCATTTCTGTGTCATTTACCTGTTCAGGAACCACCATAATACGAATCTCTCTGCCTGCCTGAATAGCAAAAGATCTATCTACACCTTTAAATTCATTGGCAATATCTTCTAATTGTTTCAATCTGTTAGTATAGGTTTCCAAAGTTTCTCGTCTTGCACCTGGTCTTGCAGCCGATAAAGTATCTGCCGCCTGGACAATACATGCAATCAAAGAAGTGGGTTCTGTATCTCCATGATGAGATTCAACGGCATTAATCACGATTGCCGATTCTTTATATTTTTTACATAAATCAACACCAATTTGAATATGAGATCCTTCCATTTCATGATCGACTGACTTGCCAATATCATGTAATAAACCGGCACGTTTAGCCATACGGACATCTACACCTATTTCTCCGGCTAGAAGACCGGATAATTGTGCCACCTCAATTGAATGTTTTAATGCATTTTGCCCATAACTGGTCCTATATTTCATTTTACCAAGTAAACGAATCAGTTCTGGGTGAATTCCATGTACACCAACTTCTAAAGTTGCTGTTTCACCCTCTTCGCGAATTATTGCTTCAACTTCTTTTTGTGCTTTTTCAACCATTTCTTCAATTCTGGCTGGATGGATTCGACCATCAACTATTAATTTTTCCAAAGCGATTCTTGCAATTTCTCTGCGAATCGGATCGAAACTTGAAAGAATAACTGCTTCCGGCGTATCATCAATAATCAGGTCAATTCCTGTCATTGTCTCTAAAGTTCTGATATTACGTCCTTCACGTCCAATAATTCTTCCTTTCATCTCGTCATTAGGCAATGGCACAACTGAAATTGTTGTCTCTGCCACATGATCTACGGCACATTTTTGAATTGCTGTAACAACATATTCTTTTGCTTTTTTGTTTGCTTCTTCCTTTGCTTTGTTCTCCAGATCTTTAACTAAGATTGCTGTTTCATGTTTCACTTCATCTTCAACAGTTTTTAAAAGATATTCTTTTGCTTGTTCGGAGGTTAGGCCTGAGATTCTCTCTAATTCCTGTACTCGCT
>Ga0153999_1000415_pt1 | contig 19018 bp, 14 predicted proteins | sample TSNC083MetaG_FD_104675 | JGI IMG/M metagenome (GOLD analysis project Ga0153999, IMG submission 104675) | Attine ant fungus gardens microbial communities from North Carolina, USA - TSNC083 MetaG | ecosystem: Host-associated > Fungi > Mycelium > Unclassified | place: USA: North Carolina, Lumber... | reverse complement strand
TGACCAGGATGATATCCGGATCTGGATAAAATAAAACATATTGTCCGCCCATGCCGTACATCGCAAAGCCATTGCGGATGCGCCAGAATTGGTATCCATAGCCCTGCTGTTCATCAATTGTCCGTCCTGAGTGCAGTGTCGGAACCTGCAGACTGACTGCCGCCCGCAGATAGTTGGAAAAGGCATTGGTGCCGCTGCTGATCTGTTTCATCAGATATTGAGCGGTCACCATCAGATCGCGCGGTAGTGCCATCAGGCCGGTTCCGCCCATTTCAGTCCCAAACGGGTCGGTGATAATGTAGGCGCCATCAGAAAATCCGATATCATTCAGAAAACACGTGCGTAAATACTCGAGCACACCCTTGCCGGTCAGTTTTTCACCAATGCCGGCCGCTTTTGTGCGTCGGTGGGGTGGTAAAGAAGCTTTCCACCCAATTTTATTTCGGATTCAGCTTATAGGTAGTGGTGGAGTGGCAGGTCTGCATGGTAAGCATATGCCGGATCGTCATTTTAGCCAGATAAGGATGAACCTCACCGTCAGCCGGAAGGTACTCCGGAAAGAACCGGGTAATCGGGGCATCCAAATCAAGCTGGACGGTGGCCGCCAGACAGCCGATTGCCAGTGCACAGTAACTTTTTGTGATTGAAAACATGTGGTGCAGAGTCGCTGGTTGATAGGGCGGAAGGTAAGTTTCCCACAGCAGTTTTCCGCCTTGCGCAGCCATCAGACTGTGGATTGGAACCTCCCATGTCTCAAACCGCTTCCATAACGCGGCGATATTATCTTTAAATTCTGTAAAATCATGTATTATCTTGCTCTCTCCTTTCCTTTGGGGAAAGCCCAAATGTTTTTTTGAACACGCGCCGGAACGATGCGGCGTTGCTATATCCTAAATACTGATACAGATTGGACAAACCGATATCGGAATTTTGTACCAGTTCTTTTGCTTTTGCCATCCGCAGCTTCTCCAGATAGCCGGAAAAATTCTCGTTGACCTCTTTTTTGAATAGAAAACTGAAATAGTTCTCCGAAATGTTAAATTCATCGGATATCTTGGTCAGGCAAAGGCTGGGATCATGATAATTTTTGTTTATGTATTTCTGGATTTTTACGATCAGCTTGTTTGAGCTGCTTTTTCTGTCATACAACTCACAGAGCGCCATGGCGATATTCTTAAGGACGTTCAGGCTCATCTCACCATCAAACCGGCGGTCAATTACAGCCAATTGCTCTTTTTGCCTGTTATCAAGATTTTCTAAAAAATATTCACCATTCAAAGCCGGAATGTTGTGCCGCTTCTTAAACAAGGTGCTGCGGATGTCAAAGATAAGCTGCTGTTTCTGAATGGGGGAAAGGGATCGGCATTCCGTGTTTTCTTTGTCGATCAGCGAGAACAGTTCCGCCGTCAATTCTTTGTTACCGGTTGAAATAGCGTTGGTCAGATGTACCGACATAATCTCCGGGTAGTAATAAATGTCATTGGAATTGATAAAGTCATGGTAACTCTTGACGTAGAATTCCGCAGTTGTGATTGATTTGGCATCTTTAGCCTGTTGATAGGATTTCCAGGTGTCGGAGAGTCTGGAATTGAAACCTCCGAAGCCGCCGCGGCTCCAAATACCGAAATGGTAAAGCAGATCGGTATGAAGCGCCGTAAAGGCTTCCCGGTTGCCGGGCATAATTTGCTCATCCGACATGGACTTAGGGGAAGCCAGCAATACGGAGAATATCCGGGGGGACGGTTTGTATATGTATCCGGTATCCGAAAAATGGCGTTTCAGCGCATCGCGAACCAGAACATCAAAGTTTTGCAGGCAGAGTGCCATATCATTCAGCTCCACATTGAAATCCTCAGAAAGATACACCTCCATATAGAGAACCTGATATTTAATTCCGGCGCGATCCAGGCGCAGTTCAGTTGTGAGATAATCCATTTCATCATCGCTGGTGACACTTCCCTCCATAATGCTGCGCATATAGGATTCGGTCACCAGCGGGCGGTGCTTTTTTACCAGATTATTTAAAGAAGCGTTCAGTTCATCCTTGACAACCAGCTCATTGGAAAGCTTAATTACCGGTTTGCTGTTTAATCTTGTAAAAAAGCAGACCATCACCCCTTCCAGGGCAAATGCCAGAAGCGTGAAAGCAATAAACAGATTCCGGTAACGGTTAATGGAATAATAGGTGAGGGATTAAAGGCGCTGGGCGCGGGTTAATGAGGCTTTGCATGCTTTGCCGGAGATTACTGCCGCCCCCATCTGTCTGTATATCCATAAGGGAACCTATAAAGAACAGCTGACAATTCAGGTACCGTTTCTAACGCTGATTGGAGATTCTGCAGAAACTACTATCCTGACATTCGATCTGTATGCCCGCATGCCAAGCGAAGACACCGGGAAGTTGGGGACATTCCGAAGCTATTCCTGTCTGATTGATACTCACGATTTTACTGCCAGAAACCTTACTTTTGAGAACAGCTCCGGGCAAGGTAAGAGCCGGTTTAAGGGAAAAGCCGGATCAGAGACCGGGCAGGCGCTGGCTCTCTATGTAGACGGAGACCGTATTATGTTTGAGGGCTGCCGTTTCCTTGGCAATCAGGACACACTCTTTACCGGTCCGCTGCCGCCTGAAGAGATTGAAAAAAACGGCTTTATCGGACCAAAGCAGCATGCCGCCCGGGTAAACGGGCGGCACTGCTACCGGAACTGCTACATCGAAGGTAATATTGACTTTATCTTCGGCTGTGCTACTGCTTACTTCGAAAATTGTGAGTTTTTCAGCAAATTCATTAACCGTGAAATCAACAGCTATGTAACCGCCGCAGCTACACCGGAAGGCCAAACCTACGGTTATGTCATGGAACGCTGCCACTTTACCGGCAATTGCCCGCCCCACAGTGTATACATGGGCCGGCCGTGGTGGGATTATGCAAAAACAGTCCTGCTCAACTGCCATATCGGCGGTCATATCTGTCGGGAGGGGTGGCATGACTGGAACAAACCGCATGCCCACAATACCGTCTTTTATGCAGAATACGGCAGTCCTGGCCCCAGCGGGGGCATGAACCTGCGGCCGGACTGGATTCTACGGCTGACCAAAGAGCAGTATTTAAACTATACAATCACCAAAGTTTTATCCGGGAGTGACGGTTGGAATCCATGAAAACTGAATCCCCGGCTAAGAAATGCTACCACCTTGTAACCGTGGGATGGTATAATATTTAAAATGCCGACTATAAGCAGGGAAAGCCAGGTGGATTATGCCGATATCGAAAAGTTCATTCAGTAATCAAAAACATTATGTTACATTATCCGTGGAGCAGTATCTTAATGGTGTAATCAAAGGTATTTTAATTAACGGGGATGAACCTGAGGGAAGGGAATGTGTGGGGTTTTTAGATTTTATCAGGCAGATGGAGCAGATCTTTGAAGAACAAGGGGTTCCGGTAGCTGCGGTGAATAAACGGGTACTGGCGGTGGAAAACCCGGCCGAAGCGGCTGCGGAAAGGAGTTTAGGCCGCAGAAACGGACGGCTGGCCACATTTGTAATACAGGTGCAATACCGGCAGAATGCAAGCTGGCAGGGACGAATTGTTCACAAGGAGACGAAGGAAAAATATGTATTCCGCAGTTTCCGGCAGCTAATGAATCAAATCTGCAGTGTTCTGGAGCATAAGCCTCCGGCAGCGGCAGTTACTTCTGAAAGTGCATATATGGAGCTGCTGGTTCAGGATTTGACCAGATGCCTTGCGGATCAAAGCCATTCTGGGAATTACCTGGAAATACAGAACGTGTATCAAAGCAGTTTATTTTGCCGTTATCGATATAATGGAAACAGTACATTATTTGGCATTCGCCTTAAATTCCATGCAAATGCAAGCTGGCAGGGAATGTTATACTGGAAAAAGAAACATCGGGAGATAACATTCCGCAGCTTTCTGGAGCTGATTCTGCTGATCAGCCAGATGGCCGGAAACGACATCACTGACGAAGATCCGGCCGCGCCGGTGCTTGTTTGAAAATCATCCGCCGATATCGGGAGTAACAGGCTGCAGGGAATAATCAATAACCAGCTGTTTGCGGGCATGTCCTTTTTTAAAGCTGCGGATGATCCGCTGCATAACTGCTTCGCCGTTTTCAAACGAGATCGTGGGCAGCAGGATCAGATACTGGCTGACACTGTACCGGGCATATACATCCCCGTGACGGAGAGAAGAAAAAATTGCATGTTCCAGATCATTCATTGCCCGTGCCATAATTGCCGGCTTGGGGAAATTACCATCGGCATTTCGGATCGTCAGCTGGCACAAAAAGATCGAATCACCGGTGCGCTCAATGGCCCGCCGCTCCAGCTGATAGATGTTGCGGAAGACGGAAAACTCACAGTAATAAGCACCATTCCGTCGCATATCTTCCTGCATGGATTCCTGAATCAGAGCCAGGTCGGTCAAAATGCCGTGTTCCTTATCGCTGATAATTATGTAAAGCGATTTTAGTCGTTCGGATGGGGGGATGGCAAATTCATTATAAAACAGATCGGTGGCATATTTATAATGTTCCAGAGCCTGATTCTGCATCTGGTTATTATACAGGGCATAGATGAGCTGGTAATGAAAGGTTTCGTCAAAAGGTTCGATCGTAATTGCGCTCCGGCAGATTTCAATTATTTTTTCCCATTCATCCTTTGCCGACAGGAGTTCGATGGTTTTTCTGGCGGCTTTACGGTATAGGGAATGGTAGTATGTACTGATTGGTACCACCCAGGACTCCCAGGAGGATTTGGGGAGAAAATCACCTTTATAAATCTGCAGCGCTTTCAGATATAAATCAAGCTGCTCCTCGTTAGTGCCGGCCGCCGCTGCCTGGGTACAAAAAGATTCAAATATATCCGTATCGACGACGGTTTTTACAGCCGGATTCCAGGCGTAGGAGCCGCGTTTTTGAATTAATAAGTTCTGGGGAGAAAAACCCAGCGGCGCCAAAAGCCTGCGGGTGCGGAAAATTAGCGTTTTTAGTGCTCCTGATGGATTGCCGGCCGTTTGTTCGGACCAGACCAGATCAATTAATTCGTTTGATGGAATCTCACGGTCATGAAAAGTAATTAAATACTCCAGAATCGTCCACGGTTTTTTCGACTGGCTGGACTGGTTGTTTATGAAAATATCATTATAGGTGACGGAAAAGCCGCCCAGCATTTGTACATAAAAAGTAGGTATGTCCATATCTCTCCTTATCAAAGCTTTAAAACAACATATTATGATGCGGGGATCAAAAGGTATTTTGACCTATCATATTATAATATAAAGATAAAGTTTTGAAAAGACAAATCGATCAAATTCCTCCAATTTAAAGATATAATACTATTGTGATATTACAATTCATATGATACAATATTAACAATAAAGTAATTTTCACCAGGGAGGGATATGAAATATGAAAAAATTTAGTAAAATAGCTGGTATATCAACAGCGGTTTTTCTTATCGCGGCGTCATTGGCCGGGTGTGGTACAAAAGCAGTTGGCACAGAGACAACGGGAGGCGGCTTTACCCCCGGAACTTATGAGGGAACTGCTAAGGGCTTTGGCGGTGAGGTTACAGCAAAAGTAACCTTGTCGGAAACGGAAATCACTTCGGTAGAACTTGCGGGCGAAGGAGAAACGCCGAATATTGGCGGCGCAGCTATGGAAAAAATTCAGGCTTTGGTTGTGGAAAAGCAGACAACCAATGTAGACGCTGTTGCCGGTGCTACCGTGACAAGCGATGCGGCCTTTGAAGCAATGAATGCGGCATTAACGTCTGCCGGTGTTGATCCGGCCAAATTAACTGGTATTGAACCAGAAAAAGCTGTGGTATCAGAGGAAACCATTGAAACCGATGTTGTCATAATTGGTGCCGGCGGAGCTGGTATGACGGCAGCAATTACGGCTAAACAGGAAGGTCTGGATGTTATAATTTTAGAAAAGATGCCGATGATTGGAGGAAATACGGTCAAGGCAACCGGCGGTATGAATGCCGCAGATACAAAATATCAGAAAGAAAGCGGCATAGAAGACAGTGTTCAGACATTTATTGACGACACTATGAAGGGCGGATATGATATCAATAATCCCGAGTTGGTAAGAGTCATGGCTGAAAAATCGGCTGCTGCGATTGATTGGCTGGATACCATTAATGCTGCACTGTCAAAGGTATCCTTCTCAGGAGGAGCTACCAATGCACGAATCCATGCTCCGGATGATGGTTCTGGTGTGGGCGGCTATCTTGTTGAAGCTTTTTCTGCACAACTAAAAGCTTTGAATATACCGGTTTACTTAGATACCAAGGCCACCGAGATTATTATTGAAGATGGCATTGTAACCGGTGTGAAGGCAGAATCTGAGGATGCCGGCTATACGATACGGGCAAAGGCAGTTATTCTGGCAACCGGTGGATTCGGAGCCAATGAAGAGCTTTATACAAAATACCGTGAAGATTTAAAAGGATTTGTAACGACCAATACCCCCGGTGCGACCGGCGACGGACTGGTCATGGCAGAGGCAATCGGAGCGGCATTGGTGGATGTCGATCAGATCCAGATTCATCCGACGGTAGAGCAGACCACCAGTATCATGGTAACCGAGGGTGTACGCGGTGACGGCGCTATTTTGGTTAATCAGGAAGGCAAGCGTTTTATCAATGAATTGTTAACCCGTGATGTGGTATCAGAAGCTGTGATTTCCCAGAACGGTGGTTATGCATATATTATTTTTGACCAGCAGTTAAGAGATAATTTAAAGGCAGTAGAAAAATATGTAGCTGCTAATATTGTTGAAGAAGGTGCAACAATAGAGAAATTAGCAGAAAAAATCAATGTGGATCCAGCTGTTTTAGCGACAACACTTGCCGCTTGGAATGAAGCCGTAGCAGCGGGGAATGATACCGGATTTGAGCGCGCTACCGGAATGGAGCATGATCTCGCCACAGCTCCTTATTATGCAATTAAAATTGCACCAGGCGTGCACCATACAATGGGCGGTGTGAAAATCAATACAAGCTGTGAAGTGTTATCTGCAGATGGCAAAGTGATTCCCGGTTTATTTGCCGCCGGTGAAGTCACGGGCGGTATCCATGGCGGAAACCGTATTGGCGGAAATGCCGTGGCCGATATTGTTGTATTCGGCCGAATTGCCGGTCAGTCTGCTTCTGCTGCTGTATTGGGAGAATCATGACATGACAATAATCAGGCAGTAAAAACTGAAAAACCCATGGAAAGGCTGATGTTAAAGCGTTTCCATGGGTTTTACCTTACTGCGGATCTGGATGCATTTGCTATAAATATCCGCCCAAACGGCAAAGGAACTTGGCAAATTGCGGCCGGTTATGTTATAGTTACAGGTAATGAATGAAAAACAGTATGTTATCTCAAAGGAGGACACATGAAAGGTATTATACTTGCTGGGGGATCCGGAACGCGGCTGTACCCGCTGACTAAGGTTACATCAAAGCAGCTTTTGCCGATTTATGATAAACCAATGATTTATTATCCGCTTTCCGTCTTAATGAATGCCGGTATCCGGGATATCCTGATTATATCCACTCCCGAAGATACGCCGCGGTTTCAGACACTTTTGGAGGACGGGAAACAGTTTGGCATTAATCTTGAATATGCCATCCAGCCAAGTCCCGATGGTCTGGCTCAGGCATTTGTGATTGGTGAAAGCTTTATCGGGCAGGATTCAGTAGCAATGATTCTGGGGGATAATATTTTCCATGGCCAGGGGCTGAAAAAACGGCTGCGGATCGCGGCGGACAGAAAACAGGGAGCGACTGTTTTCGGGTATTATGTTGATGACCCGGAACGGTTTGGTATTGTGGAATTCGACCAAAATGGAAAAGCAATTTCCATCGAAGAAAAACCGGCTCAGCCAAAATCCAATTACTGTGTGACCGGATTGTATTTCTATGACAACCGGGTCGTGGAATATGCCAAAAATCTGAAGCCATCCGCCCGTGGTGAACTGGAAATCACCGATTTAAACCGGATTTTTCTTGAACAGGGGGAGCTGGAGGTAACCCTGCTGGGGCAAGGTTTTACCTGGCTGGACACCGGTACCCACGAGTCTTTGGTAGAGGCTACTAATTTTGTCTATACCATCGAGACTCACCAGCACCGTAAGATTGCCTGCCTGGAAGAGATTGCTTATTTAAACGGCTGGATTACCAGGGATCAGGTGCTGAAAACCTATGAGGTGCTGAAGAAAAACCAATACGGGCAGTATTTGATTGACGTATTGAACGGTAAATATATAGATAAACTGCACAATCTTTGATCGGAGTTAACCATGAGTATAAAAGTGTTAGTAACCGGTGCCAGGGGACAGCTTGGCACCGATTTAATGAACGAACTGGAAAAACAGGGCGTGGAAGGCATCGGCGTTGATATTGATGAAATGGATATTACTGATGCCGGTGCCTGCCGGCGGGTGATTTTGGCTGCTAAAGCAGATGCAGTTATTCACTGTGCTGCATATACTGCAGTAGATGCGGCAGAAGACAATGAAAAGTTATGCCGCCGGATTAACGCTGAAGGTACCAGAAATGTAGCTATGGTCTGCCGCGATGCCGGTATTAAGATGATGTATATCAGTACCGATTATGTTTTCGACGGCCAGGGCACCAGACCCTGGGAGCCGGATGACAGGCGCGAACCGCTCAATGTATACGGTCACACAAAGTACGAGGGAGAACTGGCGGTAGAAGAGCTGGTTGAGAAATTTTTTATTGTCCGGATCGCCTGGGTATTCGGCGCGGCCGGAAATAATTTCATAAAGACCATGCTGCGCCTGGGCAGGGAACGGGGAGCGGTCAGCGTCGTTAATGACCAGGTTGGTTCACCGACCTATACCTATGATCTGGCCCGCCTGCTGGTGGATATGATTCAGACGGAGGAATACGGCCGTTACCATGCGACTAATGAAGGCCTGTGCAGCTGGTATGAATTTGCGGTGGAAATCTTTTGTCAGGCGGGGATGTCACAGGTAGTTGTGACACCAGTTGACAGCAGCGGGTTTCAGGCTAAGGCAGACCGGCCGAAAAACAGCCGTATGAGTAAAGATAAATTGACGGCGCACGGGTTTAACCCCCTGCCGGACTGGCAGGATGCGCTGAAGCGTTATCTGCAAAAACTGTAAACAAGGGAGATTTAAGAATGGGAAAATATTTTGGTACCGACGGCTTCCGCGGCGAAGCCAATGTTGACTTGACAGTTGAGCACGCATATCAGGTGGGGCGGTTTCTGGGCTGGTACTGCGGACAGCACAATCCCTCCGGCCGTTGCCGGATGGTAATCGGAAAAGATACCCGGCGGAGCAGCTATATGTTTGAATATTCGCTGGTTGCCGGTTTGACTGCTTCCGGTGCGGACGTATACCTGCTTCATGTGACGACGACACCGAGTATATCCTATGTCGTGCGGACTGAGGAATTCGACGGCGGCATTATGATCTCAGCCAGCCATAATCCGTTTTATGACAATGGCATTAAGGTGATTAACGGAAAGGGTGAAAAACTGGAGGAAGAGGTTGTTGAGCTGATTGAAAATTACCTGGACAAAAAAATGGATGAGGTTCCGTTTGCTACGAAGGAAGCCATTGGCCGTACTGTTGATTTTGCCGCCGGCCGGAACCGGTATATCGGGTATCTGATATCCATTGCCACCCGTTCTTTTAAAAACAAAAAAGTGGCGCTGGACTGCGCCAATGGAAGTGCATCGGCGATTGCCAAGAATGTGTTTGATGCCCTGGGTGCCGAAACTCATGTTATCCATAATAATCCCAATGGTGTGAACATTAATACCGACTGCGGCTCGACCCATATCCATGTACTCCAGAAGTTTGTCAGAGAAACCGGATGTGATGTGGGATTTTCCTATGACGGTGATGCCGACCGCTGTATTGCAGTAGACGAAAACGGCAATGTCGTGGACGGCGATCTGATTCTGTATATTTGCGGAAAGTACATGAAGGAAAACGGTTCCTTATTCAATAATACAGTTGTCACTACCATAATGTCAAATTTCGGTCTCTATAAAGCTCTGGAACGGGAAGGCATTGCCTATGCCAAAACGGCGGTAGGGGACAAATATGTATACGATAATATGCAGCAGTATGGGAATTGCCTGGGAGGCGAGCAGTCAGGGCATATTATTTTCAGCAAACACGCCACTACCGGAGACGGGATTCTGACTTCTTTAAAAATTATGGAAGTCATCCTGGAAAAAAAAGAATCACTGGCGAAGCTGGTATCAGAGGTGGAAATTTTCCCGCAGGTGTTAAAAAACGTCCGCGTGCATGATAAACAGGCCGCTCAGGATGATGAAGCCGTTCAGGCCGAAGTTGCCCGGGTGGAAAAGCTGCTCGGCGGCGACGGACGAATTCTGCTGCGCCGTTCGGGAACGGAACCGGTTGTCCGGGTGATGGTGGAGGCATCGGATCAGGAACTGTGTGAAGCTTACGTAGATTCAGTGATCGGGGTTATGGAGCGGCAGGGGCATTTGATCTGACCGGAGTTTTAAGGTGGAAGGCATTTATATCTGGCTGGTTATATCTGAAATAACTTGCCAGAGTAATATTAGTGTGTTAAAATGAAATAACGCTTCGCTTAAGCAGTGAGCGATTTTACCAGTAAAGGAATGAAGAAAAATGGGGCTGGACCTATAAAGACAGGAATGTGCAGGAAAAGACATTCAGCCATAACTGACCGACTGCGTTGCCTGGAGAATTAGTTCTTGTTAAGCAATCAGGTAATAAAAATCCAGAATAAACGTAGAAGGAGAGAAATTATGTTAAACTATAAGAAATATAAGGGAATACCGGCTGTCAACTACCCGGAGCGGGAGTGGCCGGATCAGGAGATTAAAAAAGCACCGGTTTGGTGCAGCGTGGATTTACGTGATGGCAATCAGGCGCTGATTGAGCCGATGATTGTTGAGGAAAAAATAGAATTCTTTAATCTTCTTGTGAAATTAGGTTTTAAAGAAATAGAAATTGGGTTCCCGGCAGCTTCACAGATTGAATTTGATTTTTTAAGACAGCTTGTTGAGCGGAAGATGATTCCTGACGATGTCCGGGTTCAGGTTTTAGTTCAGTGCCGTGAGCATCTGATTAAAAGAACCTTTGAAGCAATTCAGGGAATTAAAAAGGTGATTGTACATATATACAACTCCACCTCGACCCTTCAGCGTGACGTAGTATTTAACAAGAACAGAGAAGAGATTAAACAAATAGCAATTGAGGGAACGGAGTTGGTAAAACAGTTCGCCTGTGATTACGACGGCGATCTGATGCTGGAGTATTCACCGGAAAGTTTTACCGGAACCGAGCTTGATTTTGCCTTAGACATATGTACTGCGGTACAGGATACCTGGGGGCAGGCAACGCCCGAGAAGCCGATTATTATTAATCTGCCCTCGACTGTGGAGATGACGACTCCCAATGTATATGCCGATCAGATTGAGTGGATGTCGAAACATTTCAAAAACCGTGACAGTATCATTTTAAGTGTACATCCGCACAATGACCGGGGAACCGGAGTGGCTGCTGCCGAGCTGGCTATCCTTGCCGGTGCCGACCGCGTGGAAGGAACCCTTCTGGGCAACGGGGAGCGGACCGGGAATGTAGACATTCTGACCATTGCTTATAACATGTTCTCACACGGGATCAATCCGGAACTGGATATTGAGAATGTCCGTGAGATTGTAGAGGTTTACGAACGCTGCACCAGGATGGAAGTCCATCCCCGGCATCCATATGCCGGAAAACTGGTATTTACCGCATTTTCCGGTTCACACCAGGATGCGATCAACAAGGGGATGCAGGCGCTGCATGAAAGAAATGGGCAGTATTGGGAAGTTCCCTATCTGCCGATTGATCCGTCTGATATCGGAAGAGAGTATGAACCGGTTGTGCGGATTAACAGCCAGTCCGGCAAAGGTGGTGTTGCCTTTGTTATGGATACATTTTACGGCTTCCGTCTGCCCAAGGGTATGCATAAGGAATTTGCTGATGTGATTCAGGGAATTGCTGAGAATCAGGGTGAAGTTGCGCCGGAGCAGATTATGGAAGAGTTCCGCAGATGTTATCTGGATAAAAAAGAACCGCTGCATTTCCGCAAATGCCAGATTACTGATACTGAGGTTGAACCTGAGGTTTATGCAACACTTGCCCGGGTTACTTACATGGATCATGGTATTGAAAAAAGTTTTGAAGGTGTTGGAAACGGCCCGATCGATGCGGTACAGCGCGGTCTGGAAGAGGCTCTTGGAGTTCAGATGAAGGTATTGGACTACGATGAACATGCACTTCGTTCCGGTTCCAATGCTCAGGCGGCATCCTATATCCATTTGATGGATCGGGACACAGGGAGAGTAACCTATGGCGTTGGCATCAGCTCCAATATTACCAGGGCATCCATCCGTGGCATATTCAGTGCGGTAAACCGTTTGTTCTATTAAAGATATTTAGGCAGAGACCAGTTGTCTCTGCCAGCCGGTAAAAACATAATAATGTAACCTGTTTTCATAAAAGGGGGTAAACGGATACCGTTACCCCCTTTTTATCTATTTTTTGCCGCCGCACGCAATCATATCGAAATCAAATGATAGGGAATATGGTTGGCCGTCATCATCCGGGCTTCCCGCTGGTGACAGGTAAAAATAATAATCTGATTGTCATAAGTATCGGCCAGCCACTTCATTGCCGTTCTTAACCGCTCATCATCATACAGGACAAAACTGTCATCAAAGATCAACGGCATCTGTTTGTCCTCCGGCTGAACCAGGCGGGCGGCGGCGAGCCGCAGCGCCAGGTAAATCTGATCCATGGTTCCGCTGCTGACCTGCTCTAAAGGCACCAGTCTGGTACTGGTATTCATAAACAGATTCAGATTTTCATCGACGCTCATGCTGTTATAAATACCGCCCGTAATGCCGGTAATCAGGTCAGAGGCCGCTTTGTTCAGATACAGACCAAACGAGCTTCGAATCGAAGAAGACAAACCGGTCATGGTGTCAAGAGCGAGCTGAATTGCTTCCATTTCTTCCCGCAGCCGGTTGTTTTCTTCCAGAATACGTCGTATCGATTCGGCGCGGTCTTTTAATTGGGTCAGATGCTCCAGCTTTTTTTCCAGTTCCCATTGGGTCTTCTGCTGCGTGGAAATTGCATTATCACAGTTGTTTTCCCGCTCCAGCAGAGTGGTTATTTCCGCCTCCTGCTCTGTCAGTGCCGCTTCTGAACGGATCAGTACCCGGCTTAAATGGACGAATTCATCCATCCGGGCATGAAAGGCCTTCATGGCAGCTTCAGATATGGAGGAGTCCCCCAGATGACGGGAAAAAATTTCCTGTAAAATCTTGCTGCTCATCGCGGCTTCTTTTTTTAGCTGGGATCCCTTCAGCAGTAAAAAGAATCCCAGTAAAAAAGTCAGCAGAGCACCGCCCACCGAGCACGACAGGGACTGCAGCAGGGATAAACCCAGGCCGGCGGTGATGGGATTGCCATCTCCGGCCGCCAGAACATAGCCGCAAAATCCCGTCAGAGCCACTGCAAGCAGCAGCGAAATGACCATCCAGACGTGACGCGATTTCCTGTTTCCGGCGGCGGCTGCTACCTGGTATTCCCGGTAGGTGCGTTCCGTTTCATTCTGATAAGAAAGGATGGAGGCCTCGTCGGTAAACTGACCGCCGGCCAGCGCCTGTCTGCCGCCGGCGATTTTCTGGAGCAGGGTTTCCCGGTCTTCCTGCTTTTCAGCCAGCAGGGTGCGGACCTGAAGCCGCATAATCTGGTAAGCAGGAAGCTGGTTTTCATATTCCGGGGCGGAAATTTCCTTTTCCAGTGAGCGGATCTCACTCAGGATGGCAGTGAATTCCCTGGCTGCCTCCGGCACCGTCTGGCGGTCAAACTCACGGTATTTGTTTTTCAGGAAGGCGGTGGCTCTGGTAATATTTAAAGACATGCTGCCGGAGGCGTTCATGTTGGCGATATAGTTTTTTAATTCCGACACCATCCCGCTGTCCGTAGCACTTTTTAACTGTCCGATGCTGATCGTATTGCTGTACATGACTTCCGTCAAACCGCCCAGCAGCTGATCCATAAAAGCTTTGGTGGGTTCTATTTTACGGCCATGTGTTTCATCTACAATCACAAAGGAACGATGGTCTTTTGCGAAGTTGCGCTCCAGCCGGTAGACGCACCCGCCCTGCTTAAGCCGCAGCCGGCCGCCGTACACAGCTTTATTACCCCAGGGCTCGTAGCGTGAATAGATATCATTCCTTGATGCCCGGCCCCGGCCCCGTTCCAGTCCGAACAGCATACAGCGGATAAACGTATGCAGGGTCGATTTTCCGGCTTCATTTTTGCCGTAAATTATATTTGACCCATCATGAAAGGTAATTGAGAGGTCATGAAATTTGCCAAAGCCGTTAATGTAAAGATCCAGTAGTTTCATGCGTTAACTCCTTTCATCCTGAGTTTGGAGCAAGGCATCAATGCCGTAAAACAACGCTTTTTTCTCAATCGGGCTCATGTCGTCTTTCTTAAGCTCCCGGATATAAAAGCCGATCATATCGCTGGGGTGCTCCGCAAATAACCGGCTGAAATCATACTGTGGTTCCGACTCGTCGATAATTTCGGCAATCCGCATCCGGGATTCCAGCAACTTTATGTCAAACGTGATATCGGGATCACGCATCCCCCGGATCCGGAAACGGAAGATGTTTTCACTGCCGCGTTTTTGGATTTCCTGTTTAATACTGTCCATCAGTTCGCCGTTGGTAGTGGCGGGCGTCACATTTACAACCAGCGGAATATACTGTACCTGAGACAGCGGCACGAATTCCAGGGAAGTCACCTGACAGGTAGTGGGACTTATTTCCCCGGTAATCATTCCGTGGGGGCCGGTTTCGGTTTTATCCAGCGGCTCGGGTGAGCCCGGATAAGCCCACCTCCGGTCATCCGATAATTCCGGTTTATGGATATGTCCCAGCGCATTATAGGAAAAACCGTTGCCCGAAAGCTGCTTCTTATCCAGCGGAAGATGGGCCGTATCGCCGCCATGTACCAGTAAAATATGTATTCCGGGGGTGGCCGGGGCATGAAAACCGGATAACCGCGCCTCGGTAATCTCAGCCGAATGGTAGCTGAATCCGGTAACGACGGTGTTAAAATCCGCAAACGCTACGGAAGTAAACTCTTCATCCATCAGCCAGGTGACGTTAGAACTCCAGGTAAAGCTATATAATGCGGAGCTGCTGCGGATGCGGTCATGATTGCCGGCGATTAGCACGATTTTCACACCAGGGATGGTGGAGAACAGATAATTAATTTCTTTTAGATCACGCAAAAGGGGCTGCCGGTGGAATAAATCACCGGCAACCAGCAGTAAATCAACCTCCCTGATCCGGGCCTGCCTTACAACCTCCCCCAGGGTATCCTTGACCGCCTGAGTCCGTTCCCGGCCCCAGGGCTTGTCATTATCAGGATTCATGCCCCAATGGACGTCTGCGATATGGATAAATTTCATAGAAACATCTCCCCTCTGGCTTTACAGTTCGCAGTTGCCTACTGTCCTGGGGAATGGAATAACATCGCGGATGTTGCTCATTCCGGTCAGATACATAACGCAGCGCTCAAAGCCGAGCCCGAATCCGGCATGGCGGGTGGAACCGTATTTACGCAGATCCAGATAAAAGCCGTAGTCCGAAGCCTCTAAGTTAAGCTCCTGCATCCGGGCAACCAGAATATCGTAATTGTCTTCACGCTGGCTGCCGCCGATGATTTCGCCGATGCCCGGAACCAGGCAGTCCATGGCAGCAACGGTTTTATTATCAGGATTCATTTTCATATAAAAAGCCTTAATTTCTTTCGGATAATCAGTAACAAACAGCGGTTTTTTAAAAACCTCCTCGGTCAGATAGCGTTCATGCTCCGTCTGCAGATCACAGCCCCAGGACACCTTATAATCAAAGTTGTCGTTATTTTTTTCCAGGATCTCAATCGCTTCGGTATAGGTAACATGTCCAAATTCAGAATCCAGAACGCTTTGCAGCCGATTTTGCAGTCCTTTGTCAATAAATTGGTTAAAAAACGACATTTCTTCCGGGGCATGTTCCAGGACATACCTGATTATATATTTAAGAAGCCCTTCGGCAACTGCCATATTGTCATTAAGATCAGCAAAAGCCATCTCCGGTTCGATCATCCAAAACTCTGCCGCATGACGGGTTGTGTTTGAATTTTCGGCCCGAAAAGTTGGCCCGAAGGTGTAAATATTCCGAAAGGCCATGGCGTAAGTCTCGCCGTTTAGCTGCCCGCTTACCGTTAAGTTGGTGGGCTTGTTAAAGAAGTATTTACTAAAGTCCACGCTGCCATCCGGCGTCTTCGGTACCTGATTTAAGTCAAGGGTGGTTACCTGGAACATTTCCCCGGCACCTTCGCAGTCACTTCCGGTAATCAGCGGAGTGTGCACATAGACAAAGTCATGTTCCTGGAAATACTGGTGGATTGCATAAGACACCAGCGAACGAACCCGGAAGACAGCCTGAAATGTATTAGTTCTGGCCCGCAGATGGGGAATGGTTCTTAAATATTCCAGCGTATGGCGCTTCTTCTGAAGCGGATACCCGGGATCGGATGCACCTTCAACCGTAACTTCTAAAGCCTGGATTTCAAACGGCTGCTTGGCCTGCGGAGTAGCAACCAGCGTACCCGTTACAATGACCGCAGCGCCCACATTCAATTTGTTGATTTCTGAAAAGTTAGCCAAGGTGTCGTGGTAGACAACCTGAAGGGTATCAAAATAGCTGCCGTCATTTATGACGATAAAACCGAAATTTTTAGAATCACGGATGCTTCTCACCCATCCGCCGACGGAAATTTCCTCATTTAAATACTGTTCGCTGCTTCTGTATAGTTCACGTACTGTTATCAGGTCCATAATACCTTTTTCTCCTTTAATTTAGCAAATTTCACACTTGTTAAAATTATACTTTATTTTACCGGGGGTTTCAAGGGTAAGTTGAGATGGAAAAAATTGGTAAAATGTTGTCGTATTTTGCACGAAAAACATCCATTGTATTTAAAAAAATTCGTGTACTATTTCCCGAAAACGTGCTATAATAATGTAAAATAAATTATAGCGAGGTGATAATGTGATAAAGAAAGAAATGATTGCCATGCTTTTAGCCGGAGGACAAGGCAGTCGTCTTGGGGTATTGACCAATAAAGTGGCAAAGCCGGCAGTATCATTTGGTGGTAAATACAGGATTATTGATTTTCCGCTCAGTAACTGTATTAATTCCGGGATTGATACGGTTGGCGTCCTGACACAATATCAGCCATTACGTTTAAACACCCATATTGGAATTGGGATTCCGTGGGATCTCGATCGTAATGTAGGAGGGGTATCAATTCTGCCGCCGTATGAAAGAAGTAAAGGCAGCGACTGGTATACAGGCACAGCAAATGCGATTTATCAGAATCTGGAATATATGGAAAGCTTTAATCCTGATTATATTTTGATTTTGTCAGGTGACCATATTTACAAGATGGACTATGAGGTAATGCTGGATTATCACAAAGCTAACAATGCGGATGTAACCATAGCGGCGATGCCGGTGCCAATTGAAGAAGCCAGCCGTTTCGGGATTGTTATTACCGATGATAATAATCGGATTGTGGAATTTGAGGAAAAGCCGGCAGAACCAAGAAGCAATCTTGCCTCTATGGGGATTTACATATTCAGCTGGCCGGTACTCCGTAAAGCTCTGCTTGATATGTCAGACGAGCCGGGGTGTGACTTTGGCAAACATATCATCCCACACTGCCATGGTCATGAGCAGCGGATCTTTGCATATGAATATAACGGTTACTGGAAGGATGTGGGAACCTTAAGCTCTTACTGGGAAGCTAATATGGAGCTGATTGACATTATTCCGGAGTTTAATTTGTATGAAGAGTATTGGCGCATTTATACTAAGAGCGACATTATCCCGCCCCAGTACGTGTCTTCAACTGCCATTATTGAAAGAAGCATTATCGGTGAGGGAACAGAAATTTATGGTGCGATTTATAATTCTGTTATCGGCGCCGGGGTAACTATTGAGGACGGTGCGGTGATCCGGGATTCAATCATTATGCGTGACTGTTCGATCGGAGCGGGGGCGGTTATTAACAAAGCAATTATTGCCGAAGGCAGCAGTATTGGTGCCGGTGCCGCTCTGGGAGCGGGAGAATATGCACCAAGCAGATACGATCCGAAGGTATATCAGGCGGATCTGGTTACGGTCGGAGAGCGCAGCGTCATTCCGGAAAACGTTACGATTGGTAAAAACACTGCAGTTTTCGGTGTGACTACAGAAAAAGACTATGCTGACGGGACGCTTAACAGCGGCGATTACATTATAAAGGCAGGTGGCATTCGATGAGAGCGATTGGAATCATCTTAGCAGGCGGTAACAGCAAAAGAATGAGAGAGTTATCCAACAAAAGGGCAATATCCGCTATGCCGGTTGCCGGTTCTTTTCGCGGGATTGATTTTGCCTTGAGCAACATGAGCAATTCGCATATTCAGAATGTGGCTGTTTTTACCCAATATAATTCCCGCTCCCTGAATGAACATTTGAGTTCCTCCAAATGGTGGGATTTTGGCAGAAAGCAGGGCGGATTGTTTGTCTTTACTCCGACAATCACGGCGCAGAACAGCGATTGGTACCGGGGGACGGCCGATGCGCTTTACCAGAATCTGACGTTTTTGAAGAACAGTCATGAACCGTATGTGGTGCTTGCCGGCGGCGACTGTATTTACAAGCTGGATTTCAATAAGGTTCTGGAATATCATGTTGAGAAAAAAGCCGACATCACAGTCGTATGCAAGCGAATGCCGAAGGACGAGGATCTGACCCGTTTTGGGCAGATTCGTGCGAATGATGACGGACGGATTATGGATTTTGAAGAAAAACCGATGGCTACATCTTCAAACACGGTA
>Ga0153999_1000414_pt1 | contig 19019 bp, 18 predicted proteins | sample TSNC083MetaG_FD_104675 | JGI IMG/M metagenome (GOLD analysis project Ga0153999, IMG submission 104675) | Attine ant fungus gardens microbial communities from North Carolina, USA - TSNC083 MetaG | ecosystem: Host-associated > Fungi > Mycelium > Unclassified | place: USA: North Carolina, Lumber... | reverse complement strand
TATGGTAATTGGAAACAGAACCGTGTCTATTTGAATAAGGGTGCGGAGAAAATTGTCATCCTTGAGCCAAGCAAGGAATATACCCGTGAAGATGGCACAAAGGCAACTTCTTTCAATGCCAAAGTGGTCTATGATATTTCCCAGACCTCCGCAAAGGTAAGGACGGACGGTGCGGAACAAAAACCCATGCGTGAACTGGTATCTGCTTTGATTGATGCAAGCCCCGTACCATTTAAGCCTATGGATGACCTTGAGGTCGCTGCCTTTTATGACAGCTCACAGCAGATGATTTTCGTAAGGATGGATTTGAATGAGGAACAACTATTTGTATCCATGTCAAGGGAGGTTGCTGCTGCGGTCTATGATTTTAAGTATAACGAGGGCAGGGATGCTTCCGACTTTAAGTCTTTCTGTGTTGCCTATATGGTAAGCAGCAAATATGGCGTGGATACGAAAGGCTTTCGCTTTGACAAGCTGCCAGAGGAACTATCATCGTTAGAGCCGCAGGCTCTTAGAGGTGAGCTTGGCTCTATGCGAGATGTTCTTAGCGAAATTAATTCCGATATGTATAAGAGCCTTGAGAAAAATAAGCCTGCAAAATCCAAAGGGCAGGAACGCTGAACGGAGGTCGTATAGATGAAAGAAGAACGTTACCATCTGGCACTTGATAAATATGACCAAAAAATCGTAATCAATGCCTTAAATACCTTGAGGAACAATCAGGTCAGGGAGGAACGCCCCACCGACCCTGTTGACGATTTGATTATCAAGGTTTCAACTGCCCCTGCAAAGAAAGTCAAGGTTGCCCCTTGTAAGTGTAATGAAGAAAGATAATGATTTCAAAGCAACCCTTATCCTTTCGGCGTTCGGCATCATTCCTGTGGCATGGCTTGCTCTGCTGACAGCACCCTATGTCAGCGGCGGTCTGGTAGAAATCGTGCGGAACTTGACCGCAGCGTTAAACAATCCATTTTCCATTGAATGGTGTGGGGACAGTATAAGAACTGTCTTCATTTTTATTTTAGCCTATGGACTTGGGATTGGCATCTACTTCTCCACACGCAGGAACTACCGCAGGAGGGAGGAACACGGGTCTGCAAAATGGGGCGAAACAAATGTACTGAACAAAAAATACAGGGATAAGAACCATTCGGATAACAAGCTCCTGACACAGAATGTCCGCATTGGTCTTAATGGCAGGAAACACAGAAGAAACTTGAATATTTTAGTATGCGGAGGAAGCGGTTCAGGTAAGACACGGTTTTTCTGCAAGCCAAATATCATGCAGTGCAATACCTCCTTTGTGGTGCTTGACCCAAAGGGCGAGATTATCAGGGACACGGGACACCTGCTTGAAAGGCAGGGATATGAGGTGCGTATACTTGACCTTATCAATATGCACCGTTCCCACTGCTACAATCCCTTTGTGTATCTAAAGAGTGACAATGATGTGCAAAAGCTCGTGACCAACCTGTTCAAAGCGACCACGCCCAAAGGCTCTCAAAGCAATGACCCATTTTGGGATACGGCAGCGAGTATGCTGTTTCTTGCGTTAGTGTTTTACCTGAAATATGAAGCACCGCCAGACGAGCAGAACTTTCCGATGGTGATGGAGCTGCTCCGTGCAGGGGAAGTCCATGAAGAAGATGATGGTTATATCAGTCCCCTCGATGAATTGTTTGACCGTCTGGAGCAGAACAATCCTGAGCATATAGCGGTCAAGTATTACCGTGACTACCATTCAGGAAGTGCAAAGACTTTGAAATCCATTCAAATCACTTTGGCGGCACGGCTTGAAAAGTTCAACTTGGAAAGCCTGGCAAGCCTTACCGCTATCGATGAGCTTGACCTGCCCTCATTAGGGGAAAAGAAAGTTGCCTTATTTGCCCTGATACCAGACAATGACAGCTCTTTTAATTTCCTTGTGAGCATACTTTATACGCAGCTTTTTCAGCAATTATTCTATATTGCTGACCATAAGTATGGAGGAAGCCTGCCTATGCATTGCCACTTTGTCATGGACGAATTTGCGAACGTGGGTTTGCCTGATGACTTTGACAAGATATTATCTGTCATGCGTTCTCGTGGCGTATCGGTTTCTATCATTTTACAGAACTTGGCACAGTTAAAGGCTTTATTTGAAAAGCAATGGGAAAGCATTGTGGGCAATTGTGACGAATTTTTGTATTTAGGTGGAAACGAACAATCAACGCACAAGTATGTCAGTGAGCTGCTTGGAAAGGAAACCATTGATACCAACACCTATGGAAAAAGCACAGGGCGCAGCGGCAACTATTCCACCAATTATCAAATATCGGGTCGTGAGCTGATGACCCCTGATGAAGTGCGTATGCTTGATAACCGCTACGCACTTCTTTTTATTCGTGGGGAACGACCTGTCATGGATTTTAAGTTTGATATTTTAAAGCATCCAAACCTTTCTATGACCGCAGACGGCAAAATACCGTCCTATATGCACGGTGAGCCGACACAGGCGGTTGCAACTATTGTATTCAACAGGAACATTCCAGAAAACGCTGTGGTGTTTAAAACTGTCAGTACCCCGTATGAACTTCTGTCCGATGAGGACTTGGAAGAAATATTTAAAATCTAAAGGAGGATTTATCGTATGAAATTTTTCAAGAAAAGCAGCAAGGAAACACAAAAGATCCCTATGGGAAGAAAATCAAAAAAGATATTTGCCCTGTATGCGGTACTTGTACTCTGCCTGACCTGTTTTACCACAATAGCCTTTGCCACTAATGACCCGATTACCGTAGTCAACAATTTATCCAACTTTATCTTCGGGCTTATCCGTGCAATTGGCTTAATCCTGCTCGGCTTTGGAATCGTGCAGGTAGGTCTGTCCTTAAAGAGCCATGACCCAAGTCAGAGAGCCAACGGTTTCCTAACCCTTGCTGGCGGTATCATTATCACATTTGCAAAAGAAATTCTGACTCTGATTACAGGTTAATGACAAGGAAAACGGGAGCAGATCCGCTTTGCGGCTTTGCTCCCAAACTACGTTTAGGAGTTGTATAGACAATTGGACTTATTCTTGCCATAGGCGTGTTGCGTACCTATGGCGACTTTGCCGAAGTCAAGACACATACAGAACATTACTAAAAAGTGTACCCTTTAGCATTGAGCTAAAGGGCGCACTTTTGTGTGTGGTATTTTTCTTTTTTCGCGGGTAACTAGAAAGCCTGTAACACAGACTAATGCTTATAATACAACTCAGGCCGTTCCAATTGAACGTATAAAAGATTTGACGACAGCCGCAAAACGTTCTGGCTGATCTAAGTGGATACTGTGGCCAGCTTCCCGGATTTGTTCTGCTTGAAGTCTTGGATTAAGACGTTGTAGCTCTTCGGCAACAACGGACGAAACTAAGCCTCTATCACCAAATACGATGAGGCTTGGAACGTCAATTGCACTCACTAACATCTTATAGTCAGGGTTGGGTGGCGTGAGAACGTCAAAGGCTGCCATGCTTGTTTGAAGTCGTGCCTGAGCGAATAGCTCAATAGTCTTCTCTGACCGATTGGGGTGTCTATTCCGTCCGTCTGCCACCATCTCGTCCAATGACATATTGAGCTTTCGACGATGCTGATCTGCGACACCGCTATCGCAAACTTCACGTTGAACTTTTGGACTCAAGAACGTTGGATCAGTTAAGATCAAGCCCCGGAGTAGATTTGGTTTACGACTTGCCACCACGGCGGCAGTCATCCCTCCCATGGAATGTCCGAGCAGGATTGGAGTAGGAAGTCTTAGGGCTTTTATTAAACCGACGACATCGTTTGCATGGTCTTCGTAGCGGTATCCAAAGTCAGGTACACTTGAATTGCCATGTCCCCTGGCATCTGGCATGATTACGTCATATTCTTTCTCCAGAACATGTGCCAAACCTGTCCAACAACACACCCCATTAGTCATTAATCCATGTAGCAAAATTAAAGGTGGTTTGTTTCCCCCGGTTCTTGTGTAGTGCATGTTAATTCCGTTTGTTTCACAGACTGCTGTGTCCCAGTAGTCAAAGCATTTTTCATCAGGCAAAGACAAATTCTCCTCTCATAAACGAATACCATCCACTATATAAATTAAATTTACTATCAATGCCATTACATATAACCGTCTGATAATAAGTATTAAATGGTTATATTTCTTTACCAGTATCGTTAAGAGTGAAGATACCTTCAAATGTAGCATTACAGGCTTTTGCAATTTGGTTTAAATCGCTTTCAGATAAGTTATCACGCCGTAATTTAGCCGTAACATTCTGATTTGTTGTACCTAGTTTTTTCGATAAGTCTTTTATATTCATATCTCTTGCAACAAGTAACATTTTAACCTTAGTAGCCATTCCCATACTTTCAGTACCTCCATTTGTTAGTAGTTTATACTGCTTTGTTGTAAAAATCAATTAATATATCACGACAGACAATATTATGATTGTTTGCACAATTGCACAAAACAAATATAATATTTATTATTACAAGGTAAATGTTGTTCTAAACAATAAAATAATAACAGGAAGGAAAATAAAAAAATTATGGAGATAATTCTATGGCAAACATGACACGAGACGCATTGCGTTCACTAATTGGCTCAAGAGTAGATATTGCTTTAGAACGGCTTGAGGAAAAACTTGAGTATTTAAAAATCTGCAAAGAACAGGAAGAGTCTGGAGAAATAGTTGAAGAATTTTATCAACAGTTTGAAAAATCAGACCGCATTACGATTCGCCGTCATTATGAGGGCGAAGTAGAGAAAACAAACCTTGAAATCAAAGAAGTCTATTTACAGGGGATTGTTTTAAACTATTTGCCTTTTTAGGTGATGAAGAAAGGGAGATATAATTATGAGCTACATTACAGAAATATTTGAAAGATTGAACATTCAGCATATACGAGAATTTTTATTGCATGGCTGTGATGAAATCAACACTGATTCTAGGTCATATGTGGAACGACTTGAAACGCCGGACGAAAAGATGAGAAATATGTTACACTGTAAATTCCCTGAAGAGGAAGAATATGAACAAGTGACAAACGAAATTTATGATTATGCAAGTGCTTGTGAAGAGGTATATATGGAAATTGGCTTGCAATGCGGCGTTATCCTGGCTATGCAGATTGTGGCGAATACAAAAGTACCGCCGGACAATGAAAGGCGTTAGGTGAGCGGATATGAGAAAACAAAAGGAAACGGCAGCAACAAACAGACTGTTCGCTTTCTGAAATAGATAGAGCGTTATTCTGGTATGCAAAATCACTTGGCATACCCGATAGTCAATTAGATTTTTTACCGCCAGACTACAGAGCAGAAAACTACTAATAAATTTCAATATAACTTAATATTATTAAAAATTCAAATCCCAAAGCGGCGAGTCGACACCGTTTTGGGATTTTTTATATATACGAAACTAAATTTAGGAGGTGTTATATGTGTCAGATAACTGGGTAGTCCAAAACTTGGAAAATGCCATTAGAACATGGAATGAAAAACTGGCGGAGATTTGGCAGCTTGTCACCCAATCCCCAGAGCAGTTTAAGGGCGGCACTATCTGGAAAGCTATCTTGGATATTCACGGAGCTGTACAGGCAATCGGGCTAGCTCTGCTCGTACTATTTTTTGTGGTCGGTGTGATGAAAACCTGTGGCTCGTTTGCGGAGGTAAAAAAGCCCGAACACGCCTTAAAGCTGTTTATCCGCTTCGCTCTTGCCAAAGGAGCTGTAACCTATGGACTGGAACTCATGATGGCTTTGTTCAATATCGTGCAAGGCTTAATCAGCACCATTATGAAAGCAGCAGGCTTCGGCTCTGCCACGCAAACCGTATTACCGAGTGAGGTTGTGACCGCCGTTGAGGATTGCGGATTTTTTGAGAGTATTCCACTGTGGGCAGTCACCTTAATAGGTGGTCTGTTTATCACGGTGCTCTCGTTCATTATGATTATGTCAATATACGGCAGGTTTTTTAAACTATACCTTTATACGGCGATAGCCCCTGTTCCGTTATCGACCTTTGCAGGGTCGCCAAGCCAGAGCGTTGGAAAGAGTTTTATCAAAAGCTATTGTGCCGTATGCTTGGAGGGAGCAATCATTGTGCTTGCCTGTATTATCTTTTCGCTCTTTGCTTCATCGCCGCCCATAGTCAATCCTGATGCAGCGGCAGTCGCTATGGTATGGAGTTATGTAGGGGAACTCATTTTCAATATGCTTATTCTCGTAGGAGCTGTCAAGATGGCAGACCGTATTGTGCGGGAAATGATGGGATTATAAAAGACACCAACGTAAAATTGGTGTCCTTGTGTTAGAGTTGTATTTGTTGTCCTGTTACTTTATCTCTCATATGTCCGTTTTCATCAAAGGTAGCGGTATTAATATCAATCCCAATTTCTCTTGCTTTTTGTATTTGCCAGTTTATGTAATCGGTTAAAGCTTCTTCGCTTGTTCGTTCATCAGACTTGTTTTTTATTGTCTTTATGAACGAGTAAATCCAACTAAGTGCGACCAGTCCAATTAGTATGTATAATCCGTATAAAACCGACTGCTCATTTTGTGTTGTCCAATCTGTAAAAAATGTGCTTACAACGGCAGCTAAAAAGTACAAGATTGGTAATGTCAATCGGAGCTTAGCTCCCACCTTAAAAATAAGAGATAAAATCCCTAACAGGACAGTAAATCCTAATGAAATTACAACAAGTGTCATATGCAATCATTCCTTTGTCTTTTTCCTTTATTATAACAGAAAAAAAGTCAAAACACAAATCTACAATACAAAAAGGAGGTTAAATCGTTTTTGGAAGTTAAAATCAATAAAGAAATCCGTAACTATACGGAATCCATGTTCTTCGGACTGTCCATGCGGCAGTTCATTTTTTCTATCCTTGCCTGTGGTGTGGCGGTAGGGCTTTACTTTTTGCTTCGCAATTATGTGGGAACAGAAACAGTATCATGGATGTGTATTCTTGGTGCTGCCCCCTTTGCCGCAATAGGATTTATCAAATACAACGGCATGACCGCAGAACAGTTTATCTGTGCATGGATAAAGTCGGAGTTTTTAATGCCGAAAAAGCTGGTGTTCAATCCCGATAATCTTTACTATGAAACGCTGAAAACCACAATGCAAAACCATGAAAAGGAGGCTTTGAAGAATCATGATTAAGACACTCAGAAACCTGTTTAAGCAGGATAAGGAGCGTTTTGTTGTGCCAAAAGGAGTGCAGGATATACTTCCGATTAAGACCATCTGGGAGGATGGTATTTTCCTTGCAGGCAAAAACAAATATGCGAAAACCTTTAAGTTTGGGGATATAAACTATGCGGTTGCTTCCCGTGAGGACAAGGAAGCCATGTTCCTTGAATACTCGGAGCTTTTAAACTCCCTTGACAGTGGGGCGACCACAAAAATTACCATCAATAACCGCCGCTTAAACAAAGCGGATTTTGAACAGACCATTCTCATCCCCATGCAGAGTGACGGCAAATCCATCGGGGATGGGTTGGATAAATACCGTAAGGAATATAACAAGATGTTGCTTGATAAGGCAACGGGAGCTAATGGCATTGTACAGGACAAATATGTGACTATATCGGTGTGTAAAAAGAACATTGAGGAAGCCAAAAGCTATTTTGCCCGTGTGGGTGCTGACCTAATCAGCCACTTTAACCGTCTTGGCTCAAAATGTGTGGAGCTTGAAGCAGAAGAAAAGCTCCGTATCTTCCATGACTTTTTCAGGACGGGCGAAGAAACAGACTTTTATTTTGATATAAGCCAGACCATGCGTAAGGGTCATGATTTCAAGGATTATATAAGCCCTGACACCTTTGAAGTGGACAAAGACCATTTCCGCATCGGTGACAGATACGGGCGTGTGATTTTTTTAAGGGAATATGCGGCGTATATCAAGGATTCAATGGTTGCGGAGCTTTGTGAGCTGAACCGTAATATGATGCTGTCCATTGATGTTGTTCCTGTTCCCACGGATGAAGCCGTAAGGGAAGTGGAAAACCGCCTTTTGGGTGTGGAAACCAACATCACGAACTGGCAGAGGAAGCAGAACCAGAACAATAATTATTCTGCCGTCATTCCCTATGACTTGGAGCAGCAGAGAAAAGAAAGCAAGGAGTTTTTGGACGACCTGACCACCCGTGACCAACGCATGATGTTTGCGGTACTCACGATGGTGCATACCGCCGATACAAAGGAACAGCTTGACAACGATACGGAAGCCTTTCTTACCACGGCAAGAAAGCATCTCTGCCAGTTTGCAGCCTTAAAATATCAGCAGACGGATGGCTTGCAGACTGCCCTGCCTTTTGGTGTGCGAAAGATTGACGCAGTGCGTACCCTTACAACAGAGAGCCTTGCGGTTTTTGTCCCGTTCCGTGTGCAGGAAATCTATCATGAAAACGGTGTGTATTATGGGCAGAATGTTATCAGCAAGAATATGATTATCGCCAACCGCCGACATCTATTAAACGGAAACTCCTTTATTCTCGGTGTGTCTGGTTCTGGTAAGTCCTTTACCGCAAAAGAGGAAATGACTAATATCATACTCACTGACCCCAATGCGGATATTATTGTCATTGACCCAGAACGGGAATATTCGCCCCTTGTCAAAGCGATGAATGGGGAGGTCATTCATATTTCTGCTACAAGCGACAGCCATATCAATGCGATGGACATGAACTCCGATTACGGTGATGGTGCAAACCCCGTCATTTTAAAATCGGAGTTTATTTTATCCCTTTGTGAGCAGCTTATTGGCGGTGCAAATCTGGGGGCAAAACAGAAATCCATTATTGACCGCTGCACCGCAAACGTATACCGCTATTATCAGCAGGGTAACTATCAGGGAACACCGCCCACCTTGCAGGACTTCCGTGAGGAACTTTTGAAACAAAATGAGCCGGAAGCAAAGGAAATTGCCCTTGCCATTGAGCTGTTTACGGACGGCAGCCTGAACACCTTTGCAAAGCATACCAATGTGGATACTGACAGCCGATTTATCTGTTATGATATTCTGGATTTGGGCAAGCAGCTACAACCTATCGGTATGCTTGTTGTTCTTGACAGCATTCTAAACCGTATCACGGCAAACAGGGCGAAAGGCAGGAACACATTCATCTTCATTGATGAAATTTACCTGCTTTTCCAACATGAGTATAGTGCTAACTTTCTGTTTACCCTGTGGAAACGTGTGAGAAAATATGGTGCTTACTGCACAGGTATCACACAGAACGTGGACGACCTCTTGCAAAGCCATACGGCGAGGACAATGCTTGCCAATTCCGAGTTTATTATCATGCTCAATCAGGCATCTACGGACAGGATTGAGCTTGCAAAGCTCCTTAATATCTCTGATTTGCAAATGTCGTATATCACAAATGTGGGTGCAGGCGAAGGATTGCTAAAGGTCGGCAGCTCCCTTGTGCCGTTTGTCAATAAATTCCCACGCAATACCGAGCTTTACAAGCTGATGACGACAAAATTCGGGGAGGTATAGAAAATACAAATTAAATAATTTTGATAAGGAGGAGTAGACAATGGAATCAGTAGAAAAAATCCCATTAAGTGAACAGCCGGAACTGAAAGAGCTTTTCACGATTTTAGATGGAAATGGTATGGACAAGGAAAAGCAGGAACTAGAAAGCCTTGTCCATTATATTGAAAGCATGGAAGCGGGGTTCAGTCAGGTGTTAGACGAACTGAAAGAAGTACGGGGGCAGCTTGAGCAGATACAGGATAAAGGGGTGAAGGCAACTGTACAGCGTGTTGTGGATAAAGTAGAAACAAAGGTATCTGAAGTCAAAAGCCAGCTTGTCACAGTCAAAAATAATCTGGTGAATTCCGCTGCCAATGCCGTAGACGCTTTTAAGAAAAAAGGTGTAGCAGCACTTCAAAAGGCGGTCAATGTAATGGGTATTTACTCCGCATTATCCCATGTAAAACTTGGGCTTCAAAATGCAGTGAAATCAGTCAACGAGACTATTTCCAAAATCGGTACAATTAACAGTGAACTTCATTTCATCGGAGAACATTCGAAGAATATCGGCAGGACACTGTTTGGCAGACAGGCGAAGGAAGTCACGCCGCACAATCCCGATAAAGGTGTTCTGGAAAAAATACAAAAGTTATTTGCAGCTACTGGCAGCCCTTTATCCAATATGGAGAAGATGACAGACAACACCATGAAAAAAGTGGCGAAGTTGGAACAGCGTGGGGGAAAAAAGCCGTCCGTGAAAGAAAGTTTGAAAGCCATCCGTGCAGAGCAATCGGCAAAGCAGGCTGATTCAAAACCATTGTCACAGGAAAAAGCGAGGTAATAGCTATCAAGGGCGGATGTAACGTCTGCCCTTATTTCTAAAAGCTAAAATTATCACTAACTATTATCAAAAAGGTGGTTAGTATCAATATTTATTACAAATACACAATCAAATCATTAGGAGGTACACGATGTCAAAATTAGTATTCAAGTCTGCGGCACATCAGGATTTTTTTCTGGAAATGATGAGCAGATGCAGGACAAATGATAGTTACCACAGAGCTTTTTTCTATGTTATGGGTATTGCAGGAGAAACAAGGAGAAATATCGGGCAGATGTTTAATTTTAAGGAGGACTGTATCAAGCCTGACGGTATGCACGGCGGTTGGCAGACAAGCGGCACGGTACGGGTCTGCCGCCTTGCCTTTAACCTCTGGAACGGTTACACGGAACAGGAAAACAGGGGCTACTTTACGCCCTACAACCTGTTCTGCTGTGAGTTCGCTCCCTACTTTATGGAAGGCATTAAGCTAAAATACCCGGAATATTGCAGGGAGCTTACCACTCCGAAAAAGCAACTGGAAAATACACGATAAGAAAGGAAATGTTTATGAGAAAATATAAAAAGAATATTTGTATCATTGCCGTCGTTGCTCTTTTAGGGGTAACGGCTTTTTGCGGCTATCATATTTACCACCACTATTCACAGGAAGCCGAACAGGTGGGAGCCTTTGACGACCTTACCAAGATAATGGAACAGCCACCCGATACAGAGGAAGCAGTCTTTACGGAAGATGGTACGGCGCTCCCTGAATACGGGGACTTGTTTTTACAGAACTCCGACATGGTCGGATGGATTAAGATTGACGGAACAAGCATCAATTACCCTGTCATGCAGACCCCAGACAACCCGAACTACTACCTCAAACGCAATTTCTATAAAGAATACAGTGATTTGGGTGTTCCGTATATACAGGAGAACTGCGACCTTGCCACAAGTGACAACCTTATCATCTACGGCCATCATATCAGAGGACAAAAGATGTTTGGTGCATTGGAAAGCTACAAAATCAAGAACTTCTATGAGAAACACAAGATTATTCAGTTTGATACGCTGACCGAACACGCTGAATATGAGATTATTGCCGTATTCAAAACGGTTGCCTACAGCTCCAATGGCTACCGCTACTATGATTTTGTAGATGCAGAAGATGAAAGCTCCTTTGACGTTTATGTGGATAAGTGTAAGGAGCTTTCTTTGTATGATACAGGTGTGGCGGCAGAGTATGGAGACAGGCTAATTACTCTCTCCACCTGTGAGTATTCCGCAAACAACGGCAGGCTCGTGGTGGTGGCAAAAAAGGTTGTGTAACTTGCTGTAAATCTTCTGGGGAAGGAGGATTTGAATGGCTGATAGAAAGATAAAAACCAGAGATGCGGTCAAGGGTACGATTAAGACCATAGACAAGGCAGCTACCGCCGCCGAACGTATGAAGTCCTCTTATGCCAAGACAAAGGAAAAAGCGGAACACGGACTTTATTCAGATGAAAACTCAGCTACCGAATACGCTGCCGACAAGGTTTCTCATGCTACAGAACGTATAAGTGAAAAAGGTGTCCGTCAATTTGATAAACAGGGACGAAAAAGCGTTCGGAATACCAAAGAAAATATCATCAAGGCAAAGGATAAGGCGGCTGATTTTAAGGCAAAAAGAGCAATGCAAGCCGCCGAGAAGAAAAAGGCTCAGACCGCTTCCCAACAGGCAGGATCACAGGCTCGTCAGGGTGTTGCCCGTCAAACCTACGCTTCTGCGTCTGCCCAGACGGTAAAGGTCGCACCACAAGCCGAGAAAACAATCAAGCAGTCGGCTAAGGGTGCAAAAAAGACGGTCAAGACCTCTGCCAAGTCTGCGGTCAAAGCCACGGAGAAAGGTGTAAAAACAGCGAAATCCACCGCAAAGACGGCAATCAAGACCACGGAGCAGACTGTCATAACGGCACAGGGGGCGGCGAAAACCTCGGCAAAGGCTGCACAGAAAGCAGCGCAGGTAGCGAAAACCACTGCCAAAGCTACAGCTCATGCCATAAAAGTAACGGTCAAGGCAACGGTTTCCGCAATAAAGGCGATTATTGCAGGTACGAAAGCTCTTATTTCTGCCATTATTGCAGGCGGTTGGATAGCGGTACTCATTATATTGATTGTGGTACTGTTCGGCGCTCTCTTTAGCTTGGTGGGCGGTAACGGCAGTAATTCCTCATACACGTCCGTCAGTGCAGAGGTGCAGGCTTATGAGCCGCTGATACAGAAATATGCTGCACAGCATGACATTCCTGAATATGTGGAGCTTATTATGGCAGTCATGATGCAGGAGTCAGGCGGAAAAGGAAGTGACCCGATGCAAGCATCCGAATGTGGTTTTAACACAAAGTACCCGAACACCCCAAACGGGATTACCGACCCGGAGTATTCCGTCAATGTAGGCATTCAAAACCTTGCATCCTGCTTAAAAGCAGCAGAGGCAGAAAACCCGATAGACATGGATAATATCAAGTTAGCTTTGCAAGGCTATAATTATGGTAACGGCTATATTTCGTGGGCAAAAAGCAATTATGGCGGTTACACCTATGCAAATGCAGTAGAATTTTCTACCATGATGGCAGAACGTCTTGGATGGTCAGGCTATGGGGATACCCAGTATGTATCTCATGTTTTACAGTATTATCCGTTTGGCAGGATGCCTACGGGAATGGGAAATCAAGCAATTGCAGAGGTTGCTGCATCACAGCTTGGCAACGTTGGCGGTCAGCCCTATTGGTCATGGTATGGCTTTGATTCCCGTGTGGAATGGTGTGCCTGCTTCGTCAGTTGGTGTGCCGACCAATGCGGATATATTGATGCAGGCATCATACCAAAATTTGCTCTCTGCTCGGATGGTGTTACTTGGTTTCAACAGAATGGACAATGGCAGGATAACACTTATACGCCCACTACAGGAGATATTATATTCTTTGATTGGTCGAGTAAAGGTCAGGATGGTAATTCTGACCATGTGGGTATCGTTGAGAAAGTCGAAAATGGTATCGTTTATACCATAGAGGGCAACTCCGGCGATAGTTGTCGCCAGAGAAGCTACTCTATCGGTTATTATGAAATTCTTGGTTATGGTGTGCCTTCTTACTAATTCGATGGCTGCTTTAAAGCAGCCACCTCGACTTTGGCTATTTTAGGGCATAGCAAAGTGCAGAACTAAGGATATCATGATCCTGAAGTAGTTAAAAATTTCAGGTCTAGGGATTCCTGGTATTGGACAGCTAATTGCCTGATGTCGGGAATCCCACTTTTTATATCTGTCAGAACTTATCTATGGGAAAATTGGCTTAGGGTTGAGTTGACAGGATTGTTTTTCGGTAGGTTGTGGAGATAGGACTGATATTTAGTAGGTTGAGTTGACGAGATTATTGTTGGCAATTAAGTGATGATATAAACAAATGTATATAAACAAATGTTCCGTCAACTCGGAAACAGAAAATCGCATCAAGGTGCGAAAAATAATTGCTTAAAGCAGAAAAAAGTGATATAATAATCAAAGTGACTCAATAGTAAGGAGAGATAATAATCAAAGTGATATTTTGAGGTGATATTTTGAGATTGCAATGGTTGAAATGAGAGGAGAAGCAGATGGCTATATCGTATGATAAACTGTGGAAATTATTGATAGATAAAAAGATGAGTGCAGCAGATTTGCGTAAGGCAGCTGATATTGCTCCTAATACTATGACGAGAATGCGAAAAGACCAAGAGGTCACATTACTTGTCTTAGAAAAAATATGTGAGACACTTGATGCTGATTTTGGAGATATAGTTGAGTATAAGAAGCCAACTGATAACGATAGAGAGATGGAGGTACAGCATAGTGCTAAAAGATAAAAGTTTGACCTATGTTTCATTGTTCAGCTGTGCAGGCGTGGGCTGTTATGGCTTTCGTATGGAGGACTTCCATTGTGTTGCAACAAATGAACTTTTATCGAGAAGATTGGATGTTCAAAAAGCAAATCACAAATGTGAATATGAAAGCGGCTATGTTTCTGGCGATATTACGACAGATGAAGTGAAACAACATATATATACCGAAATTGACAGATGGGCAAAAAAAGGAAATGACCGAGTGGATGTTGTAGTTGCAACGCCACCTTGCCAGGGAATAAGTGTTATTAATCATAAGAAGACATCAAAGGAAATAAATAGAAACAGTCTGGTGGTTGAATCTGTAGAGGTAATAAAGAACATTCGACCGAGATTTTTTATCTTTGAAAATGTAATGGCTTTTCAGAAAACCTTATGTATTACCCCGGATAATAGAATGATACCGATTGGCGATTACATTAGAGAAACCCTTGGAGAAGATTATATTATTTCCGGCAGAATCCTTAATTTCATGAATTATGGTTCGAACTCATCAAGAACCAGAACTCTGATGATTGGTGTTGATAAAAAGTACAGAAACAATATTACACCGCTGGATTTATATCCTGATTACCAACCGGAAAGAACTCTGCGTGAGGTCATTTACGACTTTCCAAGATTGGAGTGGGGTGAAATAGAAGAAAATGATTTTTACCATGCATTCCGAACATATAGTCATGAAATGCGTAATTGGATTCATGATTTAAAAGAGGGCGAGTCAGCATTTGATAACGAAGACCCATTGAAACGTCCGCACAGGGTTGTTGATGGAAAAATTGTAGAGAATATCCGAAAGAACAGAGATAAATATACAAGACAACCTTGGGACAGATTTATTCAGTGTGTTCATACCAGAAACGATCAGTTGGCTGCACAGAACACGATTCATCCAGAGCAAGATCGAGTTTACAGCATCAGAGAACTTATGACGATGATGACTATTCCAAAAGATTTTCAATGGGTGGAATATACCTTAACGGAACTGAATGAAATGTTTGATGCCGAAAAGAAAAAAATCTATAAGGCACATGAGGTAAACATTCGCCAGTGTATTGGCGAAGCTGTTCCAACTGAAATTATGCGTCAAATTGCAGCGAAGATTAAATTTTTTCTTTTTGGAAAAATGTGTGATGCAACAGAAGTGAACAAGATTATTGCTGACAGGGAATTGACGGATAGGGATGCTCTGATGGCATTTCTAAAAGAAAATCCACTTAACTTGGATATGGCATCACTTATGCGCATTACAGAATTATGCAATGCCCGTCGAGAGAAGAATGCGGCTTTTTATACAAACAAATTCATTGTGAACGAAATCATGGGACAGTTGCCTGTTTTTAATAAGGAGACAATTCGGATACTCGAACCCTCTGTTGGTGCAGGCAGTTTTATCCCTTTCCTGTTTAAGCAATATGCAAATGTTCCAAATGTAATTCTGGATGTGGTTGATGTTGATAAAGAGAGCCTAGAGGCATTTACAATTCTGCTCGAGCAAATAGGAGTACCGGATAACTTTACTGTAAATTGTATTTGCCATGATTTTTTGACCTGGGATTCAGGAACAACTCCGTATGATTTAGCGGTTGGGAATCCTCCCTTTTCAAAGTTGAAAAAGCATACCAAAGAAATTGATGCGTGTCTGAAGGAAAATGCAAATCAGAAGACTAATAACCTTGCAGCAATGTTTCTGGAAAAGTGTATGCGATGCAGCGACTGTGTTGCGCTGGTATTAAGCAAAAATATTCTTGCAACAGAAGAATATGCAGCAACCAGGGATTTGTTACGTACCGTGCGGATAGATACGCTTATTGACTTTGGTAGATATGGTTTTACTGGGGTATCCATTGAAACAATGTGCATTATTGTATATCCAAAGCAGAAACCGAAAGAAACTTCTATCTATAGCATGAAATACAACAAGCGTTTTTTGAGAGAGCAGGACTACATTACAGATAGTCATTTCCCTTCTTTCATCATATACAGAGATGAACAGTTTGATGAAGTTGCGGAGAAACTTGAGTTCGATGTATTTACTGTATTTAGGGATAGACAAATTACGAAAGCAGTGACTACATCAACAAAAGGAGAAAATACCCTGTGGGTCATCAAAGCAAGAAATATTAATGATGATGGACTGGGCATAACGCACATTGACAATTATGACGTGTTTTTGCCAGAGAAAAAAGCAGAATCATTATCTGTGACACGTTTCCTTAATGATAAGAATGTTTATTTGACTCCGAATATGACGTATAACCCCAGAGTAATAGAAAACCTTCCTAATACAATACCGGATGGCTCTGTGGCAGTACTGATTCCGAGGAAACCATTTAGATTGACGGCTAAACAAAAGGCATTTTTTTCATCTGAAGAATATAGAAAGTTTTATGGTATTGCCAGAAATCTTTCTACGCAGTCTATCAATGTAGACAATAACAGTGTATTTTTTTACGGGGTGCTAAAAGATGACAAATAATATACTTTCAAGATTTATAGATGAACATAATTATGATGTTCGAGTTTCCGGGAACGGAAGATGGATTGATCAGAAATGTGCATTGGATGCAGTCTGCTTTGTGGCAGACTGTATAGTTGATTATGTTCGGAATTGTGGGAAACAACCGTTCCAATCGCCCGATATCTGGCATGCAGATTATTCTATTGAAAATGTGCAGCATTTATTTGGTAAGCCAGATCCAACCATCCGCACTACGCTTGATGAATACAACAAATTCTTCCGTCAGCCGATGAAAATGCTGGCAGCAGCTGGTGTGCTTCGTGAAGATGGCGTTGTGAATAATGCGATACAATTCAGCGTTGAGAAAACAGAAGTGCTGGAATATATTGCTTTGCGTGAACGGAATTCGTTTGAGTTCTTGTGTATGTATATAGAAAAGACGCTAAAAGATAGTGGATTGTGGGATGGTTTTGAGACCTTTTTTGATTTACAGACAAAGGAGGCATTACTGGATCTGAAAACAAATTTTTCTGACTTCTGTATTACATATACACCTATCAATACAACGATTGAAGCAAATCGTATTTTCAGTAAGGTTTTAAATCCATTGGCTTGTAAAATGCACTTAAAAGGCATCGAGCGTGGATATCTTTCTAAGTCAATGATTACTTATGATAAAATCATGTATAATCAGGCGAACTGGCGAGATAAAGCTGTAGGCAAAGACAAGAATATTGCTCGTGGTGACTTTATTCAGGCACCACAGCAGAATAATCAGATGTACCAATACAGAGTTTCAAGAGCCATCAAGTATCTGCGTCAGTTTAATGACAAGTACAATGAAGGAAAATCCGAAGTGTTGGATAAATTTTCTGTTGGAGAAACAGCTACGCATATACATCATATTTTCCCAAGGAATCAGTATCGGATTATTGCTGAGTACATGGAAAACCTTATTGCGTTAACCAGTGGACAACATTTGCAAGCGGCACATCCGAATGGTAATACGTCTATTGTTGCCCCTGCGTACCAGTATACATGCTTGATTGCCAAGACGGAGAGCATCAGAAAAAATATCATGAGTAATCATGGAGAGCCTGTTATCTATGATTTTGATGCTTTCATGTATGTATTGGATGTTGGGCTAAAAACAGATTATTTTGAAGATTTACCATCTTGTGATTTTAATTCGGTACTTACGGGAATTGAGTTCAATTTTTAGGAATTGCATTATAATGTAAGACCTTTGTGCAGATGCTGGAAGCTCTGGGGTATGATATAGAACTTACATATGTGGAAAAATTTTAATAATTGGAGTTGAAATTATGAAAGCTAATGAAAATAATATACTTAGATTTATAGGTGGAACAGATAAGAAATTCATTATTCCAGTTTATCAGCGCCCTTACAGCTGGAAGAAGGAAAATTGCGTTCAGTTACTGAAAGATCTTAAGGATGTGCATACATTTAATTATGAATCACACTTCTTTGGCTCGATAGTTTTTGTTTCACAAAATAATGGTGTGTGCGAGGAGCATACCATAATAGACGGACAGCAGAGAATTACAACGGTCTCACTACTATTATTGGCTATGAGAAATTATGTATCCACCCATTTAGAACTAAATATTAAGGTCAATCCAAATAAAATAACAAATGCATATTTGACAGATGAGTATTCAAATAATGCAAAAAAATTGAAGTTGAAATTAGTACAAGGTGATGATGAGGCTTATGACAATCTTATCGAAAATAAATCACCAATAGAAAATACAAGTATTACAGCTAATTATAATTATTTCTACAATGAAATAGGTAAAATGAGTCCGGCTGAAATTGAAGGTCTGGATAGTGCAATCACAAAGTTAGTAATAGTGAGTATCAGCTTGCAACCGCAAAATGGTGATGACCCTCAGCTTATTTTTGAAAGTCTTAATTCTACTGGATTGGATTTGGAACCAGCAGATAAAATTAGAAATTTTGTGCTTATGAGAATGCAGGCATCGGAGCAAGAAAGATTTTATAAGAAATATTGGGAGCCGTTGGAAAGCACTGTTACACGAAGTGAAATGAATAAGTTTATTCGTTATTATTTGGCGGTAAAAACGAGGAAGCTGTCCGATGAGAAGAAACTGTATTTTGAATTCAAATACTATCAAGAGAGTAACAAGAAATCAATTGAAACTATAATCATTGACATGCTTGAATTTGCCAATTACTACAATGTTGTTGGCAATCCGGAAAAACAAAAGAAACCGTATTCTAACACATTGTCTCGTATTAATAAAATGGAAGTTAAGACTTGTGTTCCATTAATAATG
>Ga0153999_1000413_pt1 | contig 19023 bp, 20 predicted proteins | sample TSNC083MetaG_FD_104675 | JGI IMG/M metagenome (GOLD analysis project Ga0153999, IMG submission 104675) | Attine ant fungus gardens microbial communities from North Carolina, USA - TSNC083 MetaG | ecosystem: Host-associated > Fungi > Mycelium > Unclassified | place: USA: North Carolina, Lumber... | reverse complement strand
CCGGGCGGCAGTACTTTTTCCGCCGCCGGAAGGGCCGACCAGGGCGGGTCACGCTGTCCAAAAAAGTTAAGCGGCAGCTGCCGGAGTTTTTCCGCCAGTCCGACCCGGCGGCCGGCACTTTCAATGTAGGTGGCAATATAAAGACGTTCATATTGGAACCAGTGGATGATATAAATAAAAAGTACCATCAGGGCGGAGATACCGGTAAAAAAACCCAGCCGGGCGGCAGGTGAAACCCCGGTATCCAGGCATTCGATAAGATAGTTAAGTACTGCAACCAGCAGACCGGCAGGCAGCATCAGGCTGAGATTGGCAGCCACACATAAAGCGGTGGCTCTTACAAAGTCCTTTGCCCCTTTCTCACTTAAGGCAAAAACGGATTGTATCTTCTGATTCATGACTGGCTCTCCCTTCTGGTATTTTGGACACGTTCCACTTTCCACTGTGCCGAGGTCTGGTAATCCTTCCACATGGCGGCATATAAACCGCCATTTTTCAACAGTTGTTTATGAGTCCCGCTTTCGGTGATCCGGCCATGATCCATTACCAGAATGGAATCGGCATTCTGTACCGTGGTCAGGCGGTGGGCAATCATCAAAACGGTTTTGCCCTTGGTCAAATACTCAAATGCCTTTTGGATCAGGTTTTCATTTTCCGGATCGGCAAAGGCCGTTGCTTCATCCAGAATGACAATCGGGGCATCCTTTAAAATTGCCCTGGCCAGAGCGATTCGCTGGCACTCGCCGCCAGACAGATAGATGCCTTTGGTTCCGATCACCGTATGTAAGCCGTCCGGAAGCTTTTTAATAATATCATTACATTGTGCAGCAGAGACGGCAGCCATGACCTGATCCATTGAAGCATCCGGTCTGGCGGCGCGGATATTATCCAGCAGGCTTTTCTTAAACAGCCGGGAATCCTGAAAAACAAAGGCGACCTGGCTCATTAATTTATTAGAAGAAAGACTGCGGATATCCGCCCCACCGATCAGCACCTGGCCTTCGGTAACATCCCAGAACCGTGGAATCAGACTGGCGGCTGTGGATTTTCCGCTTCCGGAAGGACCCACCAGAGCCACTACCGACTGCTCAGGAATACGGAAACTGACCTGTGAAAGCGCCGGCCCGGCAGCCTGTGGATAAGTAAATGTTACATTCAGAAACTCAATATCGCAGCCATGCTGCGCCACAGCCTGTAAAGCTGCGGCTTCTGCCAGTGCCGGTGTATCCCGGATTTCATCCAGCTTGCGGACGGCCTCATTGGCCTGCATCATGGATTCACCGGCATACATGATCCGGCTCATCATCAGCGCGCACATCGGATAAAACAGAATGTAAAATAAAAGATTGGCAAATGTGCTAAAGCCGTCGGCTGCGGTACTGCATAAATAGATACCGGCGGGGATCAGCAGGAGAAAAGTGCTGTTTAATACGGTTGTAAAGCCGGTCATCGGTGCCCGGCAGGACATGGTATAGTCCGACGCCATGTCCCGGTAGCTCATGATCGTTTTGTGAAAGGCTTTAAAGGAATAGACAGTCTGCTGAAACACCTTTACAACCGGGATGCCGCGGACATATTCGGTAGCCTCCGTGCTCAGATTCTCCAAAGCGATCTGATAGCGGCTGAAGAAATCGGCCTTTTCGCCGCCCATCATGAGGCTCAGAAGCCACATGGCAACAGCCATCGGAACCAGGCACAGAAGCCCCATCCGCCAGTCAAAGATAAACAGCATCAGAATGGCGGCAAGAGGCGTGACAATTGCCCCGACCAGATCAGGCAGCTGATGTGCCAGCAGGGTTTCCGTCATTCCGGCATTATCATCAATCATTTTCCGGAGCCGGCCGGACTGGCTGGACTGGAAAAAACCCAGCGGAACGTCGATCAAATGCCGGGCGGCAGCAGTTCTCATATTTTTAGCCGTACGGAACGCCGCCAGGTGGGTACACATCAGGGCGGCGAAATAAAAGAGCATCCCGGTCAGGGCTGTTTTCACGGCCAGCCAGCCGTAGGAAATGAGGCTTTCGGCCGCACGCCAGTCCGGCATTACCAGAAACAGATTTTTTGCGATCTGCCAGATGCAGATATAAGGTGCCATCATAAAGACCGCCGAGATTCCCGAGAGGGTACATCCAAGCAGCGTCAGCCACTTGTGGCGGCCGGCGTATTCCATTAACTGAGCCAGACTGTTCTTCTTTTTTTGTGTGCTCATTAACCATTACCTCCTTGTAATAACGCTGTTATATAGCGATGTTATAGTATAAGATCAGCAATTTGTCAAGATAATACTGGTTATTGATAAAAATTTAAATATTACGCTTGACCGTAGGTATTGACAATTTCGGATAATATATGATAATATCAACATATGAATAACTATTCATATGTTGAAGCGTATAAAGAAAGGAGACTTTGATGACGGATCAGGAAAAACAGAGATCAGAACGTATGATTGCAGAATATTCCTGTGGATTCATTCATGTCCATGAGGATATTATTAAAAAGGTGGAAGAAGTGATGCCGGAAGAGCAGCAACTGCTTGATCTGGCAGAATTCTTTAAAGTGTTTGGTGATTCCACCAGAATTAAGATTTTATATGCACTGAGCCAGTCGGAGATGTGTGTGTGCGACATTGCTGCCCTGCTGCAGATGGGGCAGTCGGCAATATCCCATCAGCTCAGGGGGTTGAAGCAGATGCGGCTGGTGACATTTAGGAGAGAAGGTAAGACCGTTTTTTACAGTCTGGCCGATGCCCATATCCAGACGATTCTGGCGCAGGGTATGGATCACATTAATGAATAAGAACAAAATCAATAAAAGAGGAGGATATTAAAATGAGGAAGATTATAAAACTGGAAGGTTTATGCTGCGCTAACTGTGCTGCCAAAATTGAAGAAGGAATTAAAAAAGTGGAGGGTGTAAAAGAAGCCTCGTTGAGCTTTATGACCCAGCGCCTGACTATTGAAGCAGAAGATGGAAAGGAGGACGTTGTAATCGCAGCGGCAAAGAAAATTTCCAATAAAATAGAACCGGAAGCAGAATTTAAGATCCTGCGCTGATTGGAGGACAAAATGACAAAAAAACAAAGGCTTATGGTTGGCCGGCTGACAGTAAGTGCAGTGCTTTTTGCCGCTGCATTCGTTTTGGAGAAAAGAAGCGCCTATGCCTGGATACCCTTTATTCTATCTTATTTATCTGCCGGATATGATATACCGCTGCGGGCCTGCCGGAATATCACCAAGGGGCAGGTTTTTGATGAAAACTTTCTGATGACGGTGGCGACGGTCGGCGCAATCGTAGTGGGATCTTTGGAAGAGGCTGTCGGCGTAATGCTGTTTTATCAGGTCGGTGAACTTTTTAACGATTACGCCGTTAATAAATCAAGAAAATCCATTACCCAGCTGATGGATATTAACCCGGAATATGCCAATCTGCTAAGGGATGGCCGGGAACAAAAGGTTGATCCGTATGAAGTGCAGGTAGGTGACATCATTGTCATCAAACCGGGGGAAAAGGTGCCGCTGGATGGAATTATCACCCAGGGTGCTTCTAATTTGGATACCAGCGCACTGACCGGTGAGTCCATTCCGGTGGATGCAGCAGAAGGCGATGCGGTGGTAAGCGGATCAATCAACCTTCAAGGTGTGCTGAAGGTGCGCACGACCAAACTGTTTGATGATTCCACAGTAGCTAAGATCATGGAGCTGGTAGAAAATGCAAGCTCCAGAAAAGCAAAGGCGGAAACCTTTATCACCAAATTTGCCAGGGTATATACCCCGATTGTCGTAATTCTGGCGCTTATGCTGGCAATTATCCCGCCGCTTTTTGTCGGCGGCTGGAGTAACTGGGTATACCGGGCCTGTAGTTTTCTGGTAGTATCCTGTCCGTGCGCACTGGTTATCTCGGTGCCGCTTAGCTTTTTCGGCGGTCTGGGAGCCGCTTCAAAAAACGGCATCCTGCTGAAGGGAAGCAACTATCTGGAAGCAGTTGCCTCTTTAGATACGGTGGTATTTGACAAGACCGGGACACTGACGACCGGAAAATTCAAAGTCAGCGATGTGACACCTGTTTCCGGCGATCCGGAGGAACTTCTTAAGCTGGCGGCGCTGGGAGAGTTTCATTCCAACCATCCGATCGCGCAGTCGGTCAAGGAAGCCTGTAATACCCCATTAAACGGCCAGGATGTCGGCGAAGTGGAGGAAATTGCCGGTCAGGGAGTACATGCCCGGATATTGACGGCCGGAGAATGGAAGGATTTATATATCGGCAACCGGAAGCTGATGGACAGCCGGCAGGTTGCAGTTGATGATCCGGCGGCGGTTGCCGGCACCACCCTTTATCTGGCAGAGGGCAGCCGGTATCTGGGTGCCATTGTTATTTCCGATTCCATCCGGGAAGATGTTCCGGCGGCGCTTAACGGGCTGCGCCGGGCAGGTGTCAGTAAGCTGGTGATGCTGACCGGCGATAAGGAAGAAGTCGGGAAGGCCGTGGGAGATCAGCTGGGGCTGAACCAGGTATACGGGAATCTGCTGCCCGGTGACAAGGTATCAAAGGTTGAAGCGCTGCTTAAGCTTAAACCGGACGGGAAAACGCTGGCCTTTGTCGGTGACGGAATCAATGATGCACCGGTTCTGGCCCGGGCTGATGTGGGCATAGCAATGGGCGGAATTGGTTCTGATGCGGCAGTAGAGGCTGCCGATGTGGTAATTATGGATGATGAGCCGTCCAAGATTGTAGATGCGATTTATATAGCCAGGAAGACCATGAATATTGTCAGACAGAATATTGCATTTGCAATCGGCGTAAAGATTCTTGTTCTGATTTTGGTTGCGCTTGGGTTGGCTTCGATGTGGGGTGCTGTTTTTGGCGATGTAGGGGTATCCGTACTGGCCATTTTAAATGCCATCCGTGCCCTGGGATATAAAAGAAACCGTTGACAAACAAAAAATCTACTGATATTATCAAAACATGGATGAGGATGTTATCGAAACATCCTCTTTCCTTATTATAGAGCGAAAGGATTGGAGAGATGAGCAAGTACAGCAAAGAGGATGTTATCCGTCTGGTGGAAGAAGAAGATGTGGAATTTATCCGGCTGCAGTTTACCGATATTTTTGGGATGCTGAAAAATGTCGCAATTACTTCCAGCCAATTGGAAAAAGCACTGAATAATAAGTGTATGTTTGACGGCTCGGCAATTGAAGGATTTGTGCGGATTCAGGAATCGGATATGTACCTGTATCCGGATCTGGACACCTTTGTAATTTTTCCATGGCGCCCGCAGCAGGGGAAGGTGGCGCGCCTGGTATGTGACGTACATCATCCGGATGGCCGGCCGTTTGAGGGTGATCCGCGGTTTGTTTTAAAAAAGGTGATTCTGGAAGCAGCGGAGATGGGTTATTCTTTCCAGGTCGGGCCGGAATGTGAATTTTTCCTGTTTCATACCGACGAAGAAGGAAAACCTACCACCCAGACGCATGAAATGGCAGGCTATTTTGATGTCGGACCGATTGACCTGGCAGAAAATGTGCGCCGGGATATTGTGCTGAATCTGGAAGATATGGGGTTTGGAATCGAAGCTTCCCATCACGAAATTGCCCCGGCTCAGCATGAGATTGATTTTCAATATGCCGATGGACTTACCATGGCAGACAATATAATGACCTTTAAAATGGCAGTTAAAACCATTGCCAAACGCCACGGTCTGCATGCCACATTCATGCCGAAGCCCAAGGCGGGGGTTAATGGTTCAGGAATGCATATCAACATGTCGCTGTCGGATATGAATGGCTGCAATGTCTTTCTGGATGAAACGGATGAACTGGGCTTAAGCAGGGCAGCCTATCACTTTATGAGCGGCATCCTTAAGCATATGAAGGCGATTACCATTCTGACCAATCCGCTGGTCAATTCCTATAAACGTCTGGTTCCGGGATATGATGCCCCGGTTTACATTTCCTGGTCTGCCTGTGCCAACCGGAGTGCGCTGATCCGGATCCCCTCTTCCCGGGGAAACAGTACCCGGATTGAGCTGCGCTGCCCGGACTCCGCAGTAAATCCTTATCTGGCATTGGCAGCCTGTCTGGCAGCTGGTCTGGATGGCATCCGTAAGCAGTTGGAACCGCCGGCCAGCATTGATGACAATATCTTTGCTATGTCTGAGGATGAAATGAAAGCCCGGAAAATCAGACATCTTCCTGAAACACTGGGCGAGGCGCTGGAGGCATTTGAAGGTGATCCGTTTGTCCGGCAGGTGCTTGGAGAACATATTTATAAAAAGTATTTACAGGCGAAAGCAGCAGAATGGAAAAAGTTCCGTGCCGAAGTGACAGATTGGGAGATTGAGGAGTATCTTTATAAATATTAAATACTGTTTATAAAGGTGTCTGCCAATTCGGTTGCTTGGAGGTGAAAGACGTGACGAATGTGATTGTGGCATTTCAAAAAATGGAACATGCCAAAAGCATAAAGAATATATTAATGAGAAGCGGATTTCAAGTAATCGCCGTCTGCAATTCCGGTGCCCAGGCATTGGCGTGTGCGGAAGGGCTGAACAGCGGGATTGTGGTGTGCGGATACCAGTTTCCGGATATGCTGTTTGAAGAATTGTATGATTGCCTGCCACGGGAGTTTTCGATGCTGTTGATTTCGTCACCGGATAAATGGAGGGACCGCGTCGAAAAAGACATTGTCTGCCTGGCCATGCCGCTGAAGGTACACGAACTGGTATCGGCGCTGGAGCTTATGAGCCAGTCCCAGACCCGGCAAAAGCGCCGAAAGGAGCAGCCGCCCAGACCGCGGTCAAAGGAGGAGCAGGCGCTGATTATGGAAGCTAAAGTTCTCCTGATGAACCGGAAATATATGACGGAGGAGGAAGCTCATCGTTACATTCAGAAAACCAGTATGAACAGCGGAACGGACATCCTGGAGACGGCACAAATGGTAATAAGTCTGATGAATTGATGGGAGAAAAATATGAAGTTTACAAAAATGCAGGGGATCGGGAATGATTATGTATATGTAAACTGCTTTGCCGAGCAGGTTAAGCAGCCCGAGGCAGTGGCGCGGTTTGTCAGTGACCGTCACTTTGGAATCGGTTCCGACGGTCTGATCTTGATTTGTCCGTCACAGCTTGCCGACTGCCGGATGCGGATGTTTAATGAAGACGGCAGTGAAGGAGATATGTGCGGAAACGGCATCCGCTGTGTCGGAAAATATGTATTTGACCACGGCATAGTAAAGAAAGAAAAGATTTCGGTAGAAACAAGGGGCGGAATTAAATTTCTGGATATGAAAACGGAAGCCGGAGCGGTTACTACGGTAACGGTGGATATGGGTGAGCCGGAACTGACTTCCGAATTGCCGGAAGCTATTACGGTCGGTGATCAGTGCCTGACATTTACCGGCATCCATATCGGAAATCCTCATGCCGTATATTTTATGGAGGATGTGGACGGACTGGACTTAAGCGTCATTGGCCCGGCTTTTGAATCTCACCCCAGATTTCCGGACAGAGTTAATTCGGAATTTGTCCGGCTGATTGACCGGGGGCATATTCAGATGCGTGTGTGGGAACGGGGAAGCGGCGAGACATGGGCCTGTGGAACCGGAGCGACAGCCAGTGTGGCTGCTGCTATACTGCATGGGCTTACCGATGACAGCGTAGAGGTTCAGCTAAAAGGCGGGAATCTTAAGATATATTGGAACCGGGAAAGTAATCATATGTTTATGACCGGACCGGCGGAGGAAGTATTTCGGGGGGAAATCTGTCTTCCCCAAGGATTGGACTAAGAGCGTTATAAGAACAGCATCCTTCGGGGTGCTTTTTTTAAACCCATTCGTTTCCAATTTACCATTTTTTTCAGATTGTAATATATATTTAACATGTTATAATAAATACATAACAATTTTGGAACATAAATGTAATATTTCCAAAGAAAGAAAGGAAAACATAATGAAAAAATTAGTACTACTGACAGCAGCAGCATCTCTTTCTCTCACTATGCTGGGCAGCCTGCCCATAACGGCGCAGGCAGCCTGCCGCAGCATTAATGATCTCCCGGTATCGGTTTCTGCAGGTTGTAATAAAAAGACAACGAGATGTCCCAGCCAGAAAGACTTGCAGGCCTTGTTGGACAAGCTGCAGGAATCCGGATGTACTGTAAGCCCCTGCAAACAGCCTGTCATCAGTTTGCCCGGTGGAAATTGTAATACTCAAAAAGAAGAACCGGACAAGAATGCTGGAAAACAGGAAGAACCGGGAAATACAGATACAAGCGGTCAGCATGCCTATGCTGAGGAGGTTGTCCGTCTGGTGAATCAGGAACGGGCAAAGAACGGCTTGAAATCTTTGACCATAAACACAGCTGTGCAGGCGGCAGCTCAGGTAAGAGCTAAAGAAATTCAAAGTTCTTTCTCCCATACCCGTCCTGACGGCAGAAACTTCAGCACCGCATTGCAGGAGCAGAAAGCATCCTTCAGGGGAGCAGGTGAGAATATCGCATGGGGACAGAAGAGTCCGGCACAGGTTATGGAGGCCTGGATGAACAGCAGCGGTCACAGAGCGAACATACTTAATCCGAATTTCACCACCATCGGTGTAGGATATGATCAGGGTGCCAATGGTGCAAATTATTGGACACAGATGTTTACATATTAAAAATTATTGACAATTGAAAGGAAAAACGATATTATTATTTAAGATAATAAGTGTTTAAGAACAATGACGTTCGAACATAAGCTGTTCGGACGTTTTTTGGTACAGGAAATTCCTGTGGGAGCTACGACTCTTTTCAATCCAAGGAGGAAGGCATGGACAATATTGACAGAAAGATATTGGAACTATTGCAGGAGAATGCCAGAATATCATTAAAGGCGATTGCAGAAAACACATTTTTGTCATCTCCGGCGGTATCAGCAAGAATTGAGAAGCTGGAGCGCGATGGCGTAATTACCGGCTACCATATTCAGGTAGACCCAATGAAATTAGGCTACCATATTATTGCATTTATCAATCTGAATGTCGCTCCGGTAGAAAAAATGAAGTTTTATGACTATGCGGAGAATACTCCAAACATTATGGAATGCAGCTTTGTAACCGGAGAATATTCCATGCTGTTAAAAGCGGCATTTAAAAGTACGATGGATCTGGACTGCTTTATCGGACAGCTGCAGCGGTTCGGAAAAACCAGTACGCAGATTGTTTTCTCCACCCATGTTGGTCCGCGGGGAGTAGCAGTGGGCGAATAAAAAGAATGCTAAGGAGCATCGGATGCTGACTTTTAACCAGATTTATCATCCCTTGACATCACGTCCGTTTTTAGCGAACCGGATGTATATGGAATATCCGCCGTGCAAACTGCTGCGCCCATATATCGCCTGCTTTTGGACAGCGGATGGACAGGCTCCGGGACATCCAGAAGTGCTGGTAATCCCGGATACCTGTATGGATATTATTGTCAGGGTGAACCATACCCGTCAGAAGATCGACGGATATCTGTGCGGAATGCAGGATCGGCCGTTTGTGGCGGCAGCGAAAGAACAGCAGGAGAAGGTTACCAGTTTTGCCATTCGGTTTTTTTTCTGGTCGGCGCATTTGTTTTTGAACTGCAATTTTAATGAAATCCGTAATTTAAAGGTTCCGCTTAAGGATTTGGGCGCGGCGTGGACTGCGCTGTTTGAACCGTTTTTTTATCAGACATCACTGACAGAACGGATCTGCCTGACCGAGGCCTTTTTAATGAAACGGTTAAACCAGGTAGAAATCAATGCTGATTTATATAATTCCATCCAGCATCTGCTGCAAAATTGCGGCCGCTCACCGGTAAACGATATTTGTGCTTACAGCAGCGTCAGCCAGCGGCAGATGGAGCGGCTTTACCGGCAGTATGTCGGCCTGCCGCCAAAGCGGGTATCCAGTCTGATCCGCTATCAGAATGTCTGGCATGAGATGATATCTTCTCCGGTTTTTAATATCCAGGATGCGGTGGCCCGCTATGGTTATACTGACCAGGCACATCTGCTTAAGGATTTTAAACGTTTTCATGGGATAACCCCGACAGAAGCCAGAAGGGTTGCCGATATCTGCCGGTAGTGTGTCGTATTTTTACAATACGATTATCAATATTTCTGGTATTATTATGTAAAAAAATTATCTGGAGGTAATAAAAAATGCGTTTTAATGAGACTACTATCCGCATCCTGGTAAGGAATAACTATGGTGAATGCTTTGACTTTTATACGGAAAAAATTGGCTTAGCTGCAGTGTGGGGCTTGCTTTGCTATCTTTGCGGGAACTGCTATGCCGATGTTCCAAGGCTACAGGCAGCCTGACAGTAGTACGCAGCCCGATACCGTTGTGGCTGTTATTCCCTCAGGGACTTGGATATAGACTATCAGCGGCTGAAAGAAGCTGGTGTACAGTTTTTGGGTGAGCCGCAGCGGATTGAGGAATGGGGGATGCGCTGTACTTATTTCAGAGACCCGGAAGGCAATTTGTTTGAGTTGAACGATGCGAGCAGCGTATAGAAATACATAATACGAAGGGGTGGAAAATGAATCGGATAAATATAATATGTCTTGGCGTTTGTGATATAGCGAAGTCTTTGGAATTTTATAAAAATATCGGTTTTCAGACATTCGAAAAAGAAAGCAGTCCGGCAGTCGTTTTTTTTGACAATCAGGGAACAAAATTGGAGTTATATCCGATTGATGGTCTGGCAAAAGACATTAACGCCGATAATCCTCCGCATATCAGGACGGGCGGTTTTAGTGGAATAACGCTTGCAATCAATATGAAAACCGAAAAAGAAGTCGATATGTTCATGGATCGGGTTATTAAGCATGGTGGTACTATTGCAAAGAAACCAGAAAAGGTGTTTTGGGGCGGATATAGCGGTTATTTTCAAGATTTGGACGGTTATTATTGGGAAGTTGCATATGCATCTTCTTGGCGGTTTGACAAGAATGATATGCTGATTATTGAAGAAAATATTTAATTCCTGTGAAAATTCGGACGGATTGAGAATGACGGACAGGAGGGAATGAACCAGCTGAGGCAGATCCTGCCCCAGCTTTTTTTGCCATTGAAACATAATAATGTGCTATACTGTAAAAGTATGATATCAAAAAGGAGTTACAGACAATGAAAACAATACGTAAATATATTGGAATGCGGACGATTAAGACAGCAGTAGCAGTAGCATTGTGTTTTATAATATATGAACTGAGAGGACGTCAGGGTATCCCTTTTTATTCCGCCCTGACGGCAATCTGGTGTATCCGTCCTGATTTAAACAATTCCAAAGATATGGCCATCCAGAGGACACTAGGCACCGCAATCGGAGCAGCATTTGGATTGGTTATGCTGTTGGTGGAGAGATACTTCTCGCCCGGCCTGGATGAGGTTACCGGATATTTATTATCCTCAGCTATGCTGATTCCGATTATCTCAACTACAGTTATATTGAAAAAGAAGGACGTTTCCTATTTTTCCTGTGTAGTATTTTTAAGCATCACCATCAATCACTTAACCGATGCAAATCCTTTAGTATTTGTATGGAACCGGGTCTGCGAAACTATGATTGGAATAATTATTGCAATGCTGGTAAATAGTGCCAGACTGCCATACCGTAAAAACCAGGATACGCTGTATGTATCAGGGCTGGATAAAGTTCTGTTATCCAATAATGATAAGATTTCCGATTTCAGTATATGGGAGCTGAACCGGATGATGGATGAAGGGATACATTTCACGATTGCCACGATGCGTTCACCGGCATCACTGATTACACCTTTAAAGGATCTGCACATTAAGCTGCCGATTATTGCCATGGGCGGAACTGTGCTGTTCTCCATGAAAGAAAATGCCTATTTAAAGACCATTCCGATACCGTATCCGGTTGTCAGACAGCTGACGGCATTTCTTGACAGGGCAGGCGTTCATTATTTTATTAACTCCATTTTGGAGGATTCTCACTTTATTTATTATGGAGAAATGAAAAATGATGCGGAAAAGGCGAATTATATGAAAAAAAAGACCTCTCCTTATCGTAACTATCTGCGTGGCTTTCCGAAGGAGGATGAGGCAGTTGTATATCTGACCCTGCTGCTTAAGAAAGAAACCGCAAAATCGCTGATGCAGTCTCTGCAGGAGCAGGAGTTTTACGGGAAGATTCGCCTGGTATCACATCCGTCCAATGCGTACCCGGAATATTCCTATCTGAAGATATATTCTGCCGACAGCGGCCGCAAGGTGATGGTGGATTATCTGAAAAAGCAGGTAAACGTAAAAGAATGCCTGATTTTCAGTAAGATTCAGGAAGCCGACGATATCTTAACCGGGAGTTGCAGTGCGGATGAGGTGGTACGCACCCTGAAGAAGAGTTATGAACCGGTTTTCTGGAGCAGAAAATAACACAGCCGTTGTCCGATAAGATCAGCAAAGATATGAAGATGAGGTGTTTAGTATGAAATTACGTAATCAGTATACGTGTCCGCTGGAATTAACCCATGATATCACTAAGGGCAAATGGAAACCGATTATATTATGGCAGCTCGGCAAAGGCAGGATGTCTTTGTCGCAGCTTGAGCGTGACATAAAAAATATCAGCCAGAAAATGCTGCTGGAACAATTGAATGGACTTCGAGAGTATGGAATTGTTGAAAAGAGAGCCGATACCGGGTATCCCTTAAAAGTGGAATATTCAATGCGGAGAAAACCATTGGCAACCTTATTGATAAGCAAAACGTTGCATATCTTAGTTCAGTTGATCATGAGGGATTTCCAAATACAAAAGCGATGCTTCCGCCATGAAAAAGGGAAGGCATAAAAAGTTTTTATTTTTCAACCAATATATCCTCTATGAGAGTGTAATGCTGAAAGGGATGATAGAGGTTCTGGCAGATGCTGCAAGTAAGGAAAAGATATGGCAGGACGGCGATACCATGTATTATCCGGAGGGAGTTACAGATCCTGACTACTGTGTGCTGCGTTTCACTGCCAATGAAGGACGGTATTATTCCAATCTCAAATCGGTGGATTTTCTGGTTTAAAGCTATTAATACATTCTATGCCGCGGCAGCCCCAACGCTGCCGCCAGTCTTATAAAAATATCAAGAGACAAATCTTTCACACCTCCCCCCCTTAATGAATAAGAACATTTATAAAAGGATATTTAAACTGAGGGTCCCCGTATGAGAATAAAGAAAATTGAACTGGCGGAAATCAATATCCCACTGGTAACACCGTTTAAGACCGCGCTCCGAACCGTTGAAAGCGTGGCTGCCAATGTGGTAAGGATTACCGCCGGAGATGGCGCATATGGCTTTGGAGAAGCTCCGCCGACGGCTGTTATTACCGGCGATACAAAAAGTTCTATCCGCTGCGCGATTGAGGAGTTCATTGCCCCAAGCCTGATCGGGATGGAGATTGAAAACCTGGACGGCATTATGAAAAAGCTGCATGGCTGCATTTGGAAAAATACCTCCGCAAAGGCAGCGGTGGATATGGCGTCTACGATTTATTTGCCCAGTCATGCAAAAAGCCCCTGTATCAGATCCTGGGCGGAAGCCGAAACGAAATTGAAACCGATTTGACGATCAGCGTAAATGATATTGATGAAATGATTTCGGACAGCATAAAGGCGGTTCGGCAGGGGTTTAAGATCCTGAAGATTAAGGTTGGAAAAGACAGCCGGAAAGATATTGAACGAATAACAGCAATCCGGCAGGCCGTCGGCTCCGGAATCAGGTTAAGAATTGATGCCAACCAGGGCTGGTCGCCGAAGGAAGCGATCCGTATGATCCGTACTTTGGAGGATGCGGGAGTTGACATGGAGCTGGTGGAACAGCCGGTATCCGCCTATGATTTTGAAGGGATGAAGCTTGTTACCGCTCAGGTGAATACCCCGATTCTTGCGGATGAGAGTGTGTTTTCCACGGATGATGCTATTCGTCTGGTTCAGGAACGGGCGGCTGATATGATTAATATTAAACTGATGAAAACCGGTGGGATTCATGAAGCCTTAAAGATCTGTGCGATTGCGGAAAGCTTTCATGTGGAATGTATGATTGGTTGTATGCTGGAGAGTAAAATAGCTGTCAGCGCTGCCGCCCATCTGGCTGCCGGGAAGAGCATTATCACCAGAGCAGATCTGGACGGACCCTTACTGTGCCGGGAAGACCCTTATGACGGCGGTCCAGTCTATGCCGGCAGCCGGATAATTATGAATAAAGCTAACGGAATTGGAATTACCGGGGTTCCAGTATTTGGATAAATATGTTAGAATAAGGAAAAGGAGGGATAATAATGAAAAAAAGACGGCTTACACGATTCCTGTTCACAGCTCTAATTGCTTCAACCGCTTTATGCGGTTGTGCGAAGAAATCGGACGGAAATACGAAAACGACGGCAGTAACCAAAACCGGAACTCCTGTTACTTACACTGCATTGTACCCAAGAGAGGTTACCACCCTGAACTACCTTGTCACTTCCACTATACTGGATCATCGGATTCCCGCTAACTGTATCGATACGCTGGTTGAATATGATTTAGATGGAAAAATAAAGGAAGGCCTGGCTGCCGAATGGACTTATGATAAAGCAGCTCTGACCTGGACCTTTAAGCTGCGGGATGCTAAATGGGTGGATCACACCGGCGCTGCGGCAGCCGACGTGACCGCACACGATTTTGTCGATGCAATGAAATATGCACTGACTCCGGAGTATGAGAGTGCCAGTGCCCAGAATCTTTTCGGTGTAATTGCCAATGCCCAGGAGTATTACAACGGTCTTGTTTTTAATGGCGGAGCAGATGACAGCGGCAAAATCTGGGCGCCGATTGATTTTTCCGAGGTTGGCGTGACGGCGGTGGATGACCATACACTGACCTATACCCTGGCTGCTGAAGTGCCGTATTTTCTTTCTTCCCTGGTATACGTTATTTACATGCCGGCATACGGCCCGCAGCTGGAAGAACTGGGAAAGTCGTTTGGAACCGGAGCGGACAAGATGTATTACAATGGAGCCTTCTACCTTGCTGAGTTTGCTCCTCAGGAAAAACAAATAATGAAGAAAAACACCCTGAATTATGATTCGGATCATGTTTTCATTGATGTTCTTGAGAGAATCTACAATGCGGAGGCACTTACTCTTGGACCAGAGATGATCAGGCGCGGCGAAGTGGATTATGCGGAGCTGACTGCCGATATTCTGGATGACTGGAATAACAATGAGGAAACAAAGAAACTGATCAGCCGGGAGCGCCCGAAAACCGACTATTCTCAATTCTACTGTTTTAATTTCGATCCACAGTTTGATGCCTCCTATGAACCAGCTAACTGGAAAAAGGCGGTAAACAATGAAAACTTCCGCCAGGCGTTGGCAGCCGGACTAAACAGATTAAAGTCTGTCTCCGTGCTGGAGCCCGATTCCCCAGATACTTATATTATTAATTCCATAACACCAATTAAATTTACTTATAACGAGGACGGTAAGGATTATACGGAATTTAATGCCATAGCAGCACTGGGAGATACCTATGACGAAGCCGGGGCACTAAAATTCAAAGCGATAGCGATTGAGGAACTGAGCGCCGCAGGAGTTACCTTTCCGGTTAAGGTGCTGATGCCATATAATCCGGAAATCCCTAACTGGGATAAAGAATCTCAGGTAGTTGAACAGCAGATGGAAGCCCTGTTGGGAGCAGATTTCATTGATATTATTATTGAACCTGGTCCGGCCGACAACTTCCTGACCGAGGTTCGCCGCAGCGGCAAGTATGCATTTATGAAATCCGGCTGGGCAGCTGATTATGCAGATCCGGAGACATGGACCGATCCATTTTATCAGGAAAAGGGTGAGGGAGGTTATAAACCTGGATATAAATATTCATTCTTCGCCAAAGCAATTGAAGATAATACTAAGACAGCAGAAACCGTCACAGAATATTTCGCGCTCGTCGATGCGGCCAAAGCAATCAAAGTTGACACCAATTCCCGATTTGAAGCGTTTGCAGAGGCAGAGGCTTATCTGATTAATCATGCCCTGGCAGTGCCGTACAGCATTCAGGTAAGCCTTCATCTGGCTAATAAGCTGGATGTTTTTGAAGCGCAATATGCACCATTTGGCGTATCGTGGATGAGATACAAGGGGATGACGGTGAAGGATCATTATATATCTATGGAAGAATATGAGGCAAACAGAAAATAAAATGATTTACTCATATATAGCCATCCCGTACATCTGATGGGATGGCTATATATGATTTCAACTGCACTCTGAAAAAAACTAAAGGGCGGGATTTCGATGGTTAATTATTTAGTAAAACGAATTGGGCGCTCCCTGCTGACATTGGTGTTGATCCTGACGATTGTCTTTTGTTTGCTGCGCTTGATGCCGGTGGAAGGATACTTCCCTAATTTTGAAAAAATGACACCGGAACAGATTCAGATTGGGTTAGATGAGATGGGGCTTAACGATCCGCTGCCCGTACAGCTTGTCCGGTTTTTTAAAGATTTGCTGCAGGGAAATCTGGGTGTTTCACGGATCTATCGTGCTAATGTTTTGGTAGTGGATATTCTGGCTGATAAAATGCCGTTGTCGCTTAAGCTGGGAAGCTTGTCAATGCTGCTTTCCCTGCTGGTCGGACTGCCGTTGGGAGCGTTAATGGCAAGATATAGGCTGCGCTTTTTTGATAAGCTGGGAACCCTGTTTATTGTCTGTATTCAGGCGGTTCCGGCAGCGGTATATTTTTTGTTTATCCAACTGTACGGAACCCGGCTTCTGGATGTGGGGCTGCTGTTTAAGGCAGATGATCCCTTATACTGGGTACTTCCGGCAATATCCATGTCCTTAAGTAACATTGCTTTTTACGGTATGTGGCTGCGCCGCTATATGGTGGATGAAAGTAATAAGGATTATGTCAGGCTGGCAAAAGCAAAGGGTATTTCAGAGGGTGATGTGTTGTTTAAGCATGTGTTCCGTAATGCGTTTGTTCCACTGGCACAGTACATACCAACAGCATTTTTAAATACCGTTATCGGCTCCATTTATATTGAATCTTTGTACAGTATTCCCGGGATGGGGGGACTGCTGGTAACGGTGATTAAGAAACATGATAACACGATGGTTCAGGGTATCGTTCTGCTGTATGCATGTGTGGGTGTCATGGGACTGCTTCTCGGTGATTTGATGATGGTTATGCTGGATCCGCGAATCAGCCTTAGCGGGAAAGAAGGTGACAGATAATGAAGCAGTTTAGTTATCGTCATAATAAAGAGTCGGAACTGATGACACAGATGGAGGCGGAAGAGGCTGTTTCCATGCCGGAGGATGAGCTGTTTTCCTTTGCGGATTTTAATGCCGCAGATGCGGAAAAAACCGGCTTAAGCAACTATTCCTACTGGCACAGTACCATTCAGGCATTTCTAAAAAAGAAGGGCGCTGTGGTTTTGCTGGTTCTGCTTGCAGTTTTGCTCATATTTACCTTTATTCAGCCGTATCTGCCGAATCAGTACGACCCGAACCTGATTATTAATGATCCCGGCGGTATGCAGTACCGCAATATTCTGCCGGGAGAGAGGTTTATCCTGGGAACCAACTCCATCGGACAAGATCTGTGGGCAAGAATCTGGGCAGGGACAAGAACTTCCCTGCTGATTGGCCTGTCGGTTGCACTGGCAGAGGCTTTGATTGGAATCACGGTTGGGGTAATATGGGGCTATGTGCGGAAAGTGGAAATTCTTTTAACCGAAGTTTACAACATCATTGACAATATCCCCAATACCATTATCCTGATTCTGGTTTCCTATATTCTGAGGCCAGGAGTGAGAACCCTTATTTTTGCTATGTGTCTGACCGGATGGATTCAGATGGCACGGTTTATCCGCAACCAGATCCTGATTATCCGGGACCGGGATTACAATGTAGCCAGCCGTTGTCTGGGCACTCCGGCGGTGAAGATTATCATTAAAAATCTGCTTCCTTATCTGGTTTCGGTAATTATGCTGCGGATGGCACTGACGATTCCGGTAGCAATAGGAAATGAGGTGTTTATCACTTATATCGGCCTGGGACTGCCCGTCAGTACGCCCAGCCTCGGTAATTTAATCAATGAAGGGCGGGCGCTGATTACCAGTGCGGCGCTGCGTTATCAGCTGGTATATCCAACGATTATCGTTTCCTTTGTTACGATTTCATTTTATATGGTTGGTAATGCGTTCGCAGATGCTGCTGATCCGAAAAATCATGTGTAGGAGGGCGGGAGATGACAGATAAAATATTATCGGTAGAAAATCTGGAAATTGAATTTAAACTGCGTGGAAAAGCGCTGCATGTTATCCGCGGTATCTCCATGGATCTGTATCGAGGGGAAATTCTGGCAATCGTCGGTGAATCGGGCTGCGGAAAGTCTGTATTTACTAAATCATTTATGGGCCTGCTTGATAATAATGGCGGTGTGACTGCAGGAAAGACCTGGTATTATGGCGCGGCCGGCAGCCGGCCGGTTAAACTTACCGGGCTGGAAAAAGAGAAGGAATGGCTGAGGATCCGCGGTCGTGAGATTGCTATCGTTATGCAGGATCCCATGACAAGCTTAAATCCGCTTAAAACCATTGGTGCCCAGATTATGGAAGCGGTGCTGCTGCATCAGAAGGTAGACCGGCAGGAGGCTAAGGTACGGACGCTTCAGTACCTTGAGGATGTGGGTATCCAATCTCCTCAAAAGCGTTTTTCCCAGTATCCGCATGAATTTTCCGGCGGTATGCGCCAGCGTGTGGTGATCGCCGTCGCGATTGCCTGTAAGCCGCGGATCCTGATTTGTGATGAGCCGGCCACGGCGCTGGATGTGACTATCCAGGCACAGATTCTGGTGCTTTTGAAAGAACTTCGTCGTAAATATAAGCTTTCGGTCATTTTAATTACTCATGATCTCGGTGTGGTGGCGAATACTGCTGACCGGGTGGCGGTTATGTATGCCGGTGATATTATTGAGATCGGCAGCAGCGAGGACACTTTTTATGATG